>Ga0207421_10002417_pt1 | contig 23123 bp, 18 predicted proteins | sample SodLakKL_010_SED_4_FD_187542 | JGI IMG/M metagenome (GOLD analysis project Ga0207421, IMG submission 187542) | Alkaline sediment microbial communities from Lake Tanatar, Kulunda Steppe, Russia - 8KL_010_SED (SPAdes) (version 2) | ecosystem: Environmental > Aquatic > Non-marine Saline and...
CTGCCTTCCTCTCCGAGAATGTCACCGATGTGCTGGTGGAGAAATTCGATATAGCCCCCACCAGCGGTGTGGAGGAAGATGTGGAGGAGCTCATGGCCTAAAATTTATGGCCTAAAATAAGTTGAACAATAAGAGCAGGCTATTTAGATATTTGATATATAAATGATGATGTAAGTGATAATGTAAGTGATAATGATGATCAAGCATGAGAAAAGCCCCGTGCCTCCTTTACCGGAGAACACGGGGCTTTTTGGCTTTCATTCTATTATATTCTTGTCTTTCGCTCTTTTATTTTCCTCAGTCCAGACCTCTTCTGCTCAGTGATATTCTCTCGCGGCGCTCATCGACCTCCAGCACCTTTACTCTGACCACATCTCCTACCTTTATAACCCGGGTGGGATCATCAACATAGTGCTCGGCCAGTTCGGATACATGTATGAGGCCATCGACTTTAAGCCCCACATCGACAAAGGCGCCAAAATCGACCACATTGCGCACGGTACCCTGCAGCACCTCCCCCGGCTCCAGGTCCTCAAGATCTTTTATGCCGGTCCGGAAGACGGGGCCGGCCACTTCATCCCGGGGATCTCTCTCAGGAGCTTTCAGAGCCGAGATTATATCACGCAGTGTCGGTCGGCCTATCTCCAGCTCATCGGCCAGTTCATCCAGGCGGGGCAGCAGCTCGTTCAGCTTCTCCTTCAGCTCTTCCTCAACTTCATTCCCATCCTCAATTATATCTTCGGGTTCCATATCAATTCTGGCCAGCAGTGCCTCAGCCTGTTCATATGATTCAGGGTGAATCGGTGTACGGGCCAAAGGATCCTCTTCACTCTTAAGCCGCAGAAAACCGGCCGCCTGCTCGAAAGTTTTGGGACCTATGCCCCGGACATCGAGTAGTTCACTGCGGGCTGTATAGGCGCCCTCTGCTTCCCGGTGATCACATATCTTCTCACTCTGACCGGAGTTGAGACCTGAAATATAGGAGAGCAGCACGGGGGATGCAGTGTTGAGGTTCACACCCACTCTGTTCACGACTGATTCCACCACAACCTCCAGCTCTTCCAGCAGCTCACCGCTGTCGATATCATGCTGATAGAGACCCACACCGATCGAACGGGGGTCTATCTTGACCAGCTCGGCCAGGGGGTCCTGCAGCCTGCGGGCTATGGAGACTGCTCCTCTCAGGCTCACATCCAGACCGGGCAGCTCCTCACCGGCCAGCTCGGAGGCCGAATAAACCGAGGCCCCGGCTTCATCCACAATTGTGTAGGGAAGCTCTTCTTCATTTTCCTCGTTGAGCTCGGAGAGCAGCATTTCGGTCTCCTGTGAGGCCGTGCCGTTGCCGGAAGCAATCACATCCACCCCGTATTCCTCCACAAAATCGAGTATCTTATCTTTGGCCTGCTGCCACTGATTGCGGGGCTCATGGGGAAATATCTCACCGGTATCGAGCACATTGCCCTCGGTATCTATGACGGCCAGCTTGCAGCCCGTGCGGTAGGCGGGATCTATACCCAGAATGTTTTTGCCCGGCAGTGGGCTCTGCAGCAGCAGTGCCTCCAGATTATCGGCAAAAATCTCACGGGCGTGCTCTTCAGCCCTCTCGGTCAGCTCTGAACGCACCTCTCTCTCCAGGGCCGGTCCCTGCAGCCTTTTGAAGGCATCCTCGATTATCTCCTCCATCAGTCCCGGCAGGCTGGAGTTTTTCGTTATGACTTCCCGGGCCAGCCGGGAGAGTATGCTCTCTTGCGGCGGATCGACTTTGACCCTGAGAATATCCTCATCCTCACCTCTGTTCAGGGCCAGCACTCTGAAAGCCGGTATCTCGCTTACCGGCTGAGAAAAATCGTAATACTGTTCGTAGACACCCTTTTCGTCGGCCTCCTCGTCTTTGACCTCACTCACCAGCTCCGATCTCTGCCAGAAGCGCTGGCGGGAAAGGGCCTTGAGCTCGGGATCGGCGGCGATTCTGTCGGCCAGTATATCCCGTGCTCCCTGCAGAGCATCTGCGGCAGTTTCCACTTCCTGCTCTTCATCCACAAATTCCTCCGCTCTCTGCTCCAGCTCATCCCTGCTCATCTGCTGCTCCCAGATGATCCCGGCCAGGGGCTCAAGCCCGCGCTCCACCGCTTTATCGGCACGGGTCTGACGGCGGGGTTTGTAGGGATAGTAAATATCCTCCACTTCCTGCAGTGTTTCGGCTCCGTCTAACTTCTGCTTTAGCTCCTCCGTCAGCTCATCCTGGGCGGCTATCTTCTCCCTGACTTCTTCCTTCTTCTCCTCCAGGTTGCTGAGATACTCCAGCTCTTCTTCCAGATCCCTCAGCTGATTTTCGTCCAGCCCACCGGTCTTCTCCTTGCGGTAGCGGGCCAAAAAGGGTATGGTATTGCCCTCATCCAGAAGTTCTATGACCGTCTCTATCTGTTTTTCCTCCAGCTCAAACTGTCGGGATATTTTCCTCACTGACTCCCGGGAAACACTGTAGCTCACTGCGGACATCCTCTCCTTTTATATTTCGGTATATCGCGGCAGATCACAAATATTACTGCTGTTGCTGCTGTAGATCGCGTATATTCTCCTCCAGCTCACGGCCTGTTTCGGTATCGGCCAGGCCGGCCTCCGCCGTCTCCTTCAGCGAGCAGGGCAGCATATCTCCTATCTGAGCCATGGCCTCCACCACTTCATCGGCTGGTATGACGCTCTCGACACCGGCCAGGGCCAGACTGGCGGCCGTGAGTGCATGTGTGGCGGCAAAGGCATTTCTCTTCACACAGGGCACTTCCACAAGACCGGCCACGGGATCACAGACCAGGCCCAGCAGGTTTTTCAAGGCCAGGGCAAAGGCATTGAATATCTGCTCTGTCGACCCCTCCAGCATGGCGACAGCAGCTCCTGCGGCCATGGCCGATCCCACACCGCATTCTGCCTGACAGCCTCCGGCCGCACCTGATAGTGTGGCTTCTGAGGCCACGATGCTGCCCAGGCCGCCGGCTGTCAGGAGCCCCCTTATCTGTATCTCCTCGCTCAGATTTTTCTCCCCGGCCAGGCTGAGCACCACAGCCGGCACTATGCCGCTGGCACCTGCCGTGGGTCCGGCAACTATCCTGCCCATACCGGCATTGACCTCGGCTGTGGCCAGGGCTGCTTCAGCTGTCTTTCGGGTGAGATCAGAGCCCAGAAACTCATCGCTCCGGGAGAGCCTGTCAGCATCACCGCCGCTGAGACCGCCGACAGATTCAAAATCATTCTCAAGTCCCCGCTCCACAGCCTCCCGCATGACCTCAAGCCTCTCCCTCATCTTCTCCATTATCTCCTCTCGTTCCAGCTCAGATTCCTGCATCTCCGCCTCTATGATAATCTCCCAGATGGGCCGGCCCCTCTCGGAGGCCAGCTCCTCCAGGCGGGAAAATGACCTGTAATCCATTGTAATACCTCCTGTCAGTTTAAAGCGGGTATCAGACGCACAAACTCTATCCCGGCCATAGCAGCCAGGTGATCGAATATATCATCTGTCAGGGGCTGATCCAGCTCTATGACACTTGAGGCTATGCCCTTCTTCTCCCTGCGCATATTGCGTATGCTGGCAATATTTATCTCGTGACTGCCCAGAGCTGAAGTTATATTGCCGACCATTCCGGGCCTGTCCTCATGCACAACCCACAGTGTATCATATCTGCCGGTAATCTCAACCTCATAATTATCTATACGGTCGACCATCACTTCTCCACCACCTATTGAGGAGCCCCTGATCTCAATATCCCCTCTATCTCCGAGCTGAAATAGAACCGTGTTGGGATGGACACCGGAGAGCGATACCTCCCTGAATTCCCAGCTGAGCCCGCGCTCCTCTGCCTCCTGAAAGGCAGTGCGTATGCGCCGATCATCCGGGGAAAAACCCATCAGCCCGCCCAGCAGTGCTCTATCAGTGCCGTGGCCCTGACGGGTGGTGGCGAAGGATCCGTGCAGATTTAAGATGGCTTTTTCCACATCGCCCCCGGCTATGCAGCGGGCCAGCCTGCCCAGGCGCGCCGCACCGGCCGTGTGCGAGCTGGAGGGCCCGATCATGATCGGTCCCATCACATCGAAGATGCTCATGATTATTGACCTCCCTGTTATTCTTTCTCCGCTTAATGAATTCTATATAAACTGCCAGAAGCCTTTTTCTATCTCAAATCTGCCAGCAGGGATAGCTTCCCAGGACTTTGAGCTCTGCGGATTTTCTCTCCACACCGGCAGCCGCCTTCTTCACTTCCCCGGAGAGGCGAGAGCCGTTGAAATCTATAAAGAAAAGATACTCCCCCGGCTTTTCCCGGGTGGGCCGGGATTCTATTCTGGTCAGATTTATCTCCCTCAGGGCAAACTCCTCCAGTATCTCATAGAGTATTCCCGGCCTGTTTTCCACCGGGATGGAGATGAGTGAGGTCTTCATCTCATCGGCCTGCCGGCGGGGGGCTGGATCATCCTCATCCCCTATCTGAATAAACCTGGTCCAGTTCTCGCCCTCGTCCTGAAGCCCTCCCGCCGCTATCCTGAGGCCGGATCTCTCCGCTGCCAGCCCGGATCCGATGGCCGCATAATTCGGTTTTTCCTCTTTTATGAGCCTGACAGCTTCGGCCGTGCTGGCAGCTGTCTCCCGGCGAAAGTCCCGGGGCATCAGCTTTTCTAAATTTTTCCGGCACTGGGCCAGTGCCTGGGGATGGGAGATCACAGCTTCAATATCCTCAAGCTCTTTATCCTTCCCGGTGATGAGGCAGTGATCTACAGGCATATTGAGCTCAGCACCTATCTTGATGTCGATCTCATGTGCCAGCATATCCAGCGTGATATTGACCGAGCCCTCCAGCGAATTCTCTATCGGTATTATCCCCCTGACACCGCTGTTATTCTCCACCCTGTGAGCAAGTGTGCTGATATCCTCCACAGGCTCCAGTGAGAGCTTTTTTCTGCCGGCCGCAGAATAGATTTGCTCTTTGTAGCGCTGTGCCGCCATCTCTGTAAATGTTCCCTCAGGGCCCAGGTAGAGCATCTTCATGAGCTGACACCGGCCGCTTTCTGCAGCTGGGCGCCGGCTCCTCCCAGCTGGTTGAGATCTGCAACATCCTCCATCAGACGCCTGAACTTCTCCGGCTTGAGCGACTGGGGGCCGTCGGAAAGAGCCTGATCCGGGCGGGGATGCACCTCGACCAGCAGTCCGTCAGCACCGCAGGCCACAGCTGCTCTGGCCATGGGCAGCACCAGTTTCCAGCGGCCGGTGCCGTGGCTGGGATCAGCGATGACAGGCAGATGGCTCTTCTCTTTCACCAGGGGTATCGAGCTCAAATCCATGGTGTATCTCGTCTCCTCGCCGAAGGTCTTAATCCCCCTCTCACATAACATCACCCTGTGGTTGCCATGGGCCATGATATACTCAGCAGCCAGCAGCCAGTCCCGGACAGAGGAGGCCATTCCCCGCTTTAACATAACCGGTTTGTCGAGATCACCAAGTGATTCCAGCAGTGAATAATTTTTCATATTGCGGGAGCCAATCTGGATGATATCCGCGTGTTCGGCCACCAGTTCCCTGTGCTTGATATCCATAAGCTCAGTTACGATCTTAAGCCCTGTCTCCTTCCGGGCCAGGGACAGAAGTTCCAGCCCTTCCTCCCCCAGGCCCTGAAAGGAATAGGGAGAGGTGCGGGGTTTATAGGCGCCACCGCGCAGAATTTCAGCTCCGGCCTCTTTTACAGCCCGGGCCGTCTCCAGCAGCTGCTCCTCACCCTCCACTGAACAGGGCCCGGCCATCACGACCGTCTCACCTCCACCTATTTTGACTCCGTCAACATCTATGACAGAGCCCTTCGGTTTGAGTTTTTTCGATGTAAGCTGATAGGGCTCGGAGACATGGATGATCTTCTCCACCGCCGGATAGGAAGATAGTCTTTCACTCAAATCCTGACTGTAATCATCTCTGATCTGCTCCTCCTCAGCCACTATCACGCTCCTGCTCGCAGAATACTCAATTACCTCGCTCTCCTCCGGCAGAACCGATTTAACCTTTTCCTTTTCAGCTTCATCTGCATTTTCCATCACTATCAGCATGATTATTCCTCCCTGATTTTTTTGCATTTTGCCCTTAAAATTTAAAGCTATATTCAGCACAGATTTTAGAAAATAAAAAAAGCCGTCCCCATATCAGGACGACTCTTGCCGTGTTACCACCTGATTGGACCCGCAGATCATAGATCATGGATAGACCGGGCCCACTCATTCTATCGGAAGCCAGCACTTCCTCACCGGATAACGACGGATTACGTCCCGGCTTACTGCTGACATACTGCTCACTTCAGCCGGGAAATTCCGGGGCGAAATTCGGCCCGCTAGGGCTTACTTAAACCCCTTCGCAATTTTTATAACGCTATAATATTTTCAGGATATTTATTGACACTGAGACTTCAAGACTTACACGCTGACTGTCAGACTTTCACGGTCCAGTTGAATTTATCCTCAAGGCGTCCGCGCTGTATGCCTGTTAGCTGATCATAGAGACTGCGTGTCAGCTCACCCGGTTCTTCCAGGTCTATCTCCATATTCAGATCACCGTACTGCAATCTGCCTATGGGGGCGATGACAGCTGCCGTGCCGGTGCCAAACGCTTCTTTCAGCCTGTCCTGCCGATAGGCCTCTGCCAGCTCCTCTATGGTGATCTTTCTCTCCTCGACATCTATATCCCTGTCCCTCAGAATTTTCAATACCGAATCACGGGTTATGCCCGGCAGGATGGTGCCCATCAGGGAAGGGGTGATGACGGTATCATCGATCCGGAAAAAAACATTCATCGCTCCCACTTCCTCTACATACTCTCTCTCCCTGCCATCGAGCCAGAGCACACCGTCGAAGCCTTTTTCCGCCGCCCTCTTCTGGGCCTTTAAGCTTTTGGCGTAGTTGCCCGCGGTCTTGGCCTCACCTGTTCCACCCTTAACGGCCCTGACATATTCGGTCTCGACCAGGATGGAGGTCGGTTTTAAGCCGGCCGGATAATAAGGGCCCACAGGAGAGGCAATGATGATAAACCTGTATTCCTCTGAAGGTTTAAGGCCCAGATAGCTCTCGGTGGCCAGCACAAAAGGGCGGATGTAGAGGGCTGTGCCTTCTTTTTCCGGTATCCACCTCTTCTCCAAATCCACAAAGGTCTTTACCGCCTCCACAAAAAATTCGGCCTCTATCTCCGGCATGCACATCCTCCTGTTCGATCTCCGCAATCTCCGGCCGTTCTGCTCGGGCCGGAACAGTGTGGGCTCCCCCTCCACATCGCGGTAAGCCTTCATGCCCTCGAATGTCATCTGACCGTAATGGCAGAAAGAGGAGGCCGGATCTATCTCCAGGCTGCTGTAGGGCTCTATGCGGGCATTATGCCAGCCATTATCACCGTCATAGTCCATAATAAACATGTGATCGGTGAATATCTCTCCAAATCCAATCTCATCATCACAGGGAATTTCCTTCTTCTGCTCTGCTTCCCTGATTTCAATCCTTTCCGGCATTAATATCACCTCTATGTTGAATAGACTGCTCCCGTGCTGGCCGAAGTCACCAGCCGGGAATATCTTCTCAGATAACTGCTCTCAACTCCCATTTCAGGCTTCTGCCATCCTTCCATACGGTCGGATATTTCCTCCTGGCCGAGATCTGCCTCCAGACTGCGGCCGGGTATATCTATGTTAATCATATCGCCCTCCTCCAGTGCCGCCAGAGGGCCTCCGGCCATGGCCTCGGGCGAGATATGGCCTATGGCCGCACCCCGGGTGGCACCGGAGAACCTGCCGTCAGTTATCAGGGCCACCTCTTCTCCCAGGCCGGCACCGGCCACGGCCGCTGTCGGTGTCAGCATCTCCCTCATGCCGGGCCCGCCTTTGGGCCCCTCATACCTTATAACTATAACATCCCCGGAATTGATCTCACCTTCATTGATCGCTTTCACCGCTGCCTCCTCACTCTCAAATATGCGGGCCGGACCGCTGTGTTCCATCATCTCTGCAGCCACCGCAGCCGATTTGACCACAGCGCCTGCAGGAGCTATATTGCCCCTGAGCAGGGCCAGTCCCCCTTCCCGGCGGTGGGGTGAAGAGAGATTCCTTATTATCTCACCATCTCCCGCGGAGGCTTTCTCCAGATTTTCGCAGACAGTGCCGCCTGTGACGGTGATCGGCTCACCGGAAATGAGATCCTCATCCTCCAGCTCCTTCATCACAGCCGGCACACCTCCCGCCCGGTGCAGATCCTGAATATGGTGTTCACCGGCCGGGCTCAGGCTGCAGAGCTGGGGGATATCTGTATTTATCTCATTTATCAAACCCAGATCGATATCCACACCGGCTTCATGGGCCACTGCCGGCAGGTGCAGGGCTGTATTTGTCGAACAGCCCAGGGCCATATCGACCTTGAAGGCGTTGATAAATGCCTCCCGGGTGAGAATATCCCCGGGGCTTAAATCCTCCTCCACAAGGGCCACAGCCCGCCTGCCGCTCTTTCTGGCCAGCCTCAGGCGATCGGCCTCCACGGCCGGTATGGTGCCGTTGCCGGGCAGGGCCAGACCCAGAACCTCGCTCAAACAGTTCATGGAGTTGGCGGTAAACATGCCGGCACATGATCCACAGCCGGGACAGGCGCTCTGCTCGATACTTCCCAGCTCCTCCCGGCTCATCTCACCGGATTTGACCTGTGCTACGGCCTCGAAAACTGTCTTGAGATCTATATTTTCCCCTCTGTGCTCTCCGGCCATCATCGGCCCGCCGCTGACGATAATCGCCGGTATATCAAGGCGTGCGGCAGCCATCATCATGCCGGGTACAATCTTGTCACAGTTGGGAATCAAAACCAGCCCATCCAGAGCGTGGGCCCTGGCCACAGATTCAACCGAATCCGCTATCAGCTCCCGGCTGGGCAGGGAAAAATGCATACCCTCATGGCCCATGGCGATCCCATCACAGATGCCGATATTTCCGAACTCCAGGGGAGTGCCTCCACCTCTATAGATGCCGGCCTTAACCTCCTCAGCCACACTGTCCAGATCTTTATGACCCGGAATCAGCTCGCTGACCGAATTGGCCACACCTATCAGCGGCCTCTCCAGGTCATCATCGCTGAGACCCATGGCCTTAAATAATGAACGCTGGGGAGCATTATCGATCTCCGCGGTCACGCTATCACTTCTCATCTGCTGTGACTCCCTCCTTCCGCCTCTCCTCGAGCGAACCCTCTTCATCTCCGTCCATCTGCAGTCTGATGCCATATTCTATGCTCTCCACAACTGCCTGCCAGCTGGCCTCGATGATATTTGCTGAGACCCCCACCGTGCTCCAGCTGGTGGTGCCGTTGCTCGATTTTACCAGAACCCGGACTCTGGCCCCTGTGCCCTCACTGCTGTTTATCACCCTCACTTTATAATCCAGCAGATAGATATCAGCAAGGGCCGGATAAAACTCCATCAGGGCCTTGCGCAGGGCTTTATCCAGTGCATTTACCGGACCCACACCTCCGGCAGCGGTATGCATCTTCTGATCATGGACACTGACCTTGATTGTGGCCTCCGATTTGGGCTGACCCCCTCCTGTCTTATCGGTAAAAATTTTGACACTGTCCAGATGAAAGAGCCGGGTCTGCTCACCCCGTATCCTCTCTATCAGAAGCTCCAGCGAAGCTTCAGCACCTTCAAAATTGTAACCCTCATGCTCCAGCTCTTTGATCCTGGTCAAAATCTCCCCGGTCTCCTCCCGATCCTCCAGATCGATGCCCAGCTCTTCGGCCTTGTACTCCAGATTGCTCCGGCCAGAGAGCTCTGAGACCAGTATGCGGCGCTGATTGCCCACACTTTCGGGGCTGACATGTTCATAGGTCTCGGGGTTTTTCATGACGGCACTGACGTGGATGCCGCCCTTGTGGGCAAAGGCGCTCTCACCCACATAGGGGGAGGTGGTCGGCGGATTTAAATTGCCCAGTTCGCTGATATAGCGGGCGGCAGGTGTGAGCTTCTCCAGCCCTTCCTCACCCAGCACCTGATAGCCCTTTTTCAGCTCCAGGTTGGGCAGCAGCTGGCAGAGGTCGGCATTCCCGCACCTCTCCCCGTAACCATTCATGGTGCCCTGAATATGGTCTGCTCCCTCCTCAACCGCAGCCAGGGAGTTGGCCACGGCCAGACCTCCATCATTATGGGTGTGTATGCCCAGCGGCACGCTGCACTCCGCCCTCACGCTGCTGATCACCTCACGTATCTGTTCGGGCAGAAATCCTCCATTTGTATCACAGAGAACCAGCCTGTCGGCACCGGCCTCCTCGGCCGTGCGGGCGACTTTGAGAGCATATTCCGGGCTGGAGTTAAAGCCGGCAAAAAAGTGCTCGGCATCGAAGATGACCTCAAGATCATGGTCTTTGAGAAAGCGGATAGAGTCGGCTATCATGCTCAGATTCTCCTCCAGCTCGGTGCCGAGGGCCTCCAGCACGTGGAGGTTCCAGCTTTTACCGAATATGGCGGCCACATCGACACCTGCTTCCACGATCTTCTGCAGGTTTTCATCCTCACCGGCACTGATCCCCGGTTTTCTGGTGCTGCCGAAGGCCACCACACTGGCATTTTCCAGCCTGAGCTCTCCGGCCCGGGAGAAATACTCGATATCCTTGGGGTTGGAGCCGGGCCAGCCGCCCTCTATGTAATCAAAGCCCAGTTCATCGAGCCTGCGGGTTATATTGAGTTTGTCCGCGGTCGAATAAGAGACACCTTCCTGCTGTGTCCCGTCTCTAAGCGTCGTGTCAAATACCTCTATCATATCCTCTCAACCTCCTAAAGCAGACTGCAGATAAAATCGCCCATCTCTTCGGTGGTGAGATCGCCTCCCATATCCACCGTTATCCTCTCCTCTGCCAGGGCTCTATCCACAGAACTGCGGATTCTGTCTGCTATCTCCTCATCCCCCAGCTCTTCCATCATCGCAGCCGCGGCCAGTATGGCCGCCAGGGGGTTGGCCGCATTCTCTCCGGCTATATCCGGGGCGGAGCCGTGAACGGGTTCGAACATCGATACACCTCCGGGATTGATGTTGGCCGATACGGCCATACCCATTCCGCCCTGCAGCTCGGCTCCCAGATCTGTGATTATATCGCCGAACATATTGCAGGTGACCACGGTATCTATATCGCCCGGATCTCTGACCATCTTCATTGTCAGGGCATCCACATACTGATGGCGGGCCTCCACACCGCTGTATTTCTCGCTCAGGTCGGCAAAAACCCTCTGCCAGAGATCGTGAGCATAGCCGAGGACATTGCTCTTATCACAGAGCATGAGACTGTCATCGCGGCTTTCTGCATACTCAAAGGCATATTCCACGACCCGCTCCACACCGTGATGGGTGTTAACCATCTCCTGCACGGCCACCTCCTGCTCCGTATTCCGGCGCAGAAAGCCGCCGCTGTCGGCATAAAGGCCCTCGGTGTTCTCGCGCACCACGGTCATATCTATCTCACCGGCCTCAACCCCTTTGAGGGGGGAATAGCGCTCATGCCTGAGCCTGATGGGGCGCAGATTCACATACTGCTCGAAATAGAACCTGAGGTTGAGCAGGATGCCCTTCTCCAGAACTCCCGGTTCGACCCGGGGATCACCGACAGCTCCCAGGTAGATAGCATCGTACTCGCCCAGCTCCTCCCGGGACTCATCGGAAAGCACCTCACCGCTTTTCAGATAATGGTCGGCACCGAAGGGAAATTCCGCAAAATTCAGGGTCAGATCGCTCCCCTCAGCAGCCTTCTTCAGAACCTTTGCTCCTTCGTCCACAACTTCCGGACCAATGCCATCTCCGGGTATAACCGCTATATCAAATTCTGCCATATCTTCATTTCACCCTTCCTCTGGTATAGTTTATCAGACCGCCCTCCTCGATCAGCTTCTGAATAAAGGGGGGGAAGGGCGTTATCTCATACTCCTTCTCACTGCTCCTATTGTAAATTATGCCCTCCTGCAGATCTATCTTCAGTCTGTCACCGGCGGATATCTCACCGGCCGCCTCACTGCTCTCCACTATCGGCAGGCCTATGTTGATGGAGTTGCGGTAAAAAATGCGGGCAAAGGAAGCCGCCACCACACAGCCCACACCCGCTCCCTTTAAGGCCAGAGGGGCGTGTTCGCGCGAGCTGCCGCAGCCGAAATTATCTCCGGCCACAACTATGTCACCTTCTTCCACCTCTCCGGCAAAATCTTCATCCAGATCCTCCAGACAGTGTTCGGCCAGTTTATCCGGATCCGAGGTGTTGAGATAACGGGCGGGAATTATAACATCTGTGTCGACATCATCACCGTATTTCCAGACCCGTCCGGAAATCTGCATCTGCTCCATCTAGATCACCTCCTGCGGTGAAGCTATCTCGCCTTTTACAGCTGAAGCCGCCGCCACAGCCGGTCCGGAGAGATAGACCTCGCTCTCGGGGTGGCCCATCCTGCCCACGAAATTGCGGTTGGTGGTGGCCACCGCTCTCTCACCCCGGGCCAGCACACCCATATGCCCGCCCAGACAGGGTCCGCAGGTGGGAGTGCTGACAGCTGCTCCAGCCTCCAGAAATGTGGATATGATGCCGCTCTCCAGGGCCTGACTGTATATGTTCTGTGTGCCGGGTATGACTATAAGCCTCACACCTTCTGCTCTTTCCCGGCCCTTTAGAATGCTGGCCGCAGTCTCTAAATCCTGCAGACGGCCGTTGGTGCAGGAGCCGATCACAACCTGATCTATGGGAATGGAGTCGATCTGACTGATACCCACAGCATTCTCGGGCAGGTGGGGTAGTGCCACCTGGGGTTCGATCTCGCTCACATCGTATTCTATCTCCTCAACCACCTCTGCTCCCTCATCACCTGTGAGGGGAGTGTAATCCTCAGCTGTTCTGCCCTCCAGATAGGATTCGGTCTTCTCATCCGGGGGGATGAGACCGCACTTTGCCCCGGCCTCGATGGCCATATTGGAGATCGTCATGCGGTCGGCCATATCCATCTCTGCTATGACCTCACCGCCGAACTCCATCGATTTATAGAGGGCACCGTCGACACATATATCACCTATGGTGTGGAGGATGAGGTCCTTGCCGCCCACCCACTCCTGCAGCTCTCCTCTGTAGGTAAACCTGATCGTCCCGGGCACCTTAAACCAGGTCCTGCCCCGGGCCATAGCTGCGGCCATATCGGTGCTGCCCACACCGGTACCCAGAGCCCCCAGGGCTCCGTATGTACAGGTGTGAGAATCTGCCCCTATGATAATCTCGCCCGGCCGGACCAGACCTTTTTCCGGCAGCAGACAGTGCTCTATTCCCATCTCACCGATCTCAAAATAGTTGCTTATCTCATAGCTGGCGGCAAACTCCCGCAGCTCCTGGCACTGGCGGGCGGATTCTATATCCTTATTGGGGGCGAAGTGATCGGGGACCAGAGCTATTTTTTCCGGATCAAAAACCTCATCCACACCTATCTTCTCGAACTCTTCGATAGCCACCGGTGTGGTTATATCGTTGCCCAGCACCAGATCCACCTCTGCTTCGACTATCTGGCCCGGCTCCACTTCGGCTCGATCACAGTGGCGGGCCAGTATCTTCTCCACCATTGTCATCGCCATCTTAACATTCCTCCTGTATCCTGCCGTCAGCCAGCATTTTGCTGACAGCCTCGGTATAGGCGTCGGCACTGGCCCTGAGTATATCGGTGCTGACACCCCGGCCCAGGTAGATCTCCTTTTCCTCGGCCGAACTCCGGCCGTTATTTTCCACCTTGACGGTGACATGGCCCAGGGCGTCTTTGCCCCCTGTTATGGAATCGATCTTGAACAGGCGCAGCCTGACATCCCGGCCGATTATCCTGTTTATGGTCTGGTAGACTGCATCTACGGGGCCTCCCTCGGAACAGGCCGACTCCAGTTTCTTCTCACCGCATTTTTCCATGTGCACGGTGGCGGTGGAGATGCCCATGCCTGTGGTGACCTGGACCTTCTTCAGCTCCAGCTCCTCGCCGCTCTGCACCAGCTCACCCTCGACGATGGCCTCCAGATCAAGTGTGGTGATCTCCTTCTTTCTGTCTGTCAGGTCTTTGAATCTCTTAAAGGCGGCGTTCAGCTGCTCCTCATCCAGTTCATAACCCATCTCATCCAGCTTCTGCCTGAAGGCGCTGCGCCCGGAATGCTTGCCCAGCACCATCTTATTCTCCTCCAGGCCTATGGTGCCGGCATCCATTATCTCATAGGTTGTCCTCTCCTTGAGCACACCATCCTGATGTATGCCTGACTCATGGGCAAAGGCGTTCTCACCGACGATGGCCTTATTGGGCTGGACCTCCATCCCGGTCAGATGGCTGACCATGCGGCTGGCACGATGAATCTCATCGAGCTGGAGGGTGCTCTCCTCCTGAAAATAATCCCGCCGGGTATAGAGGGCCAGCGCTATCTCCTCCAGGGCGGCATTGCCGGCCCTCTCACCTATGCCGTTTATGGCACATTCCACCTGCTGTGCACCATTGTTGACAGCGGCGATGGAATTGGCAGCGGCCAGGCCCAGATCATCATGACAGTGAACGCTTATCTCCGCTCTATCTATGTTGCTGACATTGTTATTTATATGGGCCACCAGCCCCCCGAACTCCTCGGGTGTGGCATAGCCCACAGTATCGGGAATATTGACGGTGGTGGCCCCGGCGGCGATGACTTTTTCAAAGAGACGGCAGAGAAAATCTCTATCACTGCGGAAGGCATCCTCGGCCGAGAACTCCACATCATCTGTATATCCGCTGGCCCTTTCCACGGCCTCAACGGCGGCCTCCAGCACCTCCTCCGGGCTCTTATCCAGCTTGTATTCCATATGGACGGGTGAGGTCGCTATAAAGGTGTGGATGCGGGGGTTTTCTGCCGGCTTCACCGCCTCCCAGGCCCTGTCGATATCGCCTTTATTCGTGCGGGCCAGGGCGGCAACTGTAGGCCCCTCCAGCTCCCCGGCAATTCTTCTGACGGCCCTGAAATCGCCGCCGGAGGCCACGGGAAAGCCGGCCTCTATCACATCGACACCCAGCTTTTCCAGCTGTCTTGCTATCCTGTATTTTTCCTCTTCATTGAGATTCACACCCGGGGACTGCTCTCCATCCCGGAGTGTGGTGTCGAAGATCTTAACGGTCATTGCTCATCATCCTGCCAGTGCATCATCGATCTCAGCTTTTCGCCCACCTTCTCAATCTGGTGGTTTTCCTGTTTTTGTTTGCGCTGTTTATATGAGGGCCGGCCAACCCTGTTCTCCAGCAGCCATCTCTTGGCAAACTCACCGTTCTGCACCTCTTGCAGTATCTCCTTCATCGCCTCCCGGGATTTATCATTGATGATTCTCTCTCCCGAGATTAAATCCCCGTATTCGGCCGTATCTGAGATGGAATCTCGCATAGTGGATATGCCACCCTCATACATCAGATCGACTATCAGTTTTAGCTCATTCAGGCATTCAAAATAGGCTATCTCAGGGCTGTAGCCGTTTTCGACCAGTGTCTCAAAACCGGCACGAACCAGCTCCGTAACACCACCGCAGAGAACGGCCTGCTCGCCAAACAGATCTGATTCTGTCTCCTCGGCAAAGGTCGTCTCCAGCACACCGGCCCGTGTTCCCCCTATGCCGCTGGCATGGGCTAAAGCCAGCTCCATGGCATCACCGCTGTAATCCTGGTAGACAGCCACCAGACAGGGGACACCCTCGCCGTCTTTATATACCCTGCGCACCAGATGTCCCGGGCTTTTGGGAGCCACCATATAGACATCCAGATCAGCAGGGGGTTCTATCTGACTGTAATGTATGTTAAAACCGTGGGAAAATACCAGGGCATCTCCGGCCGAGAGATTATCGGCTATCTGCTCCTCGTATACATAGCCCTGGATATTGTCGGGGATTAAAAGCTGAACCAGATCACCCTCTGCGGCAGCTTCCTCCACCGACAGGGGCTCAAAACCATCCTCCACTGCCTCCTCGTAGCTCTCACCATCAGGCCGCAAACCCAGCACAACATCGACACCGGAATCCCTCAAATTGAGAGCCTGGCCTCTGCCCTGACTGCCATAACCTATTATGGCAAATGTTTTATCCTCCAGATATTGCAGATCAGCATCTTCTTCATAATATACTTCTGTCATATCTCTCACTCCTTTTTTTATTTGAGTCTACTTCTCTCCTCTGGCCATGGCTATTTTTCCTGTTCTCACCATCTCCTCGATTCCGAAAGGCTTTAGCAGCTCCTCCAGGGCCTCTATCTTCTCCTCATCTCCGGTTATCTCTATCATGATTGAATCTCGGCTCACATCGACTACCTCGCCCCGGAAGACATCGACCATCTGAATGATCTCCGAGCGCGTCTTATAGTCCGAGCTCACCTTGAAAAAGGCCAGACCCCGGCTCACCGTTGGATCTCCGGTTATATTGCTGACTTTGTAGACGGGGATGAGCTTGTTGAGCTGCTTCATAACCTGCTCCACAATCCGCTCATCGCCCTCTACCACCAGCGTTATCCGGGAGAGATTATCCTCCTCGGTCTGGCCCACGGACAAACTGTGAATGTTAAAGCCCCTCCGGCTGAAGAGGCTGGCTATTCTGGCCAGAACCCCCGATTCATTTTCCACCAGGACTGCCAGTGTGTGTTTCATCCTGATTCCTCCTCATAGATCATCTCATAGAGAGAGCCTCCGGGCGGTACCATGGGAAAGACATTCTCCTCTTCCTCGATCATGACCTCTATCAGATAGGGCTCATCGCTGTTAAGGGCCCGGTCCAGCTCCTCCTCAAAATCTTCCTGTGTCGAGACCCGGGCGGATTCCAGCCTGTAGCCGCCGGCCACCTCCATAAAGTCGGGGACCATCTCCGGACAGCTCTCAAGCCCGGGTCCCTGGCATTTATCTGGGCAGGTATGCCTCTCGCGCAAACAGGTGTGGGAATAGCGGCTGTCAGCAAAAATTTCCTGCCACTGCCTGACCATGCCCAGATAGGTGTTATTGAATAATATTATATTCACGTCCAGGTCGTTTTTGCGGGCTGTGGCCAGCTCCTGCAGATTCATCTGCAGGCTGCCATCGCCGGCGATGAGAAATACCTCTTCCTCCTCCAGACCGGCTTTGACGCCCAGTGAGGCCGGCAGACCAAAACCCATGGTGCCCAGACCTCCGGAGGTGATAAACTGGCCGGGCTCTGAGTAAGCAAAATGCTGGGCCGCCCACATCTGATGCTGGCCCACCTCTGTCACGATACGGGCCTCACCCCCGGTGGCTTCATCGATGGCCTCCATGACCTGATGTGGTGATGCTCTCTCTCCAGAGCTGGAAAACTCTATATTGGCCCGGTCTATATCCTTCCAGTCATCGATCCTCTCCAGCCACTCACTTCTATCCTTTTCCTCCACACGGGGCAGAAGTCTCTGCAGCACATCGCTGGCATCGCCGACGATGGGAATATCGATGGATACCCTTTTGCCGATCTCCCCGGGATCGATATCTATATGTATAATATCCTCCACCTCGGGAGCAAACTCATCGAGTTTTCCCGTCACCCTGTCATCGAAGCGGCAGCCGACAGCGATTATCAGATCGGCACTTGATATGGCCAGATTGGCCTCACTGCTGCCGTGCATGCCCAGCATGCCCAGGCTCAATCTGTCATTCTCATCGAAGCTGCCCAGCCCGGTCAGTGTGGTAGTGACGGGTATTTGGGCCTTTTTGGCCAGCTCTCTCAGCTCATCACAGGCAGAGGAGATTGGCACACCGCCGCCGCAGTATATGACGGGTTTTTCCGCCTGATTTATCTTCTCGGCCGCAGTCTTGATCTGGCCGGAATGACCCCTGTAATTGGGTTTATATCCGCGCAGATTAACCTCCTGTGGATAGGCAAAATCGTGCTTCTGCTGCATAATATCCTTGGGCACGTCGATCAGGACCGGCCCGGGCCTGCCCGTGCGGGCAATGTGGAAGGCCTCTTTGATAGTTTTGGCCAGTTCACCTATCTCCTGAACCAGATAATTATGTTTGGTGATCGGCATGGTTATGCCGGTTATATCGGCCTCCTGGAAGGCATCACTTCCCAGCATATGGCTGGGAACCTGTCCCGTAAAAGCCACAACAGGCACGGAATCCATCCTGGCATTCGTCAGACCCGTGACCAGGTTGGTGGCCCCGGGACCGGAGGTGGCCACACAGACCCCGACCCTGCCCGTTGCCCGGGCATAGCCATCAGCAGCATGGACTGCCCCCTGCTCGTGATGGGGTAGAATATGGGTAAAATCCTCCTCGTACAGCTGATCATAGAGGGGTATCACTGCCCCGCCCGGGTAGCCAAAGATGATATCGACACCCTCCTCTTTGAGCGATTCTGTGATTATCTCTGCTCCAGTCAGCATGCTGCCCATCTCTCTCATCCTCTCCTTTCTTTGCCTTTGAGATTTTTGCTGCAAATTTCTTCCGCCTGTTGTAGATTCTGCCTTCTTTGCGGCTGGATTCTCCTCTGTAGATCTTTATCATCTCTTCTACAGGATAAAAATAAAAAGCCCCTTCCCTGAACAGCAGAAGAGACTGAGGTGTCTCCTATTGCCGATTCTTTGAAATTTTAACAGGACAATATATTTGCAGATCGATTTTTAGCATATTAACACGTTTAAATGAGGCTGTCAAATTTACAGAGAAAGTTAAATTCTTATCAGAGCTGATTAGCTTTATATAGCTCCTGCAAACAGACAGAAAAAAGCGGCACCTCGACCTTAAGTGCCAATAAGGTAAGGTGCCGCCTCTGCTCTAAATCCGCCCTGATTTCTCCAGGCATATATGCAGAAATTTTTCAGTCCGGATCAGGATATGATCTCCTTTCCTCCCATATAATCCCTGAGGACTTCCGGAACTGTCACCGAACCATCCTCATTCTGATAATTTTCCAGTATGGCTGCAAGTGTGCGCCCTATGGCCACACCTGAGCCGTTGAGTGTGTGGACATAGCGGGCTGAGGCCTCGGGCTCGGGGCGGTAGCGGATCCCCGCTCTGCGGGCCTGAAAGTCCTCAAAATTGCTGCAGGATGAGACCTCCCGGTATCTGTCATAGGCCGGCATCCACAGCTCCAGATCATAGGTCAGGGCTGAGGAAAAGGTCAGATCGCCGCTGCAGAGCCTCACCACCTGATAGGGCAGTCCCAGCTCCTGCAGAATCGTCTCGGCATCCTCCGTGATCTTCTCCAGCTCATCATAGGATGTCTCGGGTTCCACAAATTTTACCAGCTCGACCTTATTGAACTGATGCTGACGGATAATTCCCCTGGTATCGCGGCCGTGTGAGCCCGCCTCCGCCCGAAAGCAGGCCGAATAAGCTGTATAGTTGAGTGGCAGCTCCTCGGCCGTGAGTATCTCATCCTGATGGAAGTTGGTCACAGGCACCTCGGCGGTGGGGATGAGGTAGTAATCACGGTCCTCCAGTTTAAACATATCGTGCTCGAATTTGGGCAGCTGTCCTGTGCCGGTCATGCTGGCGCCGTTGGCGATAAAGGGTGGAAAGATCTCCTGATAGCCGTGATTTTCCCGGTGGTAATCTATCATGAAGTTGATGAGGGCCCTCTCCAGCTGAGCACCCGCTCCTTTCATGAATGTGAAGCGAGAACCGGCCACCTTGCTGCCCCGTTCAAAATCCATTATATCCAGCTCCCGGCCCAGCTCCCAGTGGGGTCTGTGCTCAAAATCAAATTCAGGTGGATCACCCCAGCGCCTGACCAGCTCGTTATCGCTCTCATCCTCACCGACCGGCACCTCTTCGTTAGGCACATTGGGTATTCTCAACCTGGCATCCCGCTGTTTTTCTTCCACCTCCTGCAGATCTGCTTCCAGCTCATCGATGCGGCCGGATACCTTCTTCATCTCCGCAATCAGATCCTCAGCATCCTCACCCTTCTGCTTCAGCTCACCTATCTTCTCCGAAGTCACATTGCGCTCATGGCGGAGTTCTTCCACTTCATGCAATATCTCCCGCCGGCGGCTGTCAAGCTCGAGAAATTCGTCCACCAGATCTCCCTCAAGCCCTCTTCTCCGCATGGCATCCTTTACCTCTTTTTCGTTTTCCCTGATGTACTCCAGATCATGCATTTTTAATCCCTCCTGCGGCTGATATTTTTTTAATCTCCAGGCATCTCCAGGAAATATAAAAAAGCCCCCACCCCACCAAGGGGCGCGAGCTGTATCGGCTCACACGGTGCCACCCTTATGCTGTCACTTTAAACCTGTGACAGCCTGCTCACTGGATGAGATATAACGGCTCACCACTCCGGGTCCTGTTACTCGATCTGGCGGAGACCTTTGGCAGGACCGCTCACGGGGGGAAATTCCCGTTCAACGCTTTTAAAATATGAATGTTTAATTTAATCAACTCGATTCTGTTGCTGTCCATTATAATACAGACTGCCAGAAAAAGCAAGACCCTCTGTCTGAATCTGAAGACAGGAGAGAACGGTGGCGGCAGCAGCATCTCGCTCTGCCGCACTGCATCTGCCCCCACCGGAGATAGATCTCCTGTCAGCTTCTGTCATCTATTCTGATAAATATAGATCAGCGGGCACTGACCTGTATATCGGGTACAAGCATATAGGGATAATAGCCGTAATTGCCGGGATAGAGCTTATCGCCGACCGCCTCCACTTCCATGAAATCCTCATAGATATTGCCGGCTATCATCACATCTTCCAGCCTGCCCTTGAGCTCTCCCTCCTGAATATGATAGCCATGGGCCTGGACAGAAAAATGTCCCTGGCTGTAGTTGGAGGAATGAAAACCCACTATATTCTCGACCATTATTCCCTCATTCAGACCGGATATCATATCTTCTTTCTCAGTTTCGCCGGGATCTATCACGGGATTTACCAGTGAGGGGGAGACGGGCACACCCATGCCGGAAGAAAAGAGGCTGCGCTTGAGTCCGTTGCCCCTGGGCTTTTCCTCCATTCGGGCGGCATGTTCTAGATCATAGATGTAATTTTCCAGCACACCCTCATCGACTATGACCTGCTGGCGGGTTGGTATGCCCTCATCATCGAAATATCTCCTGCTGCCGGCATCTTCCATATGAGGCCTGTCCGTGATATTTATTGCCGGCGAAAAGATCCTCTCACCCAGTTTCTCCTGCAGGGGAGAGGTCTGGCGGTAGATATTATCGGCACCGATTCCCTCGGTCAGCGATACGGTGAAGAAATAGAGTGAGCGGGGGGTGAAGATCACCGGCATTCTGCCCGTTTCAGGGCTGGAAACTCCCCCGGCCTTTTCGTATTCCCGCAGAAATTCTGTCAGCTCGGCCTCGGGCAGCTTGGTAAACATCTCATCCTGTTCAAATACCCTGTAAAAACGCGAACCACCGCCGGGTATCGGTATGCTGACCATCAGGCCAAAATTGCTCCTGTTCTCCCTCAGGCGGGCCGAACGGGAAGTCCTGAGCTCAATCTCGCTGTAGCTTTTGCCCAGGCTCAGATTGAGCGTTACCTCCGGTGCCGATCTGCGGAAAAACTGCAGCACCTCATCGATAAAGTCTATGAGCTGATCCTCTGAGACCGAATTGAAATTGCTCTCATCCCTTTCATGGAAGGAGCTGAGGCTGTGCTGGGAGAAGGAAAAAACTGCTTCATCTCCATACTGTACAGACTGTTCGGCACCCTCTAAAAGCTCCTGCCAGGCCTTATCTGACTGGCCGAAACCGGTGTTGCCGCCCAGATTGCCGTCATCTATGACCCTGAGCGAACTTCTTGTCAGGCTCTGATTCGAGATATTCTCCACCTGCCAGTTTTCCAGTGCTATGCTCAGATCCTCCTCTTTGACGGTGAGGAGCTCCGCCTGATCAAATCTTTCCTGCCAGTCTCTATCTCTGACCATATTATTTCCCTCCAATTGTGACCTGATCTATTTTTACATGGGGAGCACCCTTGCCGGAGAACATATTGAGCTGCATCGAACCTCCGGGCCCTCCCTTGCCACATCCGCCCACCTCGGAGAAGGTGAGATCATCGGCTATGAGCGAGATACTCTCCAGTGTGGAGAAAAGCTCACCGCTGAGGTTGATATCCCTGACCATCTCCTGCTTCTCGCCCTTTTCTATGCGGTAGCCGTATTCGGCCCCGAAGGTGAACTGATCACCCGTTGTCTGACCGCCGCGGCTGTTGAGAAGATAATAGCCATCCTCGATCGACTGAAAAAGTTTGTCAGGATCGTGCTCACCGGCATCTATGAAGATATTGGACATGCGGATTATTGGTGTATGGTGACAGTCCACGGCCCTCATATTGCCGCTTAAAGGTTCGGAAAAGCTGGCTGCTGTGGTCCGGGAATGCAGCCTGCCGGCCAGCTCTCCCTCTTTGATCAGCTCGGTGCGCTGGCCCCTCTGGCCCTCATCATCGTATATATACGATCCCGGCCTGCCCTCAAGTGTGGGATCATCTATCACATTGAGATGTTCTCCGCCCAGCCCGGTTCCCATCTGCAGTTTTTCTCTGAAGGCCGGGTTGTTCTCGATGCCATCGGCCTCGGAGAGATGGCCAAAGGCCTCGTGGATGAAGACCGAACCCAGCTCCGGATTGACCACGACCGGATAGCTGCCGGCTGAAATGGGCTCAGCCCTGATCATCTGTTTGAGTATATCAAGCTCTTCCTCGATCTCCTCCTCACGGCCGATCAGATTGGAAAACTCGGGATAGGCGCCAAAGCTCACCCGTTTGACCTGGACTGAATCCTCACCCCGGGCAAAGATGCGACCTGTTATATAGGCTCCCAGCAGCTCGTATTCGATCTCCGTGCCCTGAGAATTGATGAACCTGCGCCGGGAATTAAAATCTTTATAGCTGAATCTGGTCTTGATCACTTCCTCTTCTGATAGAGCCATTCTGTTGTACTTTTCCACCAGATCCTTCTTATCCGAAAGCGTATAATTTCTGGGATCACTCTCGGGCTCGATGCTGACAGAATCCTGGATGACGGGAGCGTCTTTCAGCGTTTTCTTCTCCTCATCCAGGCGGGCGGAGCTCTCCGCTATATTGATGAGAGAGCTGCGGGCCCTGCGGGCATCATCTAGAGAGGTGAAGGAGTTTACCACCTTGCGGCC
>Ga0207421_10002418_pt1 | contig 23116 bp, 35 predicted proteins | sample SodLakKL_010_SED_4_FD_187542 | JGI IMG/M metagenome (GOLD analysis project Ga0207421, IMG submission 187542) | Alkaline sediment microbial communities from Lake Tanatar, Kulunda Steppe, Russia - 8KL_010_SED (SPAdes) (version 2) | ecosystem: Environmental > Aquatic > Non-marine Saline and...
TAAATCCTTTGCTACTTCTTGGGTTAGTAAGTTTCTCCTGTATTTTGTACAGAAGATTAGGTGGTATTGTAGTGAATATTTGCTGTGTCTTCCTGACTGGGTATCGTATCGCATACACATTTATTATATATCCTAAAGTATTTAAGTGTTTGGGTTGGTTATTTATGTCGGGTGTATCCTCTCCGTAAACGAAGAGGCTTACCCGACAAGGAAGAGATAAATCTAATCCAAAAATTCAAAAGTCCTCTGCCTAATCGTAACCCTACTCACACCAGAAACATCGTTCAAATCATATTGAGTAAAGCTCCTCTCACTCTCAATCTCCTTCACTATATTAATAACCACGACCGCGAGAACATGGTCAGACATATCTCTCCTATCCACCTGCTCTAACTCCTCAAGACAACGCTTATAAAAACCAGGTCCAGGAGAAAAACCCAGTTCATCAAGGTATCTCCTCAAAAACTCTTCAGACCTATCCACATTATAAGGAAGATCCAGTTCCCTACAGAACTCTCTTCTAATCCTATAGAAACAGCTTTCCTTTAAATCCACCGACATCTTATCCATAAATTCACTTGTCAATATAGGTATCTTCTCCTCAAGCAATACCTGATACAGACAAATAGCTACTACATTCTCCTTGTCTCTTCCACCCATCTTCATCTTATCTCTGAATTTATGGTAATACCTCACCGTCTTATCCCTTACCTCAGGCACTTTATCAGTATCTATTCCTAGTTCCTCGAAATCTATTTCATCTATCCTGCTCTGTATATATCTATAGTTCTTTATATCTATCCGTTTTATTTCGTCTTCTGAATCCATAGAGGGCATGTATTCAATTATTTCATTTCTTATTTCCTTCATCTCTTCTTGATCTGTATAAGAACCCATATCACTCACCCTCGGTGTGTTTCATCTACAAATACTCTTAGCGGTTGTTTCACATCTATTCTTTCTTGTTCTGTGTTTATCTCTACCTTTAGACCTAGGCTGGATAGTCTTTCTCTTATCTCTCCAAATGCATCTTCATTAACTTCTTCTTCAAATTTCTTCTTAACCTTTAGCTGGGTTGGGTGTTTCCCTGCCATCTTTGTCTCTACGTTGCTTGGTCCGATCACTGTCTTGATTCGGTTAAAGGTTTCGTCTCCTATCTGTGTGAACATTATGTTCAGGAGATATTGATCTGTCTTTGGTTTTTTTATCTTCGCGATTCTCATTTCATTCATTTTAACCACAAGTAATTAATACATATACTTATTTATAAATCTTTCCTTTTTCTCCCTATAACTAAGACTCTTCCTCTTCTCCCTCTACCTCTCCCGCACTCTCAAACTCAAATTCATCCTCCTCACCACCACCGAACTTACGCATAGCATTCAACCAATTCAAAGAACCATCCTTCTTCTTACCACTACCAGAGATAAATTTCTTAAACTCACCACTATCCACAACATCATGGAAAATATCTCCACCATCATAAACAACTCTTAATAAATCCCCCCTAACCGAGAAATCAGGCGCTCTTCTAATCCTATAAATACCAACAACCCGTCCATCACTATCCTTCTTAATACCACCAACCAACTCCAATCCATAGCTAAAATACTTATCAAAATAATCCTGGAAAATCATATCATACTTAGCAGAACCACCAGCATCACCAGAAACACCACCAAACAAACGATTCCTATAACGCCAGAACACAAAAGCACCAGCAACAACAACAGCACCAATACCGATCCAGAAAAACGGAACATCTTCCTCCTCTTCCTTACCTAGATTACCAGTAATCCTGCCCGAGTCAACATCTCCTTCAATCTCTCCCTTAAACCTTTTCTTCTGGAAATCACCATCCAAAGACCCAGTGAATCCAGCGAAGTCAACACTTCCCTTGAATATCTCTCTCTGTCCAGAGTAAACTAAGTCACCTGAAACATTACACTGCCCGGTAAGGTTCTCCACATCGTAACTGGTTACAGATCTATTAAATATGCATCTGCCCTGTGCCTCGATAGTGAAGTTATCCAGTTCTCTGTTAATCCTCTGACCACTTGGCTCTTCCTGACCTGGTTTTGTTGGCTCTGTCTCTGTTTCTGTTGGCTCGGTTGGTTCTTCGCCTGTGAACACAAGTAGATCCATCGCTATCACCATCACGAATAGCACTACTATGATGGCTATGGCTTTGTAAAGTAGCTTCATTGATTCTTCCCCTCTTCTGTTAGTTTATAGATGGATTTTGTCCTTAAGTGTTGTTCTCCATCTCCTTTCTTTTTCTCTACTAGTCCTTCTTCTCTAAGGTGGTTTAATCTGTTCCAGATGTATTGTCTTGAGTAGTCTAGTCTTTCGCTTATTTTAGTGAGCCATAGGTCTTCTTCTTTGTTTGAGAGAAGTGTTAGTATTTTTCTATCGAGTTCCTGCATATTATCTATGTACATAAGGAACTTTAGTAATTTAAAGTTAATGTTTTTCTCTTTTTCAAAACTGCTTTTGTTAGGGTGTAGGCTAGGAAAACCGAGCCTATTATTCCTAGTGTTAGTTCTGGAATTGCTTCTCCGTAGGCATTGAAGTCAAGGATCACTCGGTAACTGCCTTTGAAGTAGCATTTAATTAATACATAAGTAACTACGAATGTGAATCCGAATCCTATGACTAGTCCTATTATATCCAGCCAGTCAAAACTCTCCTTATTGATTTTTCCCCCCTCCTTAAACAACGCTTAATAAAAGGAATGATATATAAAGGTGTTGCCAGGTAACTGAGAACATTAGCAAGAAGATTAGATATATGTTTAAGTTGCCATTCTGTATTAATATCTCTATAGTATTGTCTTGTTTCCTTCATGGCTTTAGAGGAAGAGCCGTAGAAACGCCATCTGTCTTTTATATCATGCCAAGCGTGTTTAAGTGGGTTTTTAAGATGATAATGTTTTAATTCATGTTCTAAGATAACTTCATGAGCCAGTGGATAATCCTTTAGCTTCTCATCTAAAATAATAGTTTCTCTTACAGGGTCATAAGCATTAAGATTGAAATTTTTACTAGCATCCACATACTGCACATAAGGTTCTTCAGTCATCGCTACCACCAACCTCACGCTTCTCAAGTATTTTCTTCGCTCTTGCTCGAATTTCAGTAACTTCCTTAACTCGCACTTTCGATAAATCATCATAAACAAATACACCTGTAACCTTCGCAGGAACCCAACCATTAGAAGGGTCATAACCATTAGTAAACCTAATAACATCATCAGGCTCTAAACTCCTTCTATTTTTCCTAATCTCACAAACTTTCTCCCTATTCACTACCTTCTCAAACCACTTTTTCTTCAACTGAAAAGTAGTTACAAACTTCTCACTATCTTCTTCAGTCATCCACACCACCAACCTCATCCTTTTTCTCTACATCAGCTCTGGAAATATCTCTCTCCAAAGTAGAATCACCAGCAATATCTATCTTAAGAGCTTCACCACAACAAGGACACTCAAAATCCACATAAAAACTCCAAGGCATACGAGTTTTATAATTAACATCTTCTTCAGTCATCTATTCACCTATAGGTCGTCTTCAGTGTAAAACTCCATATCTTTATATTCACTGCGAATCCTGTACAACGCGCTGAAACCACCACGAGGAAGTCTCTTAACCACTCTCCTCTCGAACAATTCATCTAAACTCTTCTTAACCTCTTCACCTGAAATAACCGATCTACGAGCTATTCCTCTCGCAGAATACCAATTACCCTGATTATCCACAAGGAACTGCGCTACCTTTAAATCCCTCTTATCTAACTCAGTCAGATCCATCTTCCTTCACCATGCTCCTGCACTCTCTTCTCAAAGAATCCTCTGGATAACCGTATTTACTACAAGCCATCCTCTTACCAGTAACCTTATTTATCTCTCTTTCTCCCTCTTCAACATAGTGTATGCATTCCTCACATTTCAATTCCTGTTGTTCTTTATCTATCCCTGTTCTTGAAAAGGTTGATTTATCCGAGTCTAATGTTTTCAACTCCATATAGATCCCTCCTTTCCCTATCTTCTTCTTCTAGAAGAAGCGCTAGTTCCTCTACTGCTTCTTCATCAGTTACCTCTTCTACCTCTTCTTCTATATCTATGTTTTTTAAATGAGCTATGAATATAGCTCCAATTATCACTGCTCCTAGTCCCATTGTTACTAGGATAAAGATAAATATAACTATCCAAGTAAACGACTCAGGGTTATCCTTTATCCATCTCTTCATCTATTAACCATCTCCCTCTGCAGTTCTCTGGATTCTTCTTCTAGTTCACTTAACGAACCTATTGTTTTCTTCAAAGCTGTTCTTAACTCCTCTTTACTATCTCTTTCCAGATCCACATTATTAAGAATGCTTTTCCTTACCGCTGTCAGTTCTTGGGAAATATGATCTATTTTTGAGGCAGTGTTTTTATCTTTATTCATCTCCTCTTCAACTAATTCACTGACCTCTTCTCTTAAATCATCCATTACCTCACAATCAACCTTAGTCTGTATCCTGCCTCTTAATTCACCGAGAACAGTGTTAACAATATCTTCCTTACTATCATCATCTTCCTCATCTTCCTCTTCATTTACCTTTGCGATTTTTTCAGATTTCTTGGTTTTATCTCTAGCCCAGTCAATCTCCTCTATAACATTATCTCCTCTGTAAACCAAGTCCTCTTTCTCAAAACCAGAGCCATCTTCATGGATAACGCTGAAAACCTCTCCAATATGCTCAAGCCATGAAGATTCTCCACAATACGGGCAGGTGAAGTTCTTATAGGTATAACCCGGTTCAAATAACTGCTCTTTCACTTTATCTTCTCTAAGGTATTGATCTATCAATTCATCTACATCTACATCTTCATCTTCTTTATCCATATTAAAACTTCCTATTAAAAAATCTTTAATCCAACTCATAGTTAAGCCTCCATTGATAGCTTCTGTTAGATCTATCTAAATCCTTGATCTCTTCAACTAAATCCTCTTCAACCATTCTCCTCAAATACTTCAAGACAGTGTTATTACTAAACCCTGTTTCCTCTACGATTTTCTTAGTCTTCATGTATTCATCACTCTGCAGTACCTCGGTAAGAACTTCGAATCTTGAAGGATCAAAGCCAGAGTACCTTAATCTCTTACGGTTATCTAGATCCAAGCCATCATATTCTCTTTCAAACTCTGTGAACTCATCAATCACACTCATAACAAAACCTCTAGGAAGTGGATTATTCCACCACTTCCTCGTTCTCAACAACAGAGTCATCCTCGACAAATTCAACTGGATATAGGTATTCTTTCTGTCCATTCTCAGGGACTTTATCCTTAAAACTAAAGATATTTCCTTTTAGCTTCAGCAAGAACTCGCTCGGTGAATTATCGTTCAATAGTTTTCTCTTGCTCTCTGGTAATAGCTCTGCAAATTGCTCGATTAATTCAGCCATCACTGAGTTATCTGGAACTGAGTTCTCTGTCAGCGTGTCTGGTTCCTTGATCCATAGGTTCTGGTCTTTCCAATCTTCATCTATTGGCTCTATCTTCAGTTCCCATTGCTCTCCGTATTGAGTTTCTCCTTTAGATACATTAGATATTTTTCCCTTGAAGTTCCTCACTCCATCAGCTTCTACAATCTCCATATTTTCACGCTCCTACATTTTTCGTCAGAGCGAGATGGCTTCCATCTCACTACCATTATTATACCTCTTAAGGTATATAAAACTTTCGGAAATATAAAACCAAACTTTTATATAAAACCAAGTCCTCAAACAACAACACCCGGTGACAAAATGCCCAACAAAGAACTAATCCTAAAAGACCAAAAAATAATAAAAATCGGAACAAGCCACGGGAACACAATCCCAAAAATAATCAAAGAATACCACGAACTAAAAAAAGGAATGAAAGCAACCATACAACAACAACCCGACGGATACAGAGTATACATAAACAAAATAAAAACACCACAAAACAAAGAACACGAAAGACAAATAATCAAACCATCAACAAACACCTACGCAGTAACCATCCCCAAACCAATAGTGAACAATCTAGAAATCAAAAAAAGAATGAAATGCTCAATCACCCTAAAACCAGACGGATACAAAGTCACAATAAACGCAAGGAGGGAGGGAGATGGAGATACCTAGAAAAAACCAAGCAACACGCAGAGAATCATGGAAACAACTAAAACAAATAAACCCATATAAAATCATAGCACCATACGGATTACCAGACAAACTAGCAAACATAAACAACAACTACATAGACGAAAAACACAAAACAAATATCCTGACAATAAAAGAAGAAACAATACCAAGAATAAGCAATATAGAGATAAGAACAAACAACAAGATACACGCCAAGCTATGGATAGGTAAACAAAAAACAGCGATAGGGTCATGGAACTACACAGAAACAAATAAACACGACTACTTCATAATAAAAAAAACCACTCCCAGTATAGAGTCCTTCTTCAACGAAATATGGAGAAGATCAAGAGGTGGTGAAGATTCCTGAAGAATTTAACCCCAGTAACTACCTCTACATACCAATAGAGAAAAACGGGAAAGGACCAAACACCAATCCAAACACCCCAGGACCAACAGTAGAAACATGGAGTCCAGACGGAGAGGGGTTATACACCAATGAAGAAAAACAACAAAGCAACTGGGACAGATGGGGAATAGTAGCACACAAAGGGAGAGAAAGACTACTCATACTAGACTTCGATATATATAAAATAGATGACGAAGAAACAAAACAAGAAATACTACAAGCAAAACACCCTGAAACAAGGGTACATAGCTCACAAAGCGGAGGGAAACACCTATTCTACCTAGTAGACGAAATAGATCTAGAAAGAGAAGAAGACAAAGCAAAACTACCAAGAAAACTACGAGAACATATAGATGATAAACTAAACGGATACGTTGTAGATCCATCAGTAGAAGGATACAAAGTAGAAAAAGATATAGCACCCAACAAAATAAGGCTTGATCAACTGCCAGATGAATGGTTCAAAGAAGATAAACGAAAAGTAAGCGGAGAAAAAAGCAAGGAAATCGAACTAACAGACAAAGAACTAAAAAAACGCAAAGAAAAAGCATTCGAAGATGAAAAATTCAAACACCTATGGAAAGGAGAATACGAAGAAGCAGGATACGAAGACAGATCAACAGCAGAAGTAGCCCTAGCACAAAAAATAGCGTTCTGGTTCGGAAGAGACGAACAACTAATCCGGGAACTAATGAATAAAGCACAAACCAGGAAATGGGCAGAAAGAGACGATGAAAGCTACAGATCATCAGTAATAGGGATGATAGACTGGGATGGAGAAGAATACCAACCAGAACAAGATTCAAACACATATATAAAAAACCTAGAAAAAAACTCAATCGAACACTACTTTGCAAAAGCAATCAAAGAAAACGGATACAACCCCAGCAAGGTATCAGGAAACTACAACCAAAGCAAGCACGAATGGACAAACAACAGAGGAATAAAAGAAATACTGAAAAACATAGACAGCATGAAAGAAGCAATACCTATAATGAGAAAAAGAAGAAAATCATGGAACGCACCAAACAGAATAGATAAAACCGAGAGAAAAAGAATAATAGCAGACGCATTAAAACGACACATAGAGCAATACGGAGAGTTCCTAGAAAACCAGAAAACAGAAGAACTATACTACTACAACGAAAAAAACACAGAAGTATATAAAGTAGATAAAAACGAACCCACCAAATGGCAGAACTTCCTGAACCAAGTCTACGGATTAAACACAAGCGCACAAAGTGATAGATTCGCAATAACACAGATAACAGAACACGGAAGAAGAACCGCTAAAGAAATAAAAATCAGAAAAAACTTCCACTACAACATGGAGGAAAACAAGCTCTACGTATTCAACAGAGAAAAAGAATACTTCGAGCTAGACGGAGAAAACATCCAGAAACACAGAAACGGAGAAAACGGAATATACTTCCAAACAGGCACAGTGAAAGGAGAAATAGAATACATACCACCAGAAGAAAGAGAAGAAGTAGAAGTACACGGAGAAATACAGGAATTCAAAGGAAAAGGAAACATATTCGAAAGAATAATGATAAACAGAACAAACTTCGAATACAAAACAGCACTAGATAAAGAACAACAAAGAAAACAACTAAACATACATCTACACACCATTCCATTCTACAACATAATGGAAACCAAGCCAATCATAACCTTCGTAGGAGAAAAAGGAAGCGGTAAATCCGTTACACTGGACATGATAGGTAAGTTCTTCATAAGGCCAGACTTCAAAGTCACCAATCCACCCAGCGAAAAAGACTTCACAGTAGCAGTAAGCAATTCATTACTCTTATTCCTAGATAATCTAGACGAGCCAGAAGACTGGATGAACGACATGATAGCAAGAATATCAACAGGAGCAGAAATAAGAGCAAGAAAACTATACACAGATATGGAGGAAGTGAGAAGAAAACCAGAATGTTTCCTAGGAATAACAAGCAGGACACCGGAATTCAACAGAGACGACGTAGTGGATAGAATGGTGTTATTCCATGTGAAGAGATTCAAAGGCAGTAAAAACCTACCGAATAGACTACTATACAAACCACTACAAGAACCAGAACAATACAATGTATTATGGAGCCAGTACCTAGATAACTTAAACAAGATACTAAGAGAAATACAGAGCAATTCAAATGTATTAACAGCTTCAACAAGCCACAGATTAAGCGACTGGGCAGTATTCAGCAAGACAATATGCAACGCATTAGACATAGAAGGAAGAAAACAACTGCTTAAAGATATAAATCTAGAGAAATCAACATTCAGCCTCAAAGACGATCCGATAAAACCAATACTGGACAAACACCTAGGAGAAACAATAGACAGAGGGAAATGGTTCAGCGCAGGAACACTATACAAAGTATTAACAGAGATAGAGGAAGATATAGGAGTAGAGTCACCGAACGGGTTAGGAAAAAGACTAGGAAACATAGAAGCAGAACTAAACGAGTTATATGGATTTAAAAGAAAATACGACAGAGGAGACAAAGTATACAGATACAGATTCAAGGAAGAAGGAGGAGAAATGGAAACAGGGAAAGATACAGATAAAGATATAGATATAGATATAGATTTAGAGGGAAAAGGAATACAAGAAGGGATAGAGGACTATGAAGAAGATGTAGATGTAGAGGACAGAGGAAGTGTTAAAGACGTGAAAGAGAAGATTATTGATAAAATAAAGGAACTTGAAAACGAGTACGGTGAAGCTACAAAGGACTCTATCAAGGATGAATTAAGCGCTGATAATGGAAAGATAGAGAAAGTGATGAAGAAACTACGGAAAGATGGAGCAATCACCAAGCCAACAGCCGAGACATATTCCTTGCCCAACCCATATTAATTTATAGGTAGAGTTCCTCTTTATATCTAGAGGGGAGAAGGATACTGCGGAAAGGATTTCTGGATATAGAGACAACAGGTCTTGATAAGAGGCAGAACGAGGTAACTGTTGTCGGTGTTTATGATGACTTCGATAACAATGTAAAGCAACTGGTTAAGGATAGAGATTTAAATAGAGAGAACTTGAAGAGATTGCTTGAGCCTTTTGATGTAGTTATGACTTATAATGGAGCGAAGTTTGATCTGGATTTCTTAGAATATAAATATGGATTGGATTTTGGTTTTCATCATGTGGATTTAATGAAGGTATGTCACGATAAAGGTATTTATGGTGGTCAGAAGAAGACAGAGAGGGAGCTAGGTATCTGTAGAAATAGCTCTATTAGAGGGTGTGATGGTGAGGATGCTGTTAGGTTGTGGAGGGAGTATAGGGAGAAGGGGGATGAAGGTGCTTTGGATAAGTTGTTGGAGTATAATGATTTTGATTGTCGTGGTTTGATGTTGATTTATGAGGAACTGAGATGTTGATTTGTGGATCTGGGTGAGTTAGTTACGGGTGTCATTTTTCTGGTTTCTGAGATGATGGGTGTTACGGGTGTCGTTTCTTGTTTTTTCTGTTTGTTTGTCTAGGGGGTGGTGGTTGTTTTAGACAAAAAGAGGGAGAAAAAGTGGGATATACGGGGGTTATGGTATCATTTCTAACCTAAAAGTTTACACATCGAAGGTAAGGGGTTACCCCTATAGTATTATAGTAACAATGCATTTCCGATATTTGTCCCGTGACACCCGTAAGGGGTAGAATCAGTTGTCAGAACTTATCTATGAACCAAGTGAACTCATCTTCCTCAGGATCATATTCACCAATTCTTTCCTTATTTCTTCCTTTGTTGTTGAATAGAGCTACATTTGTCACCTTTTCATCTTCTTTTTCTATTAGTCTTTGGAGGTATTTCTTGTATTGTCTGGTTTTGTTTGCGGGTACTTCTTTTGCTTCTTTGAATTTTTTAATGGTTTGCTCCATGTATTCTTTGGGTTGGTTTTTACCTATGTCTTTAGCTACTTGGTTTTTCGTTCGTTTTAATTCAAACATTGGATGTATTTTCATTTATTTGCCTCTGTTTTGCAGTATATTGATTTTAGGGGTTTTTTGCCTTATAAAAGGCGACGGGTTTATTTAGAAGCTTTTATCCACTCCTACGGGGTTTTCTATTTTTCTCCCTTATCTCTCTTTCAATTCTTCGGTTTTTCTATCCTTCTCTCTTTATAATTGTATATCTTACTCTTTTTATATTTTACTATCTTTCTATCTATCTGGTTTTCAACCCTAAGGTTTTTATATGCATAGTTCCTCTCTCTTTTTGGTGTTTTAACTGTGGTTGAAGATGAAGTTCCTGAATATCCTCCTAAAGAAGAATATGAATTAACTGAAGATGTTTTTTCTAATTTAAAGAGAGGTTCTAAGAGATGGATTCCTTTAGTTGGTAGAGTTCATTTAAGAAAAACTCAATATAAAAATGTTAAAGTTTCAGCTAAGTTAAGAAGAGAAGTAGAGGATTTACAGAAATTTGTTAATTCGTTTGATTGGGAAGAGGGAGATAAATCCACTGCTCGAGGAGTTAATGGTTATCTTTGTTTATCTGAATATAATGATGAAATGGAGGCTTTTTTAGTGTTTAGGTTGAATGAGGATTATTGGAAGAAGAGAATGGAGCAGAAGGAAAAGAGGAAGGAAGAAGAAGGTGATTGGAAGTGAAGAGGTTTTTGTTTATCTTGGTTCTTGGTTTACTGGTGTTACCTGTTGGATTAAGCCAAAACGAAACAGGTAATTACTCTGATAGTACTGAGGTTAATTTAGAGATTATTAATGGAACTGTAGAGGTGGATGGAGATACACCTATCGAGATAGGTATTGAAAATAAAGATGTAAATCATAACTTATCTTTAAATGTGTATAATTCTGATGATAAGAAATATAATATTGGTTTAGATTCTTCTGGGGATTTAAGCATGATTACAAGCAGAGTAACTGATTCTAGGGTGAGTGTTGGTTCTAATGACTCGTTTAGCTCTACTTTTGTGTTAAGTTCTTATAGGAATGGGTCTTTTGAGGGTTCTGTTGATTTTGATGTTTCTTGGCGCAGTTGCAGTGATGATGATTATACTTTTGCTGAGAATGGTTCTTGGGATAGTGGAGCTGTTATAGAGGTTGGTCCTGAGAGAATTAACCAGATTGTGGATTCTTCTCATGATGTAGAGGTTAGAGATGATCATTCGTTCAGGGTTAAGGAGAATATTAGTAGTGATGAATTGGTTATTGATTATATTGGAACTGTTTGTGAGGAGGGTGTTGAGTCCAGTGGTTTCCCTGTTTTGGTTAGTGTTGGTAATTTAAGTGTTGGTGGTGAGTTGCCTTTGGAGGCTGAGATGGTTTCTAGGTATAACTTGGAGAAGGTTGATTTTTGCCAGGAGTTTGAGAACAGTGAGACTGAGGTTCTTCAGGAGCTTTGTGTTTCTGGTTATATGCCTTATGGTTTAACTTTTAGTTTTGAGAACATGGTTGAGGATGTTGAGGTTCCTGGTGATGTTGAAGATATTAATATAACTGCTAATGAAACTAGATATAGTTATGGTGATGTTAAAGCTCTTCAAGACGCTTTGGTTGGATCTAAGGCTACTGAAAGTCTTTTAGAAGATATTGAGAATCAATGGCTTGATCAACAGGCGTTTAATCAGAAGAGATTGAAAGAGATCCAGGAAAAACAGATGCCTGAAGCTAAATGGAGTGGTAGGATACAAGGGCTTCTTGGTGGAGTTGTTTTAGGTATGGGTGCTTTGATTGTGTTTATTTATATACGTAGGAAGAAGAAAAGTAAAGATACTGAGAAGAAGCTAGAGGAAGGTGTTGAAATTGAATAGGAATGACATGGAATGGAGGGCTAATCGTCCTAGTACAACACTAGGCGGTGAGATAGGATATGCTATTATAGCTAACCGTATTCAATTACCTAGTGGTAAGTTCTATATCCCTAGGAAGATTGAAAGAGTTAGCCATGACGATGTTTATAATATCTATTTTAGAGGTATGAAGAGACCTGTTAGAGATGTGGATATTACTAAGATTGAGTTACCTAGTCCTCGTTACTTTGATTTATTGATGGGGAAGGGAGTGGTTAAATGCAGTGTGGATTTCGGTGGTAATGTGCATGAAGAGATGATTCATAACTTCAAGAAGAAATCTGTATTGAAAGCTCAGTATGATAAACAGAAACAGATGAATAAGGAGCTTGGTTTTGATGTTAGAGAAGGTGAACAGTCTCCTGTTAGAAAGAAGAAGGAGAAGGATTTAACTGAACATGTGGGTGATGTCCGTAAGAACGTTAGACATGGTTCGCGCAGGAGACGTAAGAGAGTTCCGGATGAAGAAGAGTTGTTTGAGGATTTAGAGGAAGTAGAAATATATTAGGTGATATATATGTTTAATGAAGATGATAGAGACGATGTTTTTGAAGAGATGGAGAATACTTTGAATGAGATTAAGAAGGATTCGGAAGAAGTTAAGGAAAAGGAAACTAAGAAGGTTAAGGAATCTGGAAAGAGGAAAGGGGAATCTAGAGAAGGATCTAGTGATGGATATGAGGGTAGGACTTCTAGTGGTAGAGAGAAATATAGTGAAAGAGGAGGAACTAACGATGTGTATAGGGATAGGTATGGTGGTGTTGACTCTGTTAAGAGGGATCTTCAGAGAGAGATTCGTGATGTTAAGAGAGAGATCAGTGGATTAAAGCAGTCTGAGAGTAATTTCTTGGGTTTTGGTGAGATTGATGCTATGAAGGCTAGGCTTGCTGAATCTGTTGGTAATTTGAAGTCTTTGGTTAGGGAGAGTGCTGATAATAGTCTTGGTGAGTTAGAGGCTGAGTATTGGGAGGCTGTTGATAGTGATCTTCGTGAAAAGGCTTTTAGGTTGTCTCAGGATGTGATTGATATTTATAGTAGGGCTTGGGAGCAATGGCTTAGTGTTATGGATAATTTCAGGGTCTTGACTGAGGATCTTGATAATAGCTATAGGGATGTTATGGCTGTGAGTGAGGTTATTGAGGATATTAAGGAGGATAGAAGCGAGCTCATTGACGATATTAAGGATGAGCTTTCTAGTGAGGCTGAGGATTTCCTTGACAGGATTGATTTGGATGTGAGTGAGGAGATTGAGAGTAAGATGAGTGAGGTTGTTGAGGATCTTGGTGAGGAGTTAAGAAGGGATTTGGAGAGAGAGATTAAGGATGGGTTGGTTGAAGAGATTGCTTCTAGTGTTCGTAGTGATTTAGATAAAGAATTGTCTGAAGGAGAGAAGAGCTCTGAGGAGTCGGGGGATTTTGAAGAAGAAGGTTTTGAGGAAGAGGGTGTGGAGGAGAGAGTATGAATTCTTTGAGTGTTGAGGATAAGATTGAGATTTGTTTTGTGAGTGGAGTGGTTCTTGGTTTTATTGGTTTTTTGATTAGTTTGCTGAGTGTTTATTATGAGGGTTATTCTTTGGTTGTTGGCTTGGTTGTGTTTATTTTTAGTGTTATGTTGGTTTTGAAGAGTCATTTGTTTAGAATTGAATCTAGAATGGAGGATGATATTGATGGCTGATGATGAAGTTGTTGAGTTGTTAGAGAAGGTTGTTGAAAGCCAGAAGAGTGTTAAGGAGGGTCAGGAACTAGTTTTTGAGAAGCTGAGTAATAGGCTTGATTTTATTGATAAGTTGCTGTATGTTGTGGTTGCTTGTTCTCTTGGTCTTGCTGTTGCTATTGTTTTAATTGGTTTAGGGGTGTTGTAGTTGTCTGGTTATAGGGGGGTTAGTTTTTTAAACTTGGAGTTCCTCTTTGTTGGTGGTTTATATGCTTGACAGAGTGGCTAGGAGAGATGTAGTTATTACTTTCGTTGTAGTTATTGGTTTTATTGTTTTTTTATCGTTTTTCCCGTTTAAGAGATTTGAATCACAGGATAGGGGTAATGAGTCTTCTGATTTAAATCTTACTGAGGAGAATGAATCTAATTTGTCTAATGTTTCGGGTTTAAGCGCTTTATCTAAGGGTGATGTTGAGGAGAATGTAACTGTTTATTGGTTTTGGAGTGAGGGCTGTCCTCTTTGTAAGGAGTATAAGCCTTTTATAGATGAGATTGATAATGAGAGCTTTATTGATGTTGAGAGATTTCAGTTGAAGGGTAATAAGACTAATATCGTTATTTTCCAGCAGTTTTTGAAGTATCATAATGTCTCTGCTAGTGATGCTGGTGTTCCTTCTACTTTTGCTGGTGAGGGTTATTGGATTGGTTATGGTGAGGGGTTGGAGAGTGATGTTGAGGAGTTCTTGGTGGATTGTGTTACTGGTGAGTCGTGATTCTAATAGTTCTAGTTCTAATAGTTCTATGGATTAGGGTTCTTCTCTTTTGAAGTCAGAAAATGAGGGTATGGGGTAAAAGGTTTCTATTCTTCCTCCTGGATCTATTAATGCGAATTCTGCTGGTGCCATTCCTTTTTTTAATCGCTCTGTTTTGTATGATAGGTTTTGTATTTTCTTTATTTTTGGGTGGTTGTAGTTTATGCCTCCGAGTTTTCTCTGTATTATTTTTCTTTCCACGTCGTTGGTTATTCGTGCTGTTATTATGAAGCTTTGTTTTATCAGGGTGTAGTCGTCTTCACTGGCTATTGAGTTGAAGCTAGGTGAGGTTAGCACCATCCCGGTTCCTAGTTGTCGTCCTGCTTTTAGGTATCTTGATATTTGTTTTTTCGCTGGTAGTTTTCTTCCTTGTGGGTATAGTACGTCTGCTTCTTCTGCTTGTAGTATGAATTGATCTTTTTCTAGTCTATGTGGTTTTCCTTTGTCTCTTCTTGCTTTGTCTCTGTATATCTCGTTTAGTATTGGTGAGAGATAGGTTGATATTGCTGTTTTCCATTCATCTGATGTGCTTGTTTGAAATACTGGTATATCACCGTTTTCCATTTCGTTTATTGGATCGTGGTATGGTGTTTTTTCTCCTAGTATTCCTAGTGATATTATTTTTCTAAGGGTTCTGAGCACTTGGTTTTTTCTTCTTTTTTCTTCTGATTTTCCTCTTGCTATGTGTTTTGTTAGTTCTTCTATTTTTGGTGGTGTTTCTCCTGTTATTGCTGTTTTTTCCAGGTCGTATCCTCTTTCCTTTTTTAGGTATTGGTATAGTCTGTCTTGGAATCTGTCGAGTAGTTTTTGTTTCCCTGTTTTTGGTAGATAGGTTTCTATTAGTTTTTCTAGGTCTTTGTAGTGTAGGTTATCGCTGTTTAGTTGTGTGAGTTTCCCTTGTTTTTCTTCGGGGTAGTGGTCTTCTAGGAAGTAGGGGGTGTAGAATTTTAGTTCTGGGTTGTTGTTCATTTCTTCTTGTTGGTGTCCGAATGGCTCTAGGTCGAAGGATTCGAATAGTTCTTCGTCTTTTAGGTTTGGTTTTAAGTGGTGTCTTAGCTCTGCTTGTGGATCTACTGCCATGAAGTGGTTTTTATCTTCTTGTGCAAGTTGATCTATCCCTATTAGAGACGCAAGGATTGATTTCCCAGCTCCTCTTTTTCCTCCTGATATAACGATTGATGGTCCTTTCCCGAGGTTTTCTACTGACACTTTGTTTTTTAATAGCTCTTTTTTCTTATCTATTTGTGCTTTTCTTTGTTCTTTGGTTATTTTCACTAGCTGTTCCTGTGTCTCGGGGTCTTTGAATCCTAGTATGATTTCTCCTTCTCGTTTGGCTTTCACCATTTCTTTTGGTGCTTTTTTCTGGTAGTAGTAGCCTTTGTTTTGTTTTTTTCTTGCTTCTATTCTTATGAATTTTTTTATAGTTGTGTCTAGTGGTTGTTTATTTTTCTTTGACTGGGTTTTTTGTTTTTTCCATTTTTCTAGTTTATTCATAGGTTATCATCGTGATTGTTGTCTATTATTCGTTTTATGTATTGTTCCGGTGTTTCTGTGGGTTTTTTGTTTTTTCTTATGGCTTTAAGTGTATCTTTCTCTATTTTAAGGGTTTTATAGATTTTTTCTTCTATTGCTTTTTCTACGAAGCTGCTTTTGTTCTTGATTTTTCCTCTTTTGCTCAGTTGCTCGAGTTTTCTATCAAGTTCTTCTGGTATGTAGACATGTATTCTTTTTCCTTTAGCCATATCTATATAGAGGAAGTGGTTTTTTTTATTGGTTTGTGTTGGATTCGGCACAAAGGGGTATTTAAAGGTAGTTGTTTATTTTTTATATAACAGTTTTAACGGAGGTGAGAATATCGCAAGTACAAAAAGCCAAAACACCTGGTTAAAGTTCCTACTTGTAGGGATAGTTGTATTTGGTTTAGCTTGGTATGCTGGTGGTGGAGAAATGACTATGTTCACAGGAGAAGCAGAAGAAGTGGAAGATGGACCTGTTGCTGAAATAGGTGAAGGAGCGTATGAATACGACATTGTGTTAACGAACTTCAATGCCTATGACGGAGCAGGAACCGCTGTAAATCCAACTGGCTATGCTTATGTAGATGAAAAGCCATCGGATTGGGGTGATGAATACGAGTTTCAAGTTGAAAGCGGTGCACATGAATCTACAGATCAAGTGAGTTTCAGCGATGGAGAAGGAGATGTTGACCTAGATGCTGGTAAGACATATTACTACCACTTCAAGCTAGATGGCTACAAGGATGCCTGGAAAGAGGTAACTCCACCTACAAGCGGAGACTATAGACCAGTGGATATGAGAGACACAGGAACAGTGGCTGATCTAACACTAAAAGAATACGACACTACAACAATAGCATCAAGTCTAAGCCTATCAGGTGATGACGACACAGTAGGTGAAGAAGTGTTTGACAGAGCGTTTGAACAAGCTGCTGACGATAAAGTGATTGACCCAGCGAGATTAAAGATAACGAATGTAGACGACTCTGATGACGTCAGTGAATACACTGTAGAAGTTGTTGCTGGTGGAGAAAGCGTTGAAATAGACGTGCTAGAGCACCTAGAATATGCAGGATCTACCGATGCTCAGACAATGGATACTAAGGACTATCCAGACATAGCAGAGGAACTTAAGAAACTTGACGCTGAAGATGGAGAAGAAGTAATGTACAGAGTAGATGTAACTCTTGACACCAACCCATACTCGGATGATGGTACAGAGAATCTAGGAACAGTAACTCTACAAGACCAAGAAGGTAGTGCTCTGATTGATGCGGTAGACCAGACTCTAAGTCTATCTTAGAGAATCTAGGTAGCCTAAAGAGTTTAAACCTTAAGGGGGATTTCAATGTCCCCTTGTATTTCCTCGTTTTTTGGTTGAATCGTAAGTGTTTTAAATATTGAGGTATGTATTTATATTGGTTTATTATGAGTGAGATGAATGTTAGGGGGAAGGTTTGGTTTGCTGTTATCTGTGTTAGTGTTATGGCTTGGATTGTTTCTCTTTTAATGCAGCCTACTGGTGAACCGATGGGTGGTGGTGTTTTGAATCCTTCTTTTGCTTTCTTGCTTTGTGGTTTGGTGTTTGCTGGTGGTTTTTATTATTACTGGAAGGTTGGTAAGGCTTTGAAGGGTTTTGGTGTTATGGGTGTGTTGTCTTTGATTGCTTTTGGCTTGTTGAGTGTTAATTGGGGTGCTTTGCTTTCGAGTGAGGTTGTTCGTACTGGTGTGTTTGTTTTGATGGGTTTGTTTGTTATTTTGTTAACTCTTGTTCAGATTAACTTGGTTTCTAGGTGGAGTATTCCTGTTAATTTGTTTAGGTGGGATGAGGCTGGTTTGCTTGATATTGGTATTGGTGTTGGCTCTGGTGCTGTTTTGGGTTTGATGAGTTATGTGTTGGGTTATTCTTTGATTGGTGTTCCTATTGGCTTGGTTCCTTCTAGTTTTGCTGGTGCTAATGTTGGTAGTGGTGTTTTGGTTGGTTTGGTTGCTTTTGTTGAGAACGCGATTATTATTGGTGTTCCTATTGGATTGGTTTATGGTTTTTCTGGTTATTTGAGTGAGGAGAGAGCTGGTGTTAGTAGATCTAGGGCTGGGAAGATTGCGTTTTTGGTTAGTTTGGTTGCGGCTGTGTCTTTGGTGGTTTTGGTTGCTTATGTTTTTCATATTGGTGCTTATGGTGGTAGGGAGTTTTCTTTGGTTGGTGTTTCGTTGTTGTTTGGTTTTTGGGGTGTTTTAAGCGTTGTTAGGAAGTCGACTTTGGCAGCGGATTTATCACACTTCATATATAATTTGCTGATAATTGTATTAGGAGTAACGAGAGTAGGAATGACTTTATTATAAATTTAAAGGATTTTAAGGTTTTTGTATTTTCCGTTATCTTTATATACTATTCTACACTATATTATGGTATGGAAACAAAAAAATGCCCGTATTGTGATAAGGAGTTTGAAGGTCATACTAAAGACCAAGTTGAATACATAGTGAAACAACATATTCTCTCAAAACATCCTGCTAAGTTGAAGTTAGAATAAGTTTGAGGTGTAGGGATGGCTGTTGAACTTGAATGCGATAATTGTGGAGAGGTATTTGAAGATTATGAGTCTAATGTTAATGAACATAATTTTTGTTGTAGGAATTGTTATAAGGAATGGGTTGTGGGTGAGAATAATCCTAATTATGGAAATACTTGGTCGGAGGAACAGAGGGAACGTATGAGTGAGAAGATGACTGGTAAGGAAGGTTGGAGTAAGGGTTTGACTGCTGAAGATGATGATAGGATTCTTTCTGGTGAGGATCATCCTGATTGGGAAGGTGGGAAACGAGAATTAGAGTGTGATTGGTGTGGTGATGAGGTTTATAAGTATCCAAGTCTTGTTAATGAGCATAATTTTTGTAGTACTGAGTGTTTTCATAAGTGGCATTCTGAATGGATTTCTGGTGAGAACCATCCTTTGTATGGTGAGGAGAGGAGTGAGGAGGTGAAGAGAGCGATTTCAGAAGTTAATAAGGGAAGGTCATGGGAAGATATATTTGGGGAGGAGAGAGCTAAGGAGATGAAAAAAGAGTTTTCTAGAAGGTTTACAGGTCAAAAAAACCATAAGTGGTTAGGAGATGAATTAGAAACACGGTGTAGTTATTGTGGAGCCTCTTTTCGTGTTCATTCAAAACTTGATTTAGAGAAAAAGGAACATGTTTTTTGTAGTAAGGAATGCAGAAGAGAATGGCTTTCTGAGGCTATGAGTGGGGAAGGGAACCATCAGTGGCGTGGTGGTGCTTCTTTTGAGCCTTATGGCACTGAGTTTAATGAGGAATTAAAGGAACAGATTAGAGAACGTGATGAATATTGTTGTGTTCTTTGTGGTGGTTCTTCTGATGGTAGGGAATTAAGTGTTCATCATATAGATAGAGATAAGACGAATAACTCTATGAGTAATTTGATTTCACTTTGTCGTTCTTGTCATCAGCTTGTTCATAATGGTGATAGAACCTTAACTTTATATAAGTAAAGTTCCTCTGTTTTTATGGAGAGAATTATGGAGCATGAGCTTGGTTTGTTTGGTTGGCTTGAGAGGTATTGGCCTCATTTACTTGTGTATTCTTTAGCTTTTACTGGTGTTTTCCTTGGGGGTAGAGAGATTGTTACTCGTGCTTATTCTCCTGAGTATGAATGTGGGTCGGAGCTGTATGATAAGGGGTTTGGTGCTTTACAGGAGCATGGTGTTTCTTCTCGTTGCCCTGCTTTAGTGGTTCGTCGTAGATGTAATAACAGGTTTATCAGACAGTTTAAGGAGAGGGCTGAGGAACAGGGTATGGATAGTTTTTATGGGAAGCAGTATAAGGAGTTTAAGGATATGTTTGAAGATCCTTATGTTTTAACTATTTATTATGGGGTTGGTGGTGATAGATATGAGGCTTTTAATGTTTTTGATGAGAAGTATTATCCTAGTAGGGTTCCTACTGGGTTTTGTGAGAATGCTCCTGATTTAAGATGGAGGTTGACTGAGGAGGAACAGAGATTTGTTGAGAATCGCTCGGTGGATCGTTCTAGTGATGATTTTAATGAATCGGTGAATGGATCTACTAGCGAAACTATTAAATAGATAGGAATACTTTATATATAAACGGGGTTTGAGATGTTTTCAGATAAATCGATGGATATGTTTTTAGCTGTGTTTTTACTGGTTTTAATCGGTTTTGTCTCTGGCTTATTGGCTTATCCTCACTTGTTAAGTGGTTCTTCGTTTAGTTTCATTGGCAGTGATGTTAGGGAGGTTGATTCTGGTAATGGTAGTGATGCTGGTGTTCGTGTGGTTTCTAGTGATGTTCTTGGTGTTGATAAGGATAGCTTGGAGGTTAGTTTAGATGGTGAGGTTGCTGCTGTTGCTCGTTCTATGGACAGTGGCTCTATGGAGCCTACTTTCAGTGGTGGTGAGTTGTTAGTGGTTGTGAATAGATCTTTCAGTGAGTTAAGGGTTGGTGATGTGGTGATGTTTAATGGTTCTAGTGCTGGTTTAGATGTTTCTGGTGGTGTTGATTTTATCAGTCACCGGGTTGTGGAGAAGGATGAGGTGGAGCGTTGTGTTGTTACTCGTGGTGATGCTAATCTTCGTAGTGATGGCTGTATTGATATTGAGGATGTTAAGGGTAGGATAGAGGTCGTTGTGTATGAATAGGTATCTAGGTGTTTTGATTATATCTTTATTCTTTATCGGTATCGGTGTTAGCTCTGAAGCTACTATTGAATCTGGTTCAGGTCCAAGCTCGGTCACGGAGGGTGATACCGCTACTTATGATTATACAGTGTGCACTACTTCTATTAGTGATCATGATGTTGTGATGCGTCTTCTTGCTGATGGGTCTTTGGAGAACGATGAGGCTAAAACCATTCCTGCCGGAGATTGTGTTTCTGATTCTTTGAATTGGGATACAACTGATAAAGGTGGTTCTTGGGATATGGAGTTTAGGGTTTGGGATTCTGAGAATAGTGAGATTGATGACACTTATGATATAGTGACAACTGATGTTAATGTTGAGTCGGATTTTGCTTTGACTGAGGGCAGTGGCACTAGCGAGGTTGCTGAAGGTGATACTGCTACTTATGATTACTCTGTGGAGAACACTGGTAGTGGTTCTGGTGATGTAACTGTGGAGCTATGGGCTTGGGATAAGAATGGTGATGATGAATTTAATCTTGTGGATAGTGATTCTTATACTCTTAGTTCCGGTGGCTCTAGTAGTGGTACTTTGTCTTGGACTCCTTCTACTGGTGATGGTGGTAGAGAGTGGCAGGTAGAGGTCTATGCGGTTAATGATCAGTATAGTGACTGGCATTATGATGATTTTTATATTGATGATACTTATGTTAATGATTGGTTTGATTTAACTGTGGGTTCGGGTAGTAATGGACAGGTAACAAGCCCTGGTGAGGGCACTTATACTTATGAAGAAGGAACTAGTGTTGACTTGTTGGCTGACCCGGATTCTGGCTATGATTTTGACCAGTGGACTGGTGACACTGGAGATATAAGCGATGTTAACTCGGCGGATACCTCTATCACTATGAATAGTGATTACTCTATCACTGCTAATTTCCAGGAGACTGAGAGAACCTTAACTGTGGATTCTACTAGTGGTGGTGTGGTGGTTGATCCTGGTGAAGGCACGTTTACTTATACTGATGGTGAAGCTATTAATTTACTGGCTGAGGCGGATTCAGGTTATGATTTCTTGGAGTGGACAGGTGACACTGAGAACATAACTAGCCCTGGCTCTGAAGATACCTCTATGGTGATGAATAACCATAACTCTATCTCTGCGGAGTTTGGTGAGGAGGTGGTTGCTGATTTAACTACTGATTTCAGTGACCCGGTTTACGCTGGTGATTCTTTAACTGCTTCTCTTAGTTGTGGTTATAGCGATGCTAGTAAGTCGTTTGAATGGAGAAATGGCGATGGTGATGTAATGGGAACTGGCTCTAGTTATACTGTTTCTAATCACGGTGGCTCTGTTAATGTGGTTGGTAATTGCAGTGATTCTTATGGTCGTAGTGATGGTGATGACTCTGGTTATTCTTCTGTGCGTGGTGTGTTGGATGTTTCTACTTCTGGTGTTTATAATGGTGTTTCTGGTGGTGTGGATTATGGGTTTAATGTAGATGTAACTGAGAACTATACTGGTGACAGTATTTCCCCTGATTCCTTTACTTTTGATTTTAATAATGAGACTTTTGGTTCTGTGGATGTGAGTGATGGCTCTATTAGTGTTCCTACGGCTGGTGTGGAGCCTGGTGAGTACACGGTTAGTTATTCGGGTGATAAGGATCTTTATGATGCTGACTCTGGCTCTCTTTCCTTTACTGTGTCTCCTAGCCCTGTGTTTAGTCATGAAGTGGGTTGGGACTTGTTTGCGCCTAGCTCGTTGTTTAATTCTTCTTGGATTGACTCAGCTTCCAGTGTTGATGATGTTGTTGAAAGCGATGGGGTGTTGGAGTTAAAATGGTGAATATATTTTCTAGGCAGAGTGTTTTAGTGTTTACTTTGTTAGTTTTACTTGCTGGTGTTGGTTTTTGTTATTCGGTGGGTGGCACGGAGTATAATTATTCGAGAGGTATTGACGGGAGTAATTCTTCGTTGATCCTGCCTTTGAATCTATCTACGACTGGTGGTTCTAGGGGTGTTCCACGATGAAGTTTAAAATCCCTATAATCCTATTGTTTTCAATAGTTTTATTGGTAGGAGTAGGAATGGCT
>Ga0207421_10002420_pt1 | contig 23110 bp, 20 predicted proteins | sample SodLakKL_010_SED_4_FD_187542 | JGI IMG/M metagenome (GOLD analysis project Ga0207421, IMG submission 187542) | Alkaline sediment microbial communities from Lake Tanatar, Kulunda Steppe, Russia - 8KL_010_SED (SPAdes) (version 2) | ecosystem: Environmental > Aquatic > Non-marine Saline and...
ACGTCGTCGTGTACCGCGGCCTCGTGTGCCGCGGCGATCGCCGCCTCCATCCACCGATCGTGCATGCCGGCAACCGTAGGCGTTCGGACCCCACGCAGGCCGCCGGTGCTGGCAGATCCCGGGCAGCCAAACGACACCAGCACGTCGCTGTAGGGGTACCCCCCTGGGCTATCGGCTGCTATAGTTGGGGGTGCCGCCCACTCGACACGACGCGGGAGACAGCATGCACGGCTACGCCGGGAACCGGGACGACCTGCTCGCCCGCCTGCGCCGGATCGAGGGACAGGTCCGCGGACTGCAGCGGATGGTCGAGGAGGACCGCTACTGCATCGATGTGCTCACGCAGATCTCCTCGGCGACACGCGCCCTACAGGGCGTCGCGACGGAGATGCTGGACGACCACGTCCGGCACTGCGTCCGCGACGCCATCGACCAGGGACCACAGACCGCCGATGAGAAGATCGACGAGGCCCTGGACGTCATCCACCGGCTCATCAAGCGCTGAGCCGGACGACAGCGACGTCGAACCGGGTTCCTCCCGGACAGCCGCACCACCAACCGCACCACGACATCGCACGACGACACACGGAAGGCACCACCATGACGACCCGGAGCTACCAGGTACCGGACATCTCCTGTGGACACTGCAAGACCGCCATCGAAGGCGAGGTCGGCGCCCTGACCCAGGTCGACCAGGTGACCGTTGACATCGACGCACGGACCGTCACCGTGATGGGTGACGTCGACGACAGCGCGGTCCACGCCGCGATCGAGGAAGCCGGTTACGCGGTCGCCCCAACGTCCTGACCCGGGGCGGCTCCGAACCGCACGCAGATGCCACCACCACCCGCGGAGCCGACGTGAGCACCATCGACCCCACCACCGCGCTCGAGGTCCTGGTCCAACTCGACCGGGAACTCGGCGAGATCGATCCGGACACCCGCGCGATCGTCGCTCTGCGGCGCGCCGAGGGTGACACCGTGTCGCTGATCGACGTCGAGATGCGTGACAACGGCATCCTCGAGGTTCCTGCCGACGCCGACGGTCTGGTGGTCGTGACCGCCGAGGAGGTCAGCAGCGGCGAGGAGATCCTCGGCCTGACCCAGTTGGTCAGCATCCTGCGCGATGGCACGGAGGTCGGCATCTACCGGGTCGCGGACGGCGAGGACCTGCGTACCTGGCGGACCGACGAGGACCCGGACGATGCTGCCGATGACCTGCGACCCCGTGACCTGGCGTCGAACGCCGCGCGTCGCGCCTTCGGGTTGCCCTCGGTGGTCGAGCCGATCCCGGTGACCGACCTGGCCGCACGGACCTGGCTGCTGGACGTCGCGACGGCCGCTCTCCAGCGGTTCGACACCGACGACGGACCGACCGAGGTGTCACCGCACGAGCTCAGCCAGTTCGTGGACCGTCCGCCGTTCGACGGCATCGACACCGTCGAGGACGGCGAACTCCCCGACTGGCACCTCATCCATCAGGCGGCGGTCGCCGGCAAGCTGGAGCTCGGCGGTCACCTGACGGTCGACATCGAGCATGCGGCGTGGCTCGACTGTGACGGCTTCGCGCAGGTGGTCGACCGGACCCTGCCGACCACCGAGGAGCTGCTGGGCTCCCTACGGGTCACCGGCGACGATGAACTGCTGGCCTGGGCGATCGGGTTCCTCGCCGCACGGAATTGGTACCAGCCGGCCTGACCACGGTCCCGGCCGCGCGCCGGCACCGCCGGCCGGGCAGGTCATCCACAGCCACCTCGGTCGGGTCCGGAGCAGCCGTCGACCCCCGTTAGCCTGCCGGGACATGCCCCCGCCACCCGCCGTGTCCTTCCCCGGCCCCGACCTGCTCGGCCGTGGCGTCGTGATCGGGCCGGACACCCCGGCACCGGACGGCTACCGCGATGCCACGCGCGTGGTGATCGACGAGCAGGTCCTGGCCCATCCACGCGCGGCCGCGGCGATCCTGCACCACCACTGGCTCCACCGGCGGCGCATCATCATCGAGCTGGCCGTCGACAACGCCGATGCGCGGCAGCCGGAGGTCATCGACCTGCCGCCCTACCGCCTGTCGCCGGACGTCGATCTGGCCCGTGAACGGCTGCACGCTCTGACCTGGACCAACACCTATGACCTGCGATCCGGGCAGCCGATCTGGTGGCACGGCGTTCTGGCGCAGCGCCGGACCGACGCCACGGCGCCGCTCGACGCGCGCGGCGACATCACCCTGCCGGACGGGCGGGCGGCCTGGGTCGACGGTGGCCCCCGCGGGCCGCTGGCCAGGGCCCTCACCACGGCGGAGGATCTGCCGATCGTACATCGGGAGTCGATCGGGCTGGGTCGGTTGACGCTCCCGGTCGACGTCGCGACGCCGGAGACCGACACGCGGGCCACCGACACCCCCGCCACCGCCACCGCCGCACCGGAGGCCGACGGCCTGGCGGACGACCAGCGCGCCGCGGTGCTGCACCGTGACGGTCCGGCACGCATCATCGCCCCGGCCGGGTCCGGCAAGACCCGGGTGCTGACCGCCCGGCTCCGGCACCTGCTCACGGACCGCAACATCGAACCCGAGCTCATGACCGCCGTCGCCTACAACACCCGTGCCGCGTCCGAGCTCCGCGACCGCACCCGGGACCTCGGCGCGTCGATCCGGACCCTGCACTCGCTGGCGCTGTGGATCTGCAACCTCGACGTCCGTCGGGAGGTGATCCAGGAACGCGACGTGCGCGGCATCCTCGACACGCTGGTACGGACCGCCCGCATCCCCAACCAGGACCCGTACCAGCCCTACCTCGAGGCACTGTCGGAGGTGCGCCTCGCACTCCGCGACCCCAGCGAGGTCGAGGCAGCACGGGGGGACGTCGATGACCTGCCCGAGGTGTTCGACCGGTACCGCGACGAACTGGACCGGCGGGGCCTGCTCGACTTCGACGAGCAGGTCTACCGGGCGCTCGAGCTGCTGCTGACCCGGCCTGACATCCGCGCCATCGCCCAGCGTGTCGGCACCCACCTGCTCGTCGACGAGTTCCAGGACCTGACCCCCGCGTTCCTGCTGTTGATCCGGCTGGTCGCCGGGCCGACGGCCCAGGTGTTCGCGGTGGGCGACGACGATCAGACGATCTACTCCTACGCCGGCGCGACCCCCCGCTACCTCGTCGACATCGACCGGTGGTTCCCGGGAGCGCGCCACCACGCGTTGGAGGTCAACTACCGCTGCCCACCCGCGGTGGTGGACGCCGCGCTGGCCCTGCTGTCACACAACCGCACCCGGGTCGTCAAGACGATCCACAGCGCGCCCGCCGACGACCAACCCGACGACGCGTCCGTGCTGGACCCCGCCGCGGACCGGGAGTCACTCACGGTCCATCAGGTCGCGTCGGCGCAGATGGGCACCGTCGCCGCGCAGCTCATCATCGATCGGATCGCCGCCACCGGCCGCGCGGACGACATCGCCGTGCTGGCCCGGGTCAACAGCGCCCTGCTCCCCCTCCAGGTGACGCTCACCGACGCGGGCGTCGCCCACACCGCGCCGCTGGACGCCTCGATCCTCGGACGGACGGGGGTGCGGACCGCACTGGCCTACCTGCGGATGGGCCTGGACCTGGAACGCATCCGGCGCGACGACCTGCTCGACACGATCAACCGGCCGGCCCGCAAGGTGAAGTCCGCCGTGCAGCCGCTCCTGCGGTCGAGCCGGCTCAGCATGGCGCAGTTGGAGCAGGTCGCCGATGCGTTGGACCCCACGCACCGCGACCGGTTCCTGGAGTACCTGGGGGACCTGCGCTCCCTCGAGGGTGCCATCACCGACGGCGCGGACACCGGCGCCTGCCTGCGCATCATCCGGGAACGCATCGGGCTCGGCGAGGCGATGGACGCTCTGGATTCCTCGCGGAGCCGACCGGAGGGGTCCTCACACGCGGACGACCTCGATGCCCTGCTGCAGTTGGCCGCGCTCCAGCCCGACCCGCGCGCCTTCCGCGACTGGCTGGCGGACCGGCTGAAGGTTCCGGGCGATCCGGGTGGCGTGACCCTGTCGACGGTGCACCGGGTCAAGGGCATGGAGTGGGGCCAGGTCGTGGTGTTCGGCGCGAACGCCGGGCTCTTCCCCCACCGGCTCGCCGACGACATCGAGGAGGAACGCCGGGTCTTCCACGTCGCGATCACGCGCTGCCGGGACCAGGTCACGGTCGTCGCCGACCGGGAGCGCCCGTCGCCGTTCGTCGCGGAACTCTCGGCCGCATCGGGCCGGCCACCGGACAGGGACGCGCAGCAGCCCGACCGGGCATCGCGGCCCGACGCCACGACGGGCGTCGGCAACGACGGCGACAGCGAGATTGCGCTGCCAGAACGGGCGGCCGACGGCACCGTCATGGTCCGTGACGGCTCACCGCTGACCCTGATCGGTGGGTTCCCCGCGCAGGTCATCGCGACCGACGTCGACGGCGTCGAGGTGGCACTCGAGCTCACACCCCCCGTCACCCTCCGCCTCGGCTACGGCGACTCGGTGCTGGTCGACGGACGACCGACCACGCTGGTCCGACGGGCCACGGCACGACCCGGCGGTCCACGCCCCGGCTCGGCACCCGCCCAGGATCCCGGACGCCTGCCGGTCGGGGACGACCTCCCCGTCGACGAGGCGCTGTTCGAGACCCTCCGCGGCTGGCGCGCCCGGATCTCCGCCGAGGCCGGGGTCCCGGCCTACCTCGTCTTCCAGGACCGCCATCTGCGCACGATCGCAGCGCGCAAGCCGGCGACGCTCGGTGAACTGGCCGCCTGCCCGGGCGTCGGCCCCACCAAGCTGGAACGCTACGGCGACGACGTCCTCGACCTCGTCGACCGACACCGCTGACCGACGATCAACGGACGACCAACACACGCGATCAACCGACCGGCAGCACCTCATCGGCATCGTCAGCTGCGAGGTAGGCGATCGCGTCCCCCAACGTCTCGACCGGTACGAGCACGACCCGGGTCGAGTTGAACCCCGCCAGCTCGTCCGCCTGCTCCGCCGGGAAGAACAGGACGTCGGCATGGGCCCGATGGGCCGCCTTGGCCTTCGCGGGCAGCCCGCCGATCCGTTCGACGGTGCCGTCACCACGGATGGCGCCGGTCCCCGCGATGTGCCGGCCGCGGGCCAGGTCCTCATCCACGACCTGGGCGTAGGTCATCAGCGCGACCATCATCCCGTGCGAGCTACCGAGCGAGAGGCTCCGGAACCACGCCACGGGCGCCAGGCGCGTGAACGGCCCACCGATCGCCGCGTGCATCCCCTGCGGTGCCAGGTCGATGATGCGTGTCCTCTCGTAGGGCAGCTCCGGGCCGGACACCTCGAAGGCATCACCCTCGGCCGTGACGAGGCGGATGGTGTCTCCGGCCGCGTCCAGGGCCGCGTCCACGTCCATCCGCGATCCCAGGTGCCGGCCATCGATCTCGACGAGCACGGCGTGTTCCGGGATGTCGTCCACCACCGGGTCACTGACCTCGACGAACACCCCGAGCGGCAGATCGACACCCGCCTGACGCATACCGATCGCCGCAGCCAGCGGCTCGCTCTGCGCGGGTTGGGAACCGATCGGACCCACCCGCATGTCCCGGGCCGGTTCCTCGGAACCGACGAGTTGGTCGCGCGCCGCCTCGATGAGCAGTGGCGGGCGCCCGACCGTCAACCACGACCACCTGCCGTTGGGGGCCATGACCTCACCATCGACGACCAGGCGCCCGTCCAGGCGCCACGCCCAACCGGGAGGGTTGTCATCGATCACGTGGAGCCACGGGACGGGAAGGATCGCGAGGACCAGCACGATCAGCATCGCCCGCACGGTGATGCGTCGCGCGCGGGTCGCACGGGCCCGTCGTTCACGGTGGGACCGGACCGCCGACCAATGGTCGAGTGAGCGCGCCAGCCGTCGCGACACCGTTGCCGGTCGTCCCATCCGTCGGTCACCTCCTCCGGCCGCTCCCACGGCCTCCTGCCCGGACAGTGTACGAACGGACAGCTCTCTGCACGAAACCGGTTCGGAACCCGCCGTATTCCGTCGCTCAGTGCGTCGACGGGGCCGTCACCGGGAGGGGTTCGGAGGCTGGTGCGCCCCACCCGTATCCTGCGCCTTCCCTGTGGTTCCCATCGGCCGTTCGCGCCGTCTCCTCAACCGTTCCGAGAAGGTCTGCCGCGTGTCCCGTTCCCTCCGACTCCGACGCTGGCAGAAACAGGCTCTGGACGCCTTCGAGGCCACGCCGCAGCGTGACTTCCTGGCCGTGGCGACCCCGGGCGCGGGCAAGACGACCTTCGCGTTGACCGCCGCGCTGCGCAACCTCTCCGGACATCCCCATCGGCGCATGATCGTCGTCGCACCCACGCAGCACCTCAAGCACCAGTGGGCGAACGCGGCGGCGGGCTTCGGGCTGCACCTCGAACCGGAATGGGGCTCGTCCGAGGCGTTTCCCGACGACATGCACGGCGTCGTGGTCACCTACCAGCAGGTCGCGGCCAACCCCCGGATGCTCCGCGGACCGGCAGATGACGGGTTCGTGATCCTCGACGAGATCCACCATGCCGGATCCGACCGGGCCTGGGGTGACGGCATCGCCATCGCCTTCGAGCTGGCCGAAGCCCGCCTGTCGCTCTCCGGCACGCCGTTCCGCAGCGACCAGAACCCGATCCCGTTCGTCGAGTACGCCTTCGACGAGGCCGTGGCCCACTACACCTACGGCTACGGCGAGGCACTGACCGACGGCGGTGTGGTGCGTCCCGTGTTCTTCCCGGCCATCGGCGGCCACATGGAGTGGAGCGCGCCCGACGGCTCACTGATGAGCGCGAGCTTCGACGACGTGCTCGACCGCACCGCGGCCTCGCAGCGCCTGCGCACGGCACTGTCGCCGGATGGTGAGTGGCTGCCTGCGGTCATCGATCAGGCCCACGGGCAACTGCGCCGTCTGCGTGCGGAGGAGCCTGACGCCGGTGGCCTGGCGATCGCCATGGACGTCGACCACGCCAAGGAGATCGTGCGGCTGCTGCGCCAACGGCACGGGGTGGACGCCGTGCTCGCCACGTCGGACGACCCCATGGCCAGCGAACGGATCGGTGAGTTCGCGCTCAGCCGCGACCCCTGGATCGTGGCGGTCCGGATGGTGTCCGAAGGGGTCGACGTCCCGCGTCTGCGCGTCGGGGTCTACGCGACGAACACGGTCACCGAACTGTTCTTCCGCCAGGCCGTCGGTCGTCTGGTGCGCTGGCACGGTCCCCAGCGTCGGCAGAAGGCGTTCATGTTCGTCCCGGACGACGTGCGGGTACGGACGTTCGCCGCGCGGCTGGCCGAACAGCGCACGCATTCGTTGCGCCGCCGCGAGGAGGAGGGGGACCAGCCACCGGTCGAGCTCGATCAGATCCCGGTCGGGGAGGACGACCAGATGTCGCTGTTCCAGGCGATCTCTGCCACCCCGACCGACCACGACCCCAGCAGCGTGTTCGATGACAGCCACCCGGAGGATCTGATCTACGACGGGGCCGAGGATCTGAGCCTCGAGATCGAGTTGGCGTCACCCCCACCGCTGCGTGGTGGCGGCGAGGACGGTGGAGCCTCGACGTTGACCGTCAGTCGGACCCAACGGAAGCGCGAGCTGCGGCAGGCCAACAGCGACCGGGTGCGCATGCTGACCCACCTCACCGGGATGACGCCCGAGGTCATCAACAGCCGGCTGAACCAGGAGGCGGGGCTCTCCTCCATCGGCGACGCGACGCTGCGCGACCTGGAGAAGCGTCTACGGGCCGCCGACCGGTGGCTCGACCGCACCTGACGTCACCACGACCGCACCTGCCCGGCCCGGGACTGCGCGCGGCTGGCGAGTACGATCGGAACATCATGGAGACCGCCACCGTCGACCTCGCGACGACCCTGCGCCAGCAGGGGTACCGCGTCACGCAGCCGCGTCGGGCGGTCTGGGATGCGCTGGTCCGTGCGTCCGGACACATGACGGTGGAGCAACTCTCGCGCCAGGTGGAGGAACCGGTCGACCAGGCGTCGATCTACCGGACGCTGAAGCTGTTCGAGGAGCTCGGACTCGCGCGGATGAGCCACCTCGGTGAGGGGGAGGCCAGTCGGTGGGAACCTGCCCATCCCGACGAGCACTTCCACCTGGTGTGCCGGTCCTGCGGCACGGTCGACCATCACATCGGCACCCTGGTCCGCGACATCCGCAACCACCTCGACGACGGCCACGGGTTCGACGTCGAGGACGTCGAGTTGGTCGTGACCGGACGGTGCGACGACTGCCGGGCCTAGAGGGTCGCCCCTGTTGGCCCTTGGGCGACCCGATGGGGGTTGAGATCGCACAGGTTCCCCCTAGCACAGGGGGAACGAGGGTCGCCCCTGTTGGCCCTTGGGCGACCCGATGGGGGTTGAGAAGAAGAGGATCAGTGCGGGACGACGACGATGACCGTGCGACCCTGCGCGGCGCGTGCCAGGCGCCGGGCACCACGGCCCAGCCGGCTGGTCGTGGGCGGCATCCCGGTGATCACCACATCGCCCGGCTCCAGGAGCCGGTTCATGCGACCCACGACGCCTTCGACGGAGACGATCTCGACCTCGTCACCGTTCGGGATACCGGCCAACTGCGGGCGCAGGCCCTCGATGGCCACGTCGCTGATCACGACCATCTCGACCTCGGCCTGGCGGGCCAGGCGCGAACCGACCTCGAGCGAGAGTCTGATGCCCACCTCGACCGCGGGGCCGGCCTCCTCGTCGGTCACGACCACCACGACCCGCTCCGTCGAGTCGTCGTCGCCGGGCCGGCACACCAGGACGGGGACCGGACTGCGCGACACGATCTGATCGATGACGGAGCCGAAGAAGCCCTCGCGCGCGTTGGCGTACCCCTTCCACCCCATCACCAGCGAGGTGCCGCTCTGCTCCACGATGGTGTGCAGGACACCACCGACCGTCGACGAGTCGATCCGCACGGAGGTGCTGACCTCCGAGCCTGCCGCCAACGCGACCTTCTCAGCGGTCGTCGCCAGCTCACGATGGACCTTCATCTGCTCCGGCCGGGCATCGAAGGGCAGCACGTTGACGGCGACGACGGCCCCGGAGTCGGGCGCCGCAACCTGGGCCGCGATCCGTACCAGCGTCCTGACCGTCCTCGGGTTGGACACCGGGACCACGACCCGCGTCCCGATCAGCGTCTCGCCGCCCACCGATGAGGCATCGATGCGTGGCGCCCACCGGTCGGCGGTGACACCGGCGATCAGGGCGGTACCGAGGATCACGAGCACGATCGCGTTCACCTCGACGTCGCCAATCAGGCCAAGGTCCCGCGCCACGATCGTGGCGGCCAACGCGCCCGCTGCCTGGCCGACGGACAGCGAGAACATGACGCCACGCTCGGGTCCGCTCGCCCCCATGAGGCGGCCTGACGTCTCCGCGGCCAGCCACTTGCTGACCACCTCGGCCACCAGGAACGCACCACCGAGGATCAGCGTGCGGGGATCGGCGAACAGGCCGAGCGGATCCAGCAGCATGCCGGTGGAGATCAGGAACGCCGGGATGAAGACGCTCTCGCCCAGCACCCGGACCCGGTCGGCGATGATCGTTCCGGATGGCACGAAGCGGTTGAACGCCAGGCCGGCGAGGAACGCACCGACGATCGGCTCGATCCCGACGGCTCCCGCGAGGACCGCAGCGACACCCATCCCCGACAGCAGGAACGTGAGCCGGACCTGCCGATCCTGACCCAGCCCGGTGAAGAACCAGCGGGTGAACCGGGGCAGCCCGAGGAGCACCAGGATGAGGTAGGCGACCAGCCCGACGATGAAGGCGATCCAGAACAGCCACCCGGTGTTGCCGACAGCCCCAGCCGCGGCGACGGCCAGGACCAGCAGTGCCCCGGTGGTCGCCAGCAGCGTCGCGCCGAGGGTCGCGGTCACCGCCCGGTTCTTCGTCAGGTCGAGCTTCGTGATGGTCCCGTAGCTGAGCAGGGTGTGGCTGGTCAGGGCCGACCCGATGATGATCGCGGCCAGCAGGTCGATACCGAGCGCCAGGGCCGTCCAGGTCACCAGCACCATGGGGATCACGAACGTGGCGACGCCGAAGACGATGGAGTCACGGCGGTCGCGCATGAACCCATCGAGATCGAGGTCCAGGCCGCCCTGGAACATCAGGTAGAGCAACCCGATGTAGCCGATGGTCTCGATGAAGGTGTTCTGGTCGATGATGCCGATGACGTTGGGTCCGACCAACATCCCGGCGACCACCAGGCCGATGATGCTCGGCAGCCGCAACCGGTCCGCAGCCAGGGGGCCGAGCAGCACCAGCAGGAACAGGACCGCGAAGACCGCACCGGGGTCGGTCAACGGGAGCAGGCCGTCCAGCATCCGACATCTCGAGGGTGGTGACGATGCCCGCGGGCCAGACCGATGACCGTCGACCTGCGACGGGATCGAACGGAGGCGGGAGGAGCTGCGAAGACTACCCGCTGGGGGTCACCGGACCGGGCGGTTCGGAACCTTCGCGATCAGGCCGAGCACCGTCACGCCGACCGGGAAGACCAGGAGCAGGAGCAGGACCTGGATGTAGCTGCCGGTCAGGTCCCGGCCGAGCGACAACGCCAACGGACCGAACGCGGTCGAGGCCACACTGAGCGCGGTCACCACCCCGCGGATCGACCCGATGTGCGCCAGCCCGAAGAGCTTCGGGAAGGATGCGGCTTCCAACGTGCGCGCGGCCGATCCGGCGCTGCCGATGATGATCCCGTAGGCGATCGCCACCAGCCCCGGGGTCACGAAGGGGACCATGATCATCCCCCCGGCGAGCATCGCCATCGACACGGCCAGCACCCAGCGTGACGAGAACCGGTCGACCATGCCGCCGACGAGCAGGGTCACGGTGAGTGCGGCGACGGTCTGCGGGATGAAGTTGGCGGCAGCCTCGACGGGCGTCAGACCCTGCTCGCCCAGCAGGTCGATCTGATGGAACGCGAGCCCGGTCCCGATCATCCCCGTCGCCGTGACGCCACCGGCCACCGCCCAGAACATCGGGGTGCGCATCGCCTCGGCACGGGTGAACGAGACCGCGGCAGCCTCGGCATCGGCGGCAGCGGTCGCTTCGGCGTCGAGGGGCGCGTCACCGTCGGGCTGCTGTCCGACGTCCCGTGGCCGATCGATGATCCCCCGGATGGCGATCGGCACGACGATGAGCCACACGGCCAAACCGAGCACGATCCACGCGGTCCGCCATCCGAACGTCGGGATCAGCAGCCCTCGTGAGGCCAACGGGATCAACGAGAGCAGGGCGGATCCGACCGCGGTGAGCACGCCGACCGCCAGACCGCGACGGCGGTTGAACCATGGCGCCACCGAGGTGGTGGCGACCAGACTCAGGGCGCCCTGCCCGAACAGTCGGATCCCCGTGAACCCGAGCGTCAACGTCACGATCCCGACCACCCCGGACATCGCGACGAGCATCACACCGAACGCACCGGCGACCAACGTCATGGCCACCCGCGTCCCGCGCTCGTCGATGAGACGACCCAGCCGAGGCAGCACGAACGCCCCGGTCAGCGTGCCGATCAGGTAGGCGCTCGACACCTGGGAGCGCGTGAGGTTCAGCGTCTCCATCATCGGGTCGATGAACACGCTCACGCCCGGTGTCTGCCCGGGGCCCGTCATGCCGAGAGCGACCGCCGCGAGCAACACGATCCGCCACCCGGAGAATCGGGTGGAGGGTCGCGGTGCCGAGGGTTCAGGCAGCAGCCCGGTCAAGATGGCCCATCACCCCAGCATCAGGGTGCTCAGGGGGATGTCCGGGTGGTCGCGCTGCACACGTTCGGCGACGTACCGGCTGCGGAACAGCGCGAGGGGCGTGCCGTTCTCGCGGCGCCACACCTCCACGTCACGCATCCCGGCGAGCGCCGCGACACCGTCCTCGTCGGTCGCACGGGCGGTGTCGAACCGGGTGCCTTCCAGGCGGACCGGGGCGTTGAACTCGTGCTCCATGCGCCAGGTCGCGACCTCGAACTGCAACTGTCCGACCGCCGCCCACAGGGGGGCCTGATCACCGATGTCCGGGTGGCGCAACACCTGCACGACACCCTCCTCGTCCAGTTGCGCAACGCCACGGCGGAACTGCTTCACCCGGCTGCGGTCGATCGGATGGGCGGTCGCGAAGAACTCCGGGGTGAACGTGGGGATCGGCGGGAAGGTGACCGGAGCGGACTCATCGTGCAGGGTGTCCCCAGCACGCAGATCGGTGGCGTTGACCAGGCCGATGACGTCTCCCGGGAAGGCCTCGTCGACGGTCTCGCGCTCGCGCCCGAAGACGGCGTGCGCGTACTTGGCCTGGATCCGCTTGCCGGTCCGTGCGCAGGTCAGTGGAGCGCCGCGCTCGAAGCGGCCGGAGCACACGCGTACGAAGGCCAGCCGGTCCCGGTGCCGCGGATCGAGGTTCGCCTGGACCTTGAACACCAGCCCACTGAAGGGTGCATCCAAGGGGCGGGGGTCGCCGTCGACGTCCTCGCGGGGGTAGGGCGCCGGGGCGAGGCCCTTGATCGCGTCCAGGAGCATCCGGACCCCGAAGTTCGACAGCGCGGACCCGAAGAACACCGGTGTCGACAGCGCCGCCAGGAACGTCTCGACATCGACATCCGCCCCGATCGCGTCGAGCAGTTCGAGTTCCTCGGCGACCTCCTCGGGAACGTCCTCGCTGCCGCCCTCGTCCTCCTGTGCCCGGCTCGCGCCGGCCCGTCCCGACGAGACGAACCGGAAGGCGTGGCCGGAGCGGCGATCGACGACGCCCTGGAAGTCCCCGCCCGGCTTGATCGGCCAGGTGACCGGCTGCCCGACGAGCCCGAGCTTCTCCTCGATGTTGTCCAGGATCTCCAACGGCTCGGGCGACGGCCGGTCCATCTTGTTCACGAACGTGATGACGGGCGTGCCGCGTGCGCGGCAGACCGCGTAGAGCTTCTCGGTCTGGGGCTCCACGCCGCGGGCCGCATCGATGACCATGACGGCGGCGTCCACGCCGGAGAGCACGCGGTAGGTGTCCTCCGAGAAGTCGTTGTGGCCCGGCGTGTCCAGCAGGTTCAGCACGGTGCCGTCGTGTTCGAAGCGCGCAACCGCGGAGCTGACCGAGATACCTCGCTTCTGTTCGATCTCGGACCAGTCGGAGGTCGTCGAGCGCGCGGACTTGCGGCTCTGCACCGCGCCGGCCTCCTGGATGGCGCCGCTGTAGAGCAGGAACTTCTCGGTCAGGGTCGTCTTGCCGGCGTCCGGGTGCGAGATGATCGCGAAGGTCCGACGGCGAGCCGCCTCGGGCAGCACGGCAGCCACAACTGCTCCTACGAGGTCGTGAGGGAGCGCCACGCTGTACCACAGGGACATGACCAGGGCGCACGGTCGGGACGCACCCTCGGGATGCGTGACCACGGTGCACAGGGGCCAGGCGTGACGGGTCGTCCAACCGGACGACGGTCACCCACCGTACCGCCTACGGCCATCCGGCCGACCCGACCGTCAGTCCACACCCAGTCCCGTGGTGAGGACCAGGGCAGCCAGCGCCCAGACGTAGACCGAGAAGATCCGGAACCTCGCGGCCTCCAACAGCCGGAGCACCAACCACAACGCGACCGTGCCGACCGCGGCGGCCGCGATGAAGCCCACCCCCATCGCACCCCAGCTGATCGTCCCGAACCCGTCCCCGACCAGGATCAGCAGGGCCTGCACACCGGTCGCGGCGAGGATCGTCGGGATCGCGATGTAGAACGAGTAGCGGGCCGCCATCGTGCGCTGCATGCCGAGGAGCAGGGCCGCGAAGATGGTGATACCACTGCGCGAGATCCCGGGCGCCAACGCGATCGCCTGCGAGACGCCGATGATGACGGCCACGGTGACCGTGACCTGGGCGGGGGTGCGCCAGCCGAACGCCAGTCGCCGACCGGAACGGTCCGGGGTCATCGCATCGGTCCACCACAGCAGGCCGCCGGTCACGATCAGCGCCGTGGCGACGAGCGTCGGCGAGGCGAACACCTGGGTGAGCGGACCCTGGAAGACCAGCCCGAGCGCGCCGGTGACGGCCACCGACAGGACCATCAGGGCCACCAACCTCGACGACGGCGATCCGGACAGGCCCTGGCTGCGGAGCCGCCCCTCGTTGAGGTCGCTGCGGACCCCCTGCCACAGTTCCTTGAGTCCGTCCCCCATCACGATCACGACGGACACCAACGTCCCGACGTGCACGACGAGGTCGAACAGGATCAGTTCCGGGCTCTCCGACGGCGGCAGATCGACACCCTGCGAACGCAGGAACGTCTGGGTCAGCACGAGGTGGCTCGTCGAACTGACCGGCACGAACATGAAGACGCCCTGCACGATGCCGAGCAGCAGCGCGACCAGCAGGGTCATCGAGGCTCCGGATGGGGCGATGGTGTGGTGTCGGCGCGAACGATAGGGCAGCGTCGGACTACCGTGTCACGGCCCACCGTCCGACGCGCACCGGCCAGGAGCAGCAACGTCGTGGCTCTCGGCTCACCCTCCCTGCGCCACATCGGGCTCGTGTTCCTCGGCGGCACCGTCGGGGCGGTGGCCCGGGTCGCGTTCGCCACGTGGTTCCCGGTCACGGTCGGTGCCTACCCCTGGACGACCTTCGCGGAGAACGTGACCGGCGCCTTCCTGCTGGCCGCCGTGCTGACGGTCATCGCGGCGCATCGATCACTGGACCCGAACGTCCGTCTGCTGGTCGGGACCGGAACCCTGGGCGCCTTCACGACCTACAGCACCCTGGCGGTGGAGGTGACCGACCTGCTGGCAGCCGGGCGTGTGGGCACGGTTGCGCTCTACAGCGTCGGCAGTCTGGGAGCCGGGATCCTGGCCGCCCTGGCCGGGATCACGGTCGGGCACCGCCTGGTTGGCGGCGGCAACGGCTCCGCCGGGGACGGTGCCGCATGATCTGGCTCGCGATCGCGGTTGCCGGCGGACTCGGAGCCGCCGCCCGGTTCCTGGTGGACGCGTTCGTCACGGCCCGGCTTCCGCCGCCGCCACACTGGGGAACCGCGATCGTCAACGTGTCCGGCTCCTTCGCTGCCGGCCTGGTCGCCGGAAGCGTCGCGACGGACGGGCTGACCGGGCCGACCGCGGTGGTCGTGGCCGGCGGCTTCCTCGGCGCCTACACGACCTTCTCGACCGCCATGGTCCAGGCCGCCCAACAGTGGCTCGACGAGCGGCGGATGGCAGGGCTCGTGTACCTCGTCGGCACCCTGATCGCGTGCGTCGTTGCCGCCGGCATCGGGGTGCTGCTGGTGACGGGCTCCTGATCGTCGGCGCTCCGCGGGTCGCGCCGGGCCGTCATGAGGCGCAGAGGCTGCCCCAGATACCGCGATCAGCCGCCTGCGCCCGCTGGACCGCCCCCTCGATGCGGCGGCGGAAGCGATCGTTCGGTGGGAACAGGACGACCTCGGCGAAGCCCTCCTCCGCCAGCCGTTCGTTGAGGAAGACCCCGTCGTCGGTCCACACGCCGCGCAACGGCCGGTCGAAGCGGTCGCGATCCTCACGGTCGGCCACCAACCAGACGAGGTCACCGCTCGACACCAGGGTCTCCAGGTGCTCGGCCGCCTCGAGCGCACCACACTCGGCGTCCGTGCCGTCCCGCGCGAGCTCCGGGGTGTCGATGTTCAACAGCCGGATCCGGATCGAGCCACCCTCGGGGATGGACCCGCCGGGCTCGGCGATGACCCGGAGGGTGTCGCCGTCGACCACACGATCCACGATGGCCGCTTCCGCATCCTCCGGGATGCCGTCCGCCGGGTCGCGACCGTCCGCTGCACCGGACCCGGCCTGGCTCGGATGGCCGGGCTCCTCGACGTCGTCCCCGTCGGCGAACAACCCGCCGGCGAGCAGGCCATCGGCCCAGACACCCACGACAACGGCCGTGAGCAGAAGCAACGCCATGAGCGCCAGACCGGCGACCATCGTGCGGTTCAAACGTCACCCTGGAGGTCGTGGGAGCGGTGTCGGGCCGAGGTGACGCTACTGGCTGCTGGGACGACGTCCCCCATCTGGCAGGCTGGTCCCCGGCCGACGAGCGCCGGCGACCAGCGAGACAGGAGGTTCGAGGTGTCACACCTGACGAGCGAGCGGCACGAGACGACGGTGGTGCTGCGCCTGGACGCACCCGAACGACGCAACGCCCTGGACCTGGCCACGATGGCGGACCTCGTGCGTGCACTGCGGGCCGCGGACGGCGATCCATCGGTCCGCGCGATCGTGCTGACCGGTGCTGACCCGGCGTTCTGCGCCGGGCTGGACCTCAACGCCGTCAGCACGGGCGAGCTGGTCCTCGAGGAGGTTGCGGAGCAGGACGCCGATCCCTGGCAGACCCTGCAGGAGCTCGGCACACCGACGATCGCGGCCGTCAACGGTGCCGCCGTCACCGGTGGACTCGAACTGGTGCTGTGTTGCGACCTGGCGATCGGGTCGGAGCGAGCCCGCTTCGCCGACACACACGCCCGCGTCGGCATCCACCCGTCCGGCGGCATGACGGTGCTCCTGCCCCGTTTCATCGGGCTGCGTGCGGCACTCAGCATGAGCCTGACCGGCCGGTTCGTCGACGCAGACGAGGCCCGGTCGATGGGCCTGATCAACGCCGTCGTCGCCCACGCCGACCTGCTGGAGACGGCGCTGGCCACGGCGGCCGCCGTCGCCGAGACCGACGCCACGATCCTGGCGGCGCTGGTCAGCAGCTACCGGGCCCAGTCCGGGATGCCCCTGCCCGAGGCGCTCGCGCAGGAGCGGGAACGCGGACGTGGGATGACCGTCGACCGCGCGGCGGTCGAGGCCAGGCGCGCCGAGGTGATCGCCCGCGGGAAGCGGCTCGCCGGGGGGTGACCGGCAACGGCCTCAGAACGCAGGGACCGGCGCCGGTGCGTGCGTGAGGATGGCCGCACGCCGCGATGATCCGTGGCCCTCGGCGAGTTCTGCGGCCGGGCCACGGTCCTCGACCCTGGCCACGAGCCGGATCGGGATGGTGTCCGTCCCGGCGGCCAGGTGTGCCGCCAGGGCGGTGTGACCGTCGATGATCCACAGCACGCCCTTGTAGGCGGTCAGGTGGACGTGCCGGGTCCCGAGGGTCCGGATCGTCGAGCCCTGCGCCAGCCAGCGCACGCGGTCGGGGTCGATGTCGTCCTTCTGTGTCCGCAGTTCGAGCGCGTACCTAGGGATCGACGTGGGGACGCCCCCACGTTCGAAGCGTCCCGTGAGCGCAGCCGGCCACTCCTCCGACGGCACCAGGTGCAGGCGATCCGGGAGGTAGGCGGTCAGGCGGTCGGGAAGCACCACGGGGAGCGGTGGGTACACGGGCGTCGGTCTCCTGCAGGTGAGAGCTCAGCATACGCCCGGGGGATGTCGGTGAAACGACGGCGCGGTGACGATCTGCCACCTCCATCGACGCCGGAAGGGCCCCGAGATAGTTGCGCCGTCCGCTGCGCGCACGGAGCGGGTACCGAGCCCGGACGACAGACGCCCGGGTCGGTACCCGCTCCAGAGCCGGAGACGACCGGTCAGGAGGTGCCGGTGGCCGTCACCTCGTCATCGTCGTCGGACACATAGCTGTCGATGTCATACCCCTCGGCGGCCGAGCGGATCGTGGCGACCTTGCCGAGCAGGATGCCGTAGATGATCTTCGACAGGACATCGGCGATCGTGAACAGGTAGGTGCGGGTCACCGCCCCTTCCGCGCTCTGTCCGAAGTCACCGAGCATCGGGACGATGTAAGCGACGATGTAGAGGTTCCAGGAGAACATGAACAGGTAGCGGATGTTCTTCATCGTGGCCGCGGCTTCAGCGGGCAGGTAGCTGAGCGACTCGCCCGTCAGACGCCAGAAGATCGCGGTGAAGTAGATGAACGGGATGGTCGCGGCGATACCCCACCACAGCAGAGCGCCGAGCGGGTCCATGACCTCGTAGAACTGACCGACGTAGCCGAGGATGACCATGAGCGCGCCAGCTCCACCGAGCTTCATCCGGTAGCCGAAGAGATCCTTCTTCGCGATGTTCAGGACGAAGAAACTCTGCGTGAGCAGCAGTGGGACGTCGATCAACCAGTTGAGGTAGCGGTAGCCGTGGTTGTAGGTCATGTCACTGAGGACGTACATCCCCGATGCGGCGTCGTAGGTGAACGCCTGCTGCAGGGACACGTCGAGGCGCAGCAGCAGCAGCGCGGCGGACAGCATGACCACGACCGACATGGTGGTCATCGACCGGTACTTGGGTGCGACGTTCTTGCGGCTGAGGATGAAGTAGGCCAGGCCGGCGAAGTGCGCGGCGTAACCGATGGTCAGCACAGTCGACATCAGATCGAACTGTGCGGGTGTGAACTCGACGATATTCTCAAGGTTCCACAACACGGGCGAACTCCTTGGTGGACGGCATCCGGATGGCCATCGCGGACTCCGCCCCGCGAAGGTGGCGGTGTCGACCGAAGGTCTTGAGCTAACCCGGCGGCCTCCGCCGCTCAGGCTTCGAACCCCGTCGACCGTGCGGACGGGTCGGCGTCGCTCATCGGGGATCAGCGGCGCCGATCAGCGGCCAGCTGCGAACTCACCTCACCATCGGTCGAGGACGACCGTCTCCGCCCAGGACGGAGGGTCATCCGGCACGAGGCCGTCGGTGCGGGGGACCACCACGACGATGACCTGGCAGCGTGGCGGTGGCTCGACCGGCCACGGCGTGAAGCCGTCCGTGAGCACGACGACGGCAGCCGGGCGTCGACGGTGGCCAGCGAGGTACCGGATCGCCGGGCGCAGGTCGGTGCCGCCACCCCCGACGATCGGCAGGTCCGCGGCGTGACGTAGGCGGGGGACCTCCCGCACCTCGACGTCAGCGGTCACGACGGTCAACCCGTCGTCGCGGACCCCCGCACTGCGGCAGATCCCCTCCAGTTCCGCGAGGGCGGCGCCGAGCTGCCCGTCGGACATCGACGACGAGGTGTCCACCACGACCCCGACCCGGAGTTCGGGTTGGACCATGCCGGGGGTCACGACGCCGGGGACCCGGCGGCGTCCGGGACGTCGATAGCTGGTGTCGAGCTGTCCAGCACGCACCGAGAGGCTCCGGCGCATCGCGCGCCGCAGCCGGTGCGGCCAGGCGATGAGCGGCGGCTCCAGCTGCCGCGTCGCCCATCGCCGCCAGCCCCCCGGGACCGTCCCGGCCTGCGCGCCCCGGCCGCCGCCCGCTGCCTCGATGTCGCTGGCGACCTTGCGACGGACGAGGTCCTGCTCCAGGGGTGAGACGGCCGGGTGCAGATCGTCCTCGTCGTCGAGTTCGACGTCCAGCGCTGCACCACCGGAGCCGGAGCCGCAGGTCGGGTCGATCAGGACGCGTTGCCACTCGAGCAGGTGGTGGAAGTACGACTCGGCGAGCTGCCCGTCCGGCTGGTCGAGGTAGAACGGGGTGATCGGCCCGTCCGGCAGGGGCACCCCCGCGGCCACCAGGTCGTCGTTGATCTCCGCATCGGCGGCCAGGTTCCACAGCAGCCCGTCGTGGTGCTCCTGCTCAGCATGGCGGGCGTGGTGGTCGCGCAGCAGGTGACCGACCTCGTGGAGCAGGACACCGGCCGCCGCCGGCGGCCCCCAGCCGACGAGCCGCTCCGGATCGATGTACAGCCGCCAGTCGGCATCGACCGCGAAGGTGCCGAGGCCGGGGCAGCACACCGGCACGACCTCGAACAGGGCCGTGGCCAGGTAGGGCATCTGCTCGAGGGCGAGGAGCCGGGCCGCCGCCAGGTCCTCGCGCTCGGTCGGTGTGAACCCGCGGACCGTGGCCAACGTGCGGTCGCTCACGACGCCAGGAGCCCGGCGCGGCTGAGCACCGGTTCGAAGTCGAGCACCGCCTCCGGGATGGCGGCGTCCGGGGGTCGCGCGGCGAACAGGGTCCGGGCGGCGACCGCCGCCACATCCACGGGTGCCTGTCGCACGATCTCCCACGCGGCGGTCCAGGCGTCCGCGGTGCCCCGCGCGACCGCGACCGCGGCGACCCCGGTCAGGATCGCGAAGACCTGATCGTCGCGCTGGGTCGCATCGAAGCGGACGGTGCCGTCGAGCACGAGCGAGGGATCCGGCAGGTCGGCGTGGCGGACCCAGGTCAGGAACTCCATCCCGGCCGCCTCACCGACCAGGCCGACGGCGGTCGCGCGCCGCGCCTCCTGCGCATCCGCCCGGAGGAAGGTCCACACCCGTTGCAGGTGGTGCCAGGTCCGGGGGCTCGGCCACGCACCACCGCCCTGCCCCGGCGCGGTCGGCGGGTTGTCGAACCGGTGCGGTCGGGATCGCAGGAACCCCACCACCTGCGAGGTGGCACGTGCCCGGTCCGCGTCGGTTCCCGGACGCAGGACGGCGGTGTCCCGGTGCGCGGTGGCCGCGTCGAACCCGATCGTCAGTCCGTCCGCGAACGTGTCGAGGTCCGGTCGATGGGTCAGGTGCAGGAACCGGTTGGCGGTCGGGGGCTCCAGTTCCCAGCCACCTGCCGCGACATCCGCGGGGTTGGCCGCCGCGACGATCCGGGTCCCGTCCGGCAGCGCCAGGTCCCCGACGACCTTCTCCATCGCGACCCGGAGCATGGCGGCCTGGACCGCGGGTGGCGCGGTCGACAGTTCGTCGAGGAAGAGGTAGCCACCGTCGGCATCGACCAGGTCCCGCGCCCACCGCGGTGGCGCGAGCAGGACGGTCCCGTCCGGCTGTACGACGGGCAGGCCGGCCAGGTCGGCGGGCTCACGCAGCGAGCCGATCACCGTGGAAGTGTGCAGTCCGTCGAGCCGGCCGAGGGTGGCGATCAGGCCCGACTTGCCCGTCCCGGGTGACCCCCACAACAGGACGGGCACGTCCGCGCGACCGGCGGCGCGGATGACGGTCAGCAGGGTGTCGGTGGTGGTCACGGTGACTCCGGGTTCGATCGGGGTGGGGGTGAGGACGGGGCGCCGGTCAGCCGGGCCGGGCGGTCAGGACGGGGCGCCGGTCAGCGCACGGGCGACCGCGTGGATCCGCCGCCACCGGTCGACGCGGGGGGAGGCGGCGGCTCCGGCACGCTCAGCCAGGCGCATCGCCACCGGTTCCAGGGCCGGCGCCGGGCCATGCTCCTCGAGGACACCGATGACGACCTCGGCGGTCTCGGCGGGATCCACCAGGTCGGCGGCCACGGCCAGCCGCTCGCGGGTGTCCGGGTCGAGGTGCACCGGGTGGGTCGCGACCGACCGGATCAGGCCGCGGGTGAGTCGTTCACGGGCCTCTGCGGCCGCCCACCGCTGGACCGGGCCGGACGCCACCGCACGATGACGTCGGATCTGGACCAGCGTGGCCTCGGCGGTCGGTGCACCCGGGACCCCGAGCATGATCGCTCCGACCATCGCATCGAGAAGCGCGGGAACCTCGGCCGCGTCACGGTGCGCGAGCCGCTGCCACAGCCGGTCAGCGACACCGGCGGTGAGCGGCCCGGCGAGATCGACGAGCGCACCGTGGTGCGCAACCTGCCGGTCATGTCGGGCCGACAGCTCATCGCTGCGCAGACAGCGCAGGCAGTCGACGGCCCCCGGCACCACCGGGTCACCCCGCAGGGGCAGCCGTCCGCACAGCGTCATCGCCTGCCCCCGGCGGCCGACGTGCGTCCTACCCCGATCCAGGGGCTTGCAGCCCTGGAGGTCGCCCGTCCGCGCAGGTGGGACGATCGCCACCGCTCCGACGGACCAGGGACCCGCCTCGGTACGGCCATGCAGCCCGGCCAGGTCGACCGGGTCGGCCAGGGAACGGGTGGTGCCCTGGGGCAGGTCCCCCACCGGCGCCAGCCCGGCGAGGACCACGACCGCGTCGCTCGTCACGGTGGTGTCCACCAGACCGGACGTGGCATCTCCCATCGGGTCGGCGGGCAGCAGGTTGGGGAACCCGAACGGACGTCGGACCTGCGCGAGGCCATGTCCCGGCACCAGGACCCGGAGCTGCGCTTCCAGACGATCGATCAGGGCATCGCGGCCTGCGGCGCGAGCCCGCTCACCGGGTCCGATGACACCCAGCAGCGCGACACCGTCGAACCGTCCCACCGTGCGCTCCTCCGTCCGGCAGCTCAGCCGAGACGAACACACGTTCTACGTCGCGCCGCGCCGCGACGTCAACCGGGTGCCTGGACGAGGCGCCCCGGCGCACGCCCGGAGGCGGTCCCTGCACGGTCTCGCTGTCACCCGCCGGCGTCACCCGACGCCGTCACCCGCCGCTCTCGCCCCTCGCGCATCGCGGTGACGACCGCCTGCACGGTGGGGTCATCGGCGAGAGCGTCGACCGCGACGGGAAGGGGCTGCGACCAGTTCTCCGGTCGCTCGCTGGAGTCGGTCCCCGGGACGTTGATGCGGTGCGGCACGGCCAGAGCATCGTCGAGCTGCGCGACGACGATGCGGTTGGGAGCGCGGGCCACCCGGCGATGCAGACCGACGATCGCCGCACCCGCCGGGGCATCGATCGGGACGGCGGCAGCCGCCGCGATGCGCTCGCGCAGCTCCGCGTGCCACGCACCGTCCGGTCGTTGACCGATCGCGCGGAGGTCCGCCTCGTCCGTGCCCGTCCAGACGCCCGCGACGGTGGGCAGATCGTGGGTCGACACCGACGCCAGTGCCTTCGCACTCCAACGCCCGAGGTCGTCGTCCTCGAACCACCACACCTGGTAGCGCAGGATGTCGCGGGCGTCGAGCTCGTCGCGGACCCCCTCCTCGACGGTGCCGAGGTCCTCGCCGATCACGAAGGTGTCGGTGCGGTGCGACTCCAGCGCGAGGATGTCCAGCAGCTCGCGCGACGGCATCCGCACGTAGGTGCCGCTGGCGGCCGCACCACCCGGCGGGATCCAGAACAGCCGGAACAGCCCCAGGACGTGATCGATCCGCAGCCCACCGACGTGACGCATGGCGCGACGGAGCATGTCGATGAACGGCTCGTAGCGGGCGGCCCGCAGCTTCCACGGCACGAACGCGGGCAGCATCCAGTTCTGCCCGTGGGGGCCCAGCGCGTCGGGTGGCGCACCGACGGTGACCCCGTCGGCCAGCACGTCCTGCCACTCCCACGCGTCGAAGCCGTCCGGGTCGGCACCGATCGGCAGGTCGCCG
>Ga0207421_10002422_pt1 | contig 23102 bp, 21 predicted proteins | sample SodLakKL_010_SED_4_FD_187542 | JGI IMG/M metagenome (GOLD analysis project Ga0207421, IMG submission 187542) | Alkaline sediment microbial communities from Lake Tanatar, Kulunda Steppe, Russia - 8KL_010_SED (SPAdes) (version 2) | ecosystem: Environmental > Aquatic > Non-marine Saline and...
TTAGGCCCTTCAAGCATCCCATCTTTATCAATATCAGTATAAATAAATCTATTAATTCCTTTGCTGATAAAATCTTCAATAACCTCTTCAACCTGAATCTCAGTATCCTCTTCCCAGCCTGAAAGGGCTATCTTACCATCTCTAGCATCTAAACCGACTATAACCCTTCCACTGCCATATTCCTCAGCTAAACTCACAGGCAACACAGGATTCTTAATAGCCGCAGTCCCAATTACGACAGCATCTGCAAATTTTAAATATTCTTCTGCAAACTGATAATTTCTAATTCCGCCGCCTATCTGGCTTTTCAGGCCAGGTATTGAACAGATCTCTTCTATTAAATCCTGGTTAACCGGTTTCCCTGCCTTAGCTCCATCCAGGTCAACTATATGGATTTCACTGGCTCCATCTTCTTTAAAACTTTTAGCCCTGGCAGCAGGATCCTGATCCATTACTTCCTCTCTATCATAATCACCCTTTGTTAATCTCACTGCTTTACCATCTATAATATCAATCGCTGGAATTACTATCATTTAATCACTCCAATCAGATTTTCTAAAAACTTCAATCCTGTCCTGCCGCTCTTTTCAGGATGGGGCTGAATAGCCCAGATATTATCCCTATTAAGAATTGCTGTAAATTCCTGACCGCCGTAATCAGACTTAGCAACTGTTAATCCAGTAATCACCGGCACAAAATAACTATGAACAAAATAAAAATAATAATCAGGTAGATTATTAAATACTTCTGACTCCTCCATCGTCTCAATTTTATTCCAGCCAATCTGAGGCACCCTTCTAATCTTATCTGAATCAAACCTCAGGCATTCTCCATCGAATATTCCTAATCCTGAGGCCAGCCCACTTTCCTTACTCCTGGCAAATAAAAGCTGCAGACCAAGACAGATTCCTAAAAAAGGCTTACCTGAATCTATATATTCAATTATCGGTTTTATTAAATTCCCCTTCTCAAGCCCTGCCATTCCTGCTGCAAAAGAGCCAACCCCCGGCAAAACTAAAACTGAAATTTCATTATTTATCTCATTACCATTGTCTATAACAGAGGCCTCTTCATTCAAATACCTAAAAGCCCTTTCTACATTTCCAATATTCCCTGCACCATAATCAATTATTCCAATCAATGTCTGCCACTCTCTCCAAGGCTCCCCTTAGTAGATAATGGTCTTCCTTCCAATCTATCATCAGGCCTTAAAGCCTGGTCTGTAGCCCTGGCAAAAGCTTTAAAAACCCCTTCAATCAGATGATGGGCATTACCATTCCTGATTACCACAAAATGCAGATTTAAACAGCCATTGCTGGTTAAAGCCCTAAAAAACTCATCAACTAATTCAATCGGAAACCCATTTATCTCTGTTCTATCTGATTCTAGATTACTTTTATAATATGACCTTCCGCCAAGATCAACAACTGCCTGCACTAAAACTTCATCCATCGGCAGAGTAAAATCACCATATCTTGTAATTCCTCCTCGCTGGCCTAATTGTTTATTCATCGCCTGGCCAAGAAGAATCCCAATATCTTCAACTGTATGGTGCTTATCAATTTCAAGATCCCCCTCTGCCTTAAGCTTTAAATCAATAAAACCATGCTTACACCAGAGTTCAAGCATATGATCAAAAAAACCAATTCCTGTATTTATATCATACTCTCCTTCGCCAAATAAATCCAACTCAAGCTTAATATTAGTTTCATTTGTATTTCTTTCTAGCTTAACCATTCTTAAACCCCCTCTAAAATTGCCTTCAACGCTTCTTTAAACAGTTCATTTTCTTCTGGCAAGCCAACACTTACCCTTAAAGCTTTACCCAATATATCAAGGTCATTCCAGTATCTTATCATAAGATTTCTTTCCAACAATTTATCCTTAATCTCTTCCTCATCACCATCTGTCTTAAATAGAATAAAGTTACCTTCAGAATGAAAATGAGTAATCCTATCATGCTCTACTAGAAAATCCTCTAGCTTAATTCTTTCATTTCTCATCTCTATCCATTGCTTTCTATATTCATCTTCAAATCCTAATAATGTAACTGCTATCTTAGCGCTATAATTGCTCACATTATAAGGCGATCTTATCTCATTTAAATCATCTACTACAGACTGATTTGCCATTAAATAACCAACTCTAAGACCTGCCAATCCAAAAGCTTTTGAGAGGGTCCTTAAAATTATTAAATTCTGATTATCTTCTATCAGGTCAATAGCAGTCTCACCAGAAAATTCATAATAGGCCTCATCAACAACTACCATCAGGTCAGTTTCAGCTAAAAGTTCAGCCAGCCAGCTCAATGATAATCTTTCACCTGTAGGATTATTTGGATAACATAAAAATATTATTCCATCATCAAACTTCCTGGCAAGCTCCATAATTTCATCCTCTGGGAATATAAAATCATCTTCCAACATATAAGGAACTTCCTTGATCTCAGTGCCAGTGACTCTAGCATAATGACTGTACATCCCAAAAGTAGGAGTTGGCGATATCATAACACTATCTCTTCCACCATATTTTAAAAGACTTAATAAGATCAACTCATCAGAACCATTCCCAGCTATTATTTTATCTGCCGGAAAACCAGCATAACTACTTAATGCATCCCGCAATTCACTGTAAGTCTTTTCAGGGTATCTATTATAAGCTACTTCTAAAGCAAGCCTATTAACCTTTTTTGCCACCTCGCCACTTAATGGATAGGGATTCTCATTAGATGATAATTTAATCATTATTATCACCAGTACTTCCCAGCCTAATCCTGGCTGCACTGGCATGAGCTGGCAAACCTTCTGATTCTGCAATTCTTTCAATATCTGTAAATGTACTCCTCAACTCTTCTTCAGTAAAATAAATTAAGCTAGAACTCTTAACAAAATCATTTACTGATAAAGGAGAGGAAAATCTGGCAGTCCCAGAAGTTGGCAGAACATGATTAGGCCCTGCCAGGTAATCTCCAGCAACTTCAGGTGTCCATCTCCCAATAAATATCGATCCAGCATGTTTTATCCTATCAATATATTTTAACGGATCTTTTACAATCAGCTCCAAATGTTCAGGCGCAATCTTATTGCTAGCTGCAATAGCTTCATCCAAACTTTCAACTTTTATAATTAAGCCATAGTCCTCAAGAGAAGACTTTGCCGTTTCTTTAGTTTCTAACTTTTCAAGCTGGCCTTCCAACTCATTTTCAACTTTAATAATTATGTCTTCTTCAGTCGTAATCAAAACAACTCTGGCTTCAGGATCATGCTCAGCCTGGGCCAACAAATCAGCAGCAATAGCAGCCGGTTCAGCTGTTTCATCAGCAATCACCAGCACCTCACTGGGGCCTGCCAGCATATCAATATCTACCTGACCAAAGACCAGCTTCTTTGCCATAGTTACATACTTATTGCCTGGGCCAACTATTTTATCGACGCTTTTAATAGTCTCAGTACCATAGGCCAAAGCGGCTATAGCCTGGGCTCCACCAATAGAGTAAACTTCATCAATCCCGCATAAATTTAAAGTTCTTGCTACTACAGGATTTATTTTGCCATCTTTACCTGGTGGCGATACAGCCACTATCTCCTCAACTCCAGCTACTAAAGCAGGCACTGCTGTCATTAAAACAGAACTTGGATAGGCAGCCCTTCCACCTGGTATATAAAGACCAACCCTGTCTAGTGGAGTAACCTGTTCGCCAACAAAACCTCCATTTTCATTTCTCTTATACCAGCTTTTATTTAGTTGACTCTTTGAGTAATCAATTAATCTATTTTTAGCTACCTTAAGAGATTCCAGTAATTCAACTTTAATTTCAGCAGTCTTCAAAAATTCTTTATCAACATTTAATTCCTCTAATTTAACTCCATCATACTTTTCCGTAAAATCATATAAAGCCTTATCTCCTTTTTCCATTACAGTTGTTATTATCCTGTTTACATTTTCCATTAATTCCCCAGAATAATCAACCTTTTTATTTTGCAAAAACTCATCTAATCTATTATTAACTTCTGGTAAACTTATCTTCTCCATATTAATTACTCCCTATATTTGATTTAATCCCACTAATTATTTCATCAATAAGGCTAGAATTTGTTCTATAACTCATTCTATTTACAATCATTCTCACTGAAGACTCTAAAATAGTACCTATAGATTTCAAATTATTCTTCCTCAAAGTAGTTCCAGTTGATGTAATATCTACAATAATATCTGCAAGATCCACTAATGGTGCAAGTTCAACTGAACCACCTAATTGAATTATCTCAACTTTGATTCCTAAATCATTAAAATAATTCGCTGTTAAATTTGGATAAGAAGTAGCTACCCGTAAATTATCAGGTAAATCTCCAGGTTTTTCATAATCAAACTTATTTGGGACTGCCACTACCAGGCTGCATTTACCTATCTCAAGATCAAAAACCTCATAGATATTCCTTTCCTTTTCAGCAATTACATCTTTACCAGTAAAACCAATATCAGCTGCACCATGTTCAACGTAAGCTGGAACATCTACTGGTTTCGTTAACATAAATTCATTACCAGTCTCATCAACTCTCTGTACTAACTCCCTTGATAATGTAGATAAATTATTATCCATACCGATTAATGGGGTATCACTGCAAACTTCTATTACCTGTGAAAATAATCGGCCTTTAGGCATTGCAATCTTTAAATTCAGTTTCGACATACTCTAACACCTCAACAATCCTCTCAAAATTTATTTTCTCTTTTTCAACATAAATATCAAATGAAGCATTTTTATTTATTTTTATTATTATTTCATCAGCATTCAATTCCTCAGCTTGAATGTCTTCATATTCAACTAGTGTTTCATAACCTTCATTCTGTAAAGCTGTTATCAGATCATAAGATTTTTCTAGATTATTTACCTCAGAAACATAAATTTTAATTTTATTATTCTTATCTAAACCTTGACCACCATTTACAGCCAACCTTAGTCTTTCCATTCCAACAGCAAATCCTACTGCCGGGATACTTTCTACCCCAAACCTGGATAATAACTTATCATAACGGCCACCACCACAAATATTGTAGCCTAAATTAGGTGACATTACTTCAAAGACAATACCTGTATAATAATCTAAATTTCTCATTAAAGTCAAATCAAAATTTATTCTGTCAGCCATATCTATTAATTTTAAGCTGCCATATATCTTCTTTAAATGATTCAAAGAATTATTTTTACCATCTATAATTTTTTCTGCTTCAGCAAATATTTCTGGCCCACCTCTTAACTCGAGTAATTTCAGTAGTTTATCTTTTTTATCTTTCTCAAGTTCAAGACAGATATTTCTATAACCAACCAGATCTCTACTTGCCAGCTTTGCTTTTAATTTCTTAATTAATTCTTCATCTAATTCCAGACTCAAAAATACTTCTTCTAAAAAACTAATATTTCCTACCTCAACCTGAAAATCATCTAAACCAGCAGATTCAATTATTTTTTGAACAAGCAGTAGTATCTCTATATCAGCATCTTCACTACCGCCAAATCTTTCAGCACCTAGTTGATAAATCTCTCTATCCTTCCCACTCTGAGTTGTCTCATGGCGATATACAGAAGAATAATAATAAAATCTCGTTGGAAATGTAATATTATTCTGTTCTCTAGCAACTAAACTGGCAATTGCTGAAGTCATCTCCGGTCTTAATACTAAAATATCTCCCTGATAATCAATTAACTTATAATAATTTTTAACTTTCTCTTTCTCAACTCCAGAACAGACAAGAGAATACGGCAGTAATGCCGGAACATATAAAGGTTCATAACCAAATTTTTCAAGTATATTTTGACCATTATTCTTTAACAAATCTAAAGCCCGTGCTTTATCAGGCATATAAAATGCCATCCCTTCTGGTAATCCATTAAATTTAAGTTCCATATACAATCCTCCAGTAAATAAATATTTGCTTTAATTCTTTATCACACTAAAGAATATAACATATACATCTCCTGCTGTCAAGAAAATATTTATCAAAACAAAAAGGCACCAGCTCATTTAAAGCTGGCACCTTTAATTTAATATTAAATTTTTTTAATTTATCTATTTAGTTTAGGGTCAAATATATCCCTTAAACCATCACCTAATAAATTAAAACCTAATACAGATAAAACTATTGCAATCCCAGACCAGGTAGTTAAATGAGGAGCAGATCTTAAAGCCTCTCTACCAGAAGCTAACATTCTCCCCCAGCTGATCATTGGTGGCTGAGCACCTAAACCAAGAAAACTCAATCCAGCTTCAGTTACAATGGCTGTTCCCATACCTAATGTTGCCATAACCATCATAGGCGCAAAACCATTTATCAGAATATGCTTAAATAAAATTGAAAAGTTTGTTGCTCCCATAGCTCTTGCCGCTTCTACAAACTCTTCTTCCTTTAAGCCTAAAACCTGGCCTCTGGTAATCCTGGCCATTGTAGGTATTCTTACGATAGCAATTGCAAACATCGCATTAACCATTCCTGGACCCAATACTGCTACAATAAAGATTGCTAGTAAAATAGCCGGGAAAGCAAGAATTACATCCATAAGTCTCATGATAACCTCATCTAAATATCCCCCGACATATCCTGCAATAGCTCCTAAAATCAAGCCAATTAATAATGAGATACCCACAGCTATAAAACCTACCAGCAACGATACTCTTGAACCCATTATTAATCTACTAAATATATCTCGCCCTAAATTATCTGTGCCTAAAATATGTTCTCCTCCAATACCTTCAGGGGCTTGATACCTATTAAATAAATTCTGGGCATACGGATCCTGAGGTACTATTCTTGGTGCTAAAATTGCTATAATAATCATTAAGCCTATTAGTATAATTCCAACTAAAGCCTGTTTATTTTTTATTAATGTTTTCATCATTTACATATCCTCCCTTTGATATAATCAATCATAGCGAATCCTTGGATTTAGATAGGCATAACTTATATCAACCAATAAATTAGCCATTGAAAATGCAACAGCTAGTAATAAAGTACCTGCCTGAACTATTGGGAAATCTCTCTGCGATATTCCATTATATATCAATCTACCTACACCAGGCCAGGAAAATACTACTTCAATAATAATTGCACCACCAATCATAGCACCTAATCTAATACCAAGCACTGTTACAACAGGGAGGAGAGCATTTCTTAATGCATGTTTAGTAACTACAACTCTTTCTCCTAATCCTTTAGAGCGAGCTGTCCTAATATAATCAGCCTTTAAAACATCTAGCATACTTGATCTTGTTAAACGAGTTAAAAGTGCTGTCTGAATGACACCTAACGAAATTGCAGGTAATATTAAAAATCTAACAGCATTAATTAAGGTAGAAAAACTGGCAGTTGTAAAGATACTACCAATTCCGACAAATAATGACGGCCCTCTACCAAATAACGGTAAAAATTCAATCGGTAATGCTACGTGTGTCAAAAGCATTAAACCAATCCAGAAACTGGGCATAGAAACCCCTAATAGAGCCAGCACCATCGTAGAAAAATCTATCCAGGTCGATCGTTTAATCGCTGCTATCATTCCTAAGGGTATAGCAACAATAATCGATATTATCATACCCATTAAAGCTAATTCAATGGTAGCTCCCATTCGGGCAAATATTAACTCAGTAACCGGTCTCCGCTGCCTGATTGAAGTACCTAAATCACCCTGTAATACATTGCCAGCCCAGCGGAAATACTGGATATGTAAGGGTTGATCCAAACCATAATTCTCTCTTAATCTCTCAACTTCTGCTGGAGAAGCATCTTCACCTAACATAATCCTTACTGGATCACCTGGTGCAAAATGCACTAGCATAAAAACAATAATTGAAACTCCAATTAAAATCAATATTAAATTTAATAAACGTCTTATAATATATTTAGACATCTTTAAAAGCGAATCTCCCTTCTACTATAATAATCCATATTTTTTCCTATTTAAAGGGTGAAATTTTTAAAAAGAAGGCTAAAACACCGGCATAAGCCGGTGTTTTAGCTTTTATACCATCAAACTAATATTTCACAACTAATTACTCAGCTCTTTCTAAGAAAGGAACTGACAACCACGCATTAGCTGAATATGAATGAATCTCAAATCCCTCAAACTCAGGCTGAACAAGAGCTACCTCTTCGGTATAATTAATAAATGCTTTTGGCGCTTCTTCATTTAATATCTCTTGAACTTCTCGATAAATTTCAATTGATCTCTCTGAGTTTGGATCAACAGTTCTACCTTCCTCTAATAATTCATCCATCCTATCATTGGTGAAGTTAATATGGTTGGCTGAACCTTCACTATGGAACTGACGATATGAAGCCCTATCAGGATCCATCTGGCCGCCCCAACCTAGAATAAACATTTCATAATCATTGGTATCATAAATTCTATCGAGGAACGCACCCCATTCTTCAATAACTACTTCAACATCGATTCCTATTTCTCCTAACTCATATTCCATAATCTCAGCAATCTGCATTCTCACAGGGTTCTCATTAGTAAATATTCTGATTTCAACATCCTCTTCAGCAGCTATTGAATTCTGAAAGTATTCCTGTGCCTTTTCAGGATCATAACCTATAAAGTCAAGATCTTCATGGAACCAGGGCATGTTTGGCATAATCTGACTCTGGCCAACTTCTCCAATACCCTGCTGTACATGTTCTACAATAGCTTCACGGTTTAGCATATGTGATACAGCTTTTCTTAAGTTCTTATCAGTCATTGGACCTTCTTCATTATCGAAACCAACATAACTGTATCCAGTACCTGGTGTTCTGTAAACATCAACATCAGGATCATCTTCTAACCGGGCTAATTCATCAGGTACAACTCCACCCTGATACATATCAATTTCGCCAGCTTCAAAGGCTAATAGACGGGCTGAATCTTCAGTTATAGCTCTAAATTCTACAACATCAAAATTAGGAGTTCCGCCCCAATAATCTTCGTGAGCTTCTAAAATCATCCGATCATCTCTATCCCATGACTCAAAAACATATGGTCCTGTACCTACTGGTTCATTACCAAAGTCTTCTCCAAGTTCTTCACCTTTATCCCTTGGAACTATACCAAAACGAGCAATATTGTTGATTAAGAAAGTATTAACTTCACTTAAATGAAGTGTAACCTCATAATCATTAACTATTTCTACTTCTTCGATAGCAGCATATAAGTCTCTATTAGCTGCATCATTATCTTCGTCTAATATCCACTCAATAGTATACTTTACATCATCAGCGACGAATTCACGTCCATGATGGAACATTACACCTTCTCTTAAATAAAATGTCAACTCTGTACCATCTTCACTATATTCCCAATCTTCAGCAAGAGCCGGTTCTAAACCAAGGTCATAATTAAAGACTATTAAAGGTTCACTAATTAAATTAATTCTTTCAAAGGCTGGAATATCTACCTCTGCTCTGGTATCTAAACCAGGAGCCTCTGCACCAGAACCAATAACAACTCTACTCTCTTCTTCTGCCATTACCATTGTTGTACCAGCAAAAACAAAAGCTAACGCCAGTACAATCACCAATCCATTTCTTAAAATTGATTTCATACTCATTAACGCCCTCCTAATCAATATTTTAAAGCTAATAAATCCATTAAAATTATATCACTAGATTATATAAAAGTCAAACATATTAACCCAGCATTAAGTTGATATATATTGATTTTAATGCCTAATTCTCAATATTTCGACACTTTGCTCAATTATACCTCCCTATAATCTCTCTACCTATTATCAAACCTGCAACTGAAGCCTGCATAAGCCCCCTGGTTATTCCAGCACCATCTCCCCCAGTAAATAGATTCTTGATTCTCGTTTCAAGGTTTGGAGTCACTTCCAGCCTGGAGGAATAAAATTTAACCTCAACACCATATAATAAAGTATCTCTTGAATACATGCCAGGAGCCAGTTCATCAAGGGCCTCTAGCATCTCAATTATTCCAGTTAAATGTCTATGTGGCAATACAAGGCTTAAATCTCCAGGAGTAGCATCTTTTAAGGTTGGATCAACCAATCCCCTGCTCATTCTGGTAGGAGTGGATCTTCTTCCATTTAATAAATCACCTAAACGCTGAACCAAAACACCTCCACCTAATAAATTTGCTAATTTAGCTATAGCTCTGCCATATGTTATTGGTTCTTTAAAGGGTTCAGTAAATGTTTTACTGACTAACAGAGCAAAATTAGTATTTTCAGTCTTAATATCAGCATGACTATGGCCATTCACAGTAATTAAACCCTGATTATTTTCACTGACAACTTCACCATAAGGTGACATACAGAAAGTTCTCACCTTATCATCAAAACTAGGAGTCTGATAAATTAATTTAGATTCATATAATTTGTCAGTAAGGGGCTCAGATATTGCAGCCGGGGTTTCTACTCTAACCCCAATATCAACTGGATTTAAGCTAGTACTGATATTAAGTCTCTTAACTTCTTCAGTTAGCCAGCTGGCATTCTCTCTTCCTGGAGCTACACTAACATAATTAGTTGAAATTTTAGTTCCATCTTTTAACTCTATACCTCTTACTTTTTCATCATCATCTATTATTATTGAAGTAGCCTTTGTTTTAAATCTAATTTCAACACCCTTTTCAAGTAGATAATCTTTCATCTTACTTAAAACTTTTTTAGTATGACCAGTCCCTAGATGCCGTAATCTAGCTGGAATAAATTTAAGTCCTGCTCTAATTGCTTCATCTTTAAATTTCTGAATCTCATCATCCTCAGGCCCAAAAATCCTTTCAGGTGCATCAAATTCCAGATAAATATCATCTGCAATTTTAATCATCCTTTCAAGTTCTTCTCTGCCAATATATTCTTCTAAATTTCCACCAATATCAGCAGAAAGGGATAACTTGCCATCACTAAATGCACCTGCTCCACCCCAGCCAGAAACAATTGCACATGAAACACATTCCTGGCAGCCCTTTCCGCCTCCAGGATTAGATTTCATAGGACAGATTCTATTATCAATATCTGAACCTTTTTCAATCATTAAAATATTTAAACCAGGTTTTTCTTCTACAAGCTTCATTGCTGTAAAAATCCCTGTAGGTCCAGTTCCAACTATTACAACATCATATTCCTCAACCATTTATTAATTGGCCTCCTTAGTTAATTTAAGATCTCCTGATTCAATAAATCCCCGCCTAAACATAAACTTATAAATTATATAAGAAATTACTGCTGGCAGTAAAAAATGGAGCAATAAAACTGGAATTATTACATTGCTCCCCATAGTTTCAAAGGTGGCTACCTGGCCAACAAGCCCGCTAGTTCCCATGCCGGCTCCTATTCTACTATTTTCCATTTGAAATATAACTGTCGCAATCGGCCCTAAAATAGCAGAGCTAATTATAGGAGGTATCCAGATTAATGGCTTCTTTAGAATATTAGGAATCTGCAGCATAGAAGTCCCTAAACCCTGAGCTATCGAGCCACCAACCCCATTATCTTTAAAACTTATCACAGCAAAACCAATCATCTGAGCAGAACAACCTACTGTTGCAGCACCAGCCGCCAATCCTTCAAGACCTAATGAAATTGCCAGAGCAGCACTGGAAACTGGCAGTGTTAAAAATATTCCCATTATAACTGATACAGCTATCCCCATGGGAAACGGTTGGAGATTAGTTGCCAGATTTACTGTTTGGCCTAGCCAGTAAGAAAAACTTATCAGCCAGGGGCCAAAAATAGAACTGGCAATGCCACCGGCAATTATAGTAGTTGCTGGAACTAAAACTATATCGACCGGCGTCTTACCAGTTATCCTTTTAGCTATTTCTGCCCCTATAACTGCTGCCAGTAAAGCACCTACAGGCTCACCAATCTGAATGCTCGCTGCACTATTAACTAAATCAATAGTTCCAGCACCTAATGCACCTGTAACCAGAGAGGAGTATAAACCTAGCCCCTTTAAATTTAAACTATGAGCAATTCCAACACCAATTGCTGGACCCATTAATAACTGTGCCATTTCACCAAACTGGACCAGTATATCGATATTTAATAATTCTCCAAGTTGACTTATTATTAAGCCTATAATCAATGAAGAAAATAAACCAAGAGCCATTCCATTTAAAACTTTAACTAAATACTTTTGTATTTTTTTTAAAATTATTAGCAATTAACTCACCATTTTAATCATTATTTACCTAATCTCTTTAAAACTAAATCATACCCATCTTCACCATACTCAAGAGAACGCTTAACTCTACTAATTGTAGCAGTACTTACCCCGGTTTCAGCTACAATCTCTTCATAAGTTGTTCCATCTTTTAACATTTTTGCAACTTCCAGACGCTGAGCCATAGCCTGAATTTCACCAACTGTAGCTACATCCTGAAAAAAATCATAACATTCTTCGATATTTTCCAATTTCAAAATTGCTTCAAATAACTGCTCAGTAAATTCATTTTTAATATCTTTAGCCATTTTCTATTCCTCCTAATTTTTAATGATTATTCCCATTCTATTGTTGCCGGTGGTTTAGAGGTTATATCATATGCAACCCTATTCACCTTTTCAACCTCATTGACAATCCTTCTTGAAATTAAATCCAGAGTCTCTCCAGGAACCCTTACCCAATCAGCTGTCATTGCATCAATACTTGAAACAGCCCTTAATATAATCGGATAGCCATAAGTTCTTTCATCTCCCATTACGCCAACGCTCTTGATATCTGGTAATACAGCAAAAGACTGCCACACTTTGTCAGCAACATCAGATTTTGATAACTCTTCTCTAAAGATATAATCTGCCTTCCTTAAAATATCCAATTTTTCAGCAGTTATATCTCCAATAATTCTTATTCCAAGCCCAGGCCCTGGAAAAGGTTGTCTCCAGATCAACTCATCAGGTAATCCAAGTAGAGAGCCAATCTCTCTAACCTCATCTTTAAAAAGATCCCTTAATGGTTCTAAAAGCTTTAATTCCATCTCATCAGGCAATCCACCAACATTATGATGGGATTTAATAGTTACAGAATTCTTGCTATCTCCACTCTCAATAACATCTGAATAAATAGTTCCCTGGGCAAGATGAGTAACCCCATCAATTTCAAGTGCTTTATCTTCAAAAACTTTAATGAATTCATGGCCAATAATCTTTCTTTTTTCTTCTGGATCAGTAACGCCTTCTAACTCATTTAAAAATCTATCTACAGCATCAACAGCATGAAGATTTATTGAAAAATTTTCTGAAAAATATTTCTGAACCTGTTCACTCTCTTGATACCTTAATAATCCATGATCAACAAAAATACAATGTAATCTAGATCCAATAGCCTTATCAATCAAAGCAGCTGCTACTGATGAATCCACTCCCCCGGATAAGCCTAATACAACATTAGAATCCTCTGGAACTGTATTCCTAATCTCAGCAATTTTTCCATCAACAATCTCTTCTAAAGTCCAATTTTTTTCAGCTTTGCAGATAGAAAAAACAAATCTCTTTAAAAACTCTTTCCCCCCTGTAGTATGATCAACTTCTGGGTGAAACTGAACTCCATAAATACTTAATTCTGGTGAGCCAAATGCTGCAATCGGCGTATTTTCAGTCCGGGCTAACTTATTAAAACCAGTCGGTAAATCAACTACACTATCTCCATGGGACATCCAGACTGATAACTTATTATCAACAGCAAAATAATCTAAGGCTGAAAATAACTTATCTTCTTTATCTAATAGTTCAAGCTGTGCCCGACCAAACTCCTTTTTGTTGCTAGATTTAACCTTGCCACCAGGCAAAAACTTAGCAATCAACTGCATTCCATAACAGATCCCTAAAATCGGCTTTTCAATTTTAAATATTTCTGAATCTATCATTGGAGCATTCTCAGCAGTTGTAGTGGCAGGTCCTCCAGAAAAAATAACCCCAACAACATTTTCGTCAGCAAATTTAGAAATCTCAAGATCATTTGTTACAACTTCAGCAAATACCCCTAAATCTCTAATCCTTCTGGCAATCATTCTTGAATATTGACCACCAAAATCAACAACTAAAATTTTATTACCTTCCATGACGGCTCCTCTCAATCATTAAATTTAACACTCTAATTTATTAGTCCTTTCATCTAAAATTTTACCATAAAAAAATAGTACAAGCAAAAAAGGCGATATGTCTTTCGACATATCGCCTTTATATTTATAATTTCAATCAGATTTTAATGGGTTTGGGCTTACATCATTCCGCCCATGCCACCCATTCCGCCCATTCCACCAGGCATTCCGCCCATTCCGCCAGGCATTCCGCCTCCGGATGAGCCATCATTGTCATCATCACTCTTATCAGCAATCAAGCATTCAGTTGTTAATAACATAGCTGCTGCACTTGCTGCATTCTGCAGAGCTGATCTTGTAACTTTAGCTGGGTCAATTATACCAGCTTCAATCATATTAACAAACTCTCCAGTCATAACATCAAAACCTTTACCAGCATGAGCCTCTTTAAGTTTTTCAACTATTACTGAGCCTTCATAGCCTGCATTACTTGCAATCATCTTAACAGGAGATTCTAGTGCTTTTCTTACTATATCTACACCAGTAGCTTCATCGCCTTCAAGCTTTACATCATCTAAAGCTTTCATGGCTTCTATAAAGGTTGCTCCACCGCCTGGTACAAGGCCTTCTTCAACAGCAGCTCTAGTTGCAGATAAAGCATCTTCAATCCGGTGCTTCTTCTCTTTAAGCTCTGTTTCAGTGGCAGCACCAACTTTAATAACAGCAACCCCACCAGCTAATTTAGCAAGACGCTCTTCTAATTTTTCTCTATCAAAGTCAGAAGAACTATTTTCAATCTGCTTTCTTAAACGGGCAATTCTGCTCTGAATATCTTCTTTATTGCCATTACCTTCAACAATTGTTGTATCGTCTTTAGTAATTGTAACTTTATTAGCCTGACCTAACATGCTAATATCAGCATTTTCAAGCTTGAGGCCGAGATCTTCAGTAATTACCTGGCCGCCAGTTAAGACAGCTAGATCTTCAAGTTGCTGCTTTCTTCTGTCGCCAAATCCAGGTGCTTTTACAGCAACACAGTTAAAGGTTCCTCTTATCTTATTAACAACGAGAGTAGCTAATGCTTCACCTTCAACCTCTTCAGCAATTATTAATAATGCCTTACCTGACTGAGCAACTTTTTCTAGTAAAGGCAGGATATCCTGGATATTAGAAATCTTTTTATCAGTAATTAGAATATATGGATCTTCTAAAGAAGCTTCCATAGTCTCTGTATCAGTTACCATATATGGTGAAAGGTAGCCGCGATCAAACTGCATACCTTCAACAACATCAAGAGATGTTCCCATACTCTTTGATTCTTCAACTGAGATAACTCCGTCCTGGCCAACTTTCTCCATTGCTTCAGCTATTAGCTCACCAATCTCCTCATCGTCAGCTGAAATAGCAGCAATCTGGGAAACAGCCTCTTTACCTTCAACCGGTCTGCTTATGTTGGCAATTTCATCGGTTAAACGAGTAACTGCTTTCTCAATACCTTTTTTAAGAATCATTGGATTTGCACCAGCAGCAACATTTTTAAGACCTTCTTTAAAAATTGCTTCTGCTAAAACAGTTGCAGTTGTTGTACCGTCACCTGCAACATCATTTGTCTTAGTTGCAACTTCTTTGACTGTTTGAACACCCATATTTTCGTAATGGTTTTTAACTTCAACTTCTCTTGCAATACTAACACCATCATTAGTAATTGTAGGAGCACCAAAACCTTTTTCTAAAACAACATTTCTACCCTTTGGACCTAATGTAATCTTAACTGAACGGGCAAGCAAATCAACGCCGCGCTCTAAAGCTCTTCTTGCATCTTCACCAAACTTTAACTCTTTAGCCATTATATATTACCCTCCTTATTTTATGATTCAACTACAGCCAGAACATCTTCCAGGCTGAGTATTACAAATTCTTCACCATCTAAATTTACTTTTGTACCGGCAAACTTATCAAAAACTACAAGCTCACCTTCTTTAACACTTTCTAATTCTCCATCTTCGCAACCTTTTCCAACTGCTACTACTTTACCCTGTTGAGGCTTTTCCTTCTTGGCAGTATCTGGAAGAACGATACCACTCTCAGTCTTTTTTTCCTCTTCTTCAACAAACTCCACAACGATTCTGTCATTAAGCGGTCTAAGATTCACTAAATATACCCCCTTCAAATTTTATTATCTAAAATCATATATATTGTTAGCACTCACTTTTGCCGAGTGCTAATAACCACAGTTATTATAATAATAAAGGAACAACCAGAAATCAAGTTCTCTTACAGCATCATTAAGCTTAAGAGATACTCTTTAAACAGATTAGCTTCATAAAGCTCCCTAATTCTTCATTTAACGAATTATTATTATATTATCACCAGCTCTGTTGTAAATAAATCCAGTAAATCAGACCTTAACTCCCCTTTTAAATCTTTTCCATCGACATCAAATAAAGCCGAACTGGTAATAATCAAATCATAATTCAGCTGATTTACTCTATCTTTTATTAATTTATAATCATCAACAACAAGTAACCCTGCCGAACCAATATTGCCTCCAAAATATTTTGATTGTACTGCCATAACATCAATCCCAACCTCGAATTCTTCTTCTAATTTTACAGCAATAAGTTCCAGCCTATCTCTAGCTAGCTCAGATGTTAAAATTAATATTCTTTTGGTATTATCTCTATTTATCTTAGCTTTTATATTATTGAAATCTACTAAAGAAAAATCATTGGCAATAACTAATCCAGTATAATCATATTCATTCCAACCTAAAACATTAACCTCAAGTTCTTTGAAATTATCTTTTCTTTCGATTAAAACCTTAAATTTATTCTTGTTTGCTAAATTCTGCTTAAACTTATTAAAAGCATCAACCCTTGAAAAAGCAGCCTGATCAGAAACCTTTCTTATAATATCACCTTTTTTAAAACCGGCTTTCCAGGCAGGAGTATTATTAATAACCCCTATAACTTTCGCATCTAAATCATTAATAATAGCAGGTTCAAAAATAATCGGCAGAGAGACTTTGCTATTTAAAGCTTCAACTTTCTTCTGCAGTTTTAAGCGGTCAACCTTAAACTTAGCCTTTATATTATCATTAGCAAATTTACTATACCCTGCAAGCATAATCCTGGCAAGCTTGATATTTTCAAATTCACTTATCCTATAAATAGACTCCTCTAACTCATCCCAGCCAGTAATCTTGGGAATAGCAACAAAGCTGGCCTCAACATCAATTCCGTATCTATTTAAATCTTTAAGAATATCTAATATATTTTTATTACAACCAGTCCCAAGGACCTTTTTTCTCTTGTCTATATCCAGAAGATTAACTGAAATAATTAATCTTAATCCTCCACTATCGCTCTTGTCTAGATCAGCCAGCACTTTTATATCATCTTCATTTAATCCTGCAGCAGAAGTTGTTATCCTTAAGGGTGTCTCTGGAAACCTATTGCTAAATTCAATTAATATCTCCTGCCAGTCAGGATGACTAAAAGGCTCTCCTTCAATGATTCTAGTAGCCGACTCACCAATATATACAGGTCTTCCTTTATCAATATAATCAAACAGAGAAAAAACCATCCCCTTCTCTAGATGCCCTCCAGAATATACTTCAATATCTCTTGGGTTAAAGCGATGGCTGCAAAAAAGACAGGCCTGCTGACAGACCGATGTCATTGGAATAATATTAAATTCTTGTACTGTCTGATAAATCAATTTTAAATAATATCCATTTTTCATAATAACCAGTCCTCAAGCTACATAGAAAGGTCAGCTTTTACATCGATATCCAGACTATCAAAATCTGCATCGGCATAACGATAATAAGCTGCTGCTCCTATCATAGCAGCATTATCAGTACATAAATTAAGTGGGGGAACATAATAATCAAGCCTAAACTTACAGGCAATCTTTTCTACTTCTTTCCGTAAAACCTGATTAGCTGCAACACCGCCAGCCAGCAGGATAGATTCAGATTTAAAATCACCTATCGCCTTCTCTAATCTGGCTGTTAAACTATCAACTACAGCCTGCTGGAAAGATGCTGACAGATCATTCTTATCAACTTCTTCGCCTCTCTGGTCGGCATTATGGACATAATTAATAACTGCCGTCTTCAGCCCACTAAAACTAAAATCATATCCTTCTTCACCGACTAATGCCCTGGGCAGATCAATAGCTTCAGCAGCACCTGTTTTGGCCATCTTTTCAATCTCAGGTCCACCAGGATAGCCTAATTCTAAAAACCTGGCAATCTTATCAAAGGCTTCCCCGGCTGCATCGTCTCTTGTCCTACCTAAAAACCTATATTCCCCTGGTTTTTTAAAGTATAGTAAATCTGTATGGCCTCCAGAAACTGTCAGGCAGATAAAAGGCGAGACAATCTCATTATTCATTAAAAAATTAGCATAAATATGACCAGCAACATGATTAACACCAATGAAGGGCAAATCTAGACTGTAAGCCAGCCCTTTAGCAGCTGCAAAACCAACTAATAAAGCACCAACAAGCCCAGGCCCTCTAGTTGCTGCAACTGCATCTAAATCTTTATATTCAATCCCAGCTTCCGAGATAGCTTCATCAATTACAGGCTCTATCAACTCAAGATGTTTTCTAGAGGCAATTTCAGGTACTACCCCACCAAATTTCTTATGCCAGTCAATCTGTGACGCCACAATATTTGAACGAATCTCAGGGCCATTACCGATAACAGCAGCAGAAGTCTCATCACAGGAAGTCTCAATTGCAAGTATTAATTTATCATCCATCCTCATTTTCCTCCTTTTGTTCTCGCTGCCAGTTAATTTCTGCCTGAGGTTTCTTCAAATATTCTGGTGTAACCTCCCTAATATTTTTAACAAGCCCCTCTTTATAATAATAATAAGCCAATCTGGCAATTATACCGCCCTGTCCAGTATTTTCGTATCCTTCAGTCAAACAATAATTAAATTTCGAGCCAGCAAAAACTTCTTCTAATTTATCTCGATAATAAACTGCTCCCGGTCCACTTAATATAATATACTGATTTTCATCAATAATATTTTCAGCCAAATAATCTGCCAATCTAGAAACTTTTACAGCGCTATCATAACTTAATCTGCCAGCACTGGGCAGTGTAAACCCACCCTGATACAGAGCAGTATAAACCCGCTTTCTCCTGGCATCAAGCATTGGCAGATAATACCCCTGCCTTTCTATTGTAGGCACAAGGGTATCAAGGCTAGAAATAGGTACAAATTCAAATTTATTTATTAAGCCAAAAGCCTTAACAGTTGCCAGGGCAATCCTTAACCCGGTAAATGAACCTGGACCAACTACAGCCCCTATAATATCAATCTCATCCAGCTTAATCCCCTGCTGGTCAAGACTATACCTTATCCCTGGTAATAACCGCCTATTATGGCTCTGATCAACAGTCATATTGAAATCAGAAATTATCTGGCCATCTTCTGCTAACCCAATCCCGAGATAATTTGTCGCTGTATTAATTCCTAAACTCAGCATATTCTTTCACACTTTCTAATAGTTTTTGTCCTCTATTATAATTAGCACTAATTACCAATTGACGCTCCTGTTCGGCCTGACCCACAATTCTTATCTCAATGAAATCTTCAAGATATGGTCTGATCAGTTCAGGCCATTCGATTAAAATAAGATTCTCCTCAAGTAAAATCTCATAAATCCCGATCTCTTCCAACTCATATTCGTTATCAACCCGATAGAGATCAATATGGTAGATATCAAGCTCACTTCCCTGGTACTGATTAATCAGAGAATAACTTGGGCTGCTGGCATTTCTGCCGGCCAATTTGCCAATCAAACCCTGACTCAAGCAGGTCTTGCCAGTTCCTAACTGACCGTTTAATAAAATTACCAGGGGCATTTCTGGCCGCAAATCATTAATAACCTTCCCAAGCAATCTGCCTAAATTAGCCGTATCCTCAGCAGATTCAGATAATATATTTAATTTATCATCAACTAAATCTATCTCCATAGAATCCTCCTGAATTTAGCTTAAACTAACTCTTTTGCAAAAATCAACTGTAGCTCCTCTTTGAGGTCTACACCTAATTCCCTTAAAGTCCTATCTAAAGCCTTTAAGGTAATATATATTTTCCCCTCATGACAGTTCTCACCCATATGGCCAATCCTTAATATATCTTCAGAATACCTGCCCACAGAGCTGGCAATCATGACCTTATATTTATCAGCCATAATCTGGTTTAATTCAGCATAATCAACACCGAAAGGCTTCTTAAAAGCAGTGACTGTATCTGAGTGGCCATCCTTAGCAAATAGCTCCAGACCAGCTCTTTTCAAAGTATTCCTTACTGCCTCTGCATTTTCTGCATGTCTCAAAAGAACATTTCCATCCCCAAGCCAGTTATCTAAAGCCTGATCAAAGGCATAAATATCACTGATAGCCTGAGTATAAGGAAACTTCTTATCCTCATACCAGTTCTGCCAGGGTATTAAATTTAAATAATAGCCATGAACTTCAGTCTCCCGATTATTAATCATCTTCCAGGCATCTTCAGAAACACTCATAAAAGTAATCCCTGGAGGAGCTGAAAAACATTTCTGAGAACCACCTAGCAGAATATCAACACCCCAGTTATCAACTTCAACTGGCACCCCACCAACAGCTGAGACAGAATCAACTACTGATAAAATATCGTACCTGTTTAAAACCTCAGTTATCTCTTTTACAGAATTCAAAATCCCAGTCGGTGTCTCGCAGTGAACAAAGGTGGCAAGTTTATAATCAGAATCCTCTTTTAAAATCTCTTCAAGTTTCATGGCATCTACAGGCCTATCATCTGGAAACTCAACTAAATCAACTTCTCCGCCATAAAGCCTGACAAAATCAGCAAAACCTCTTCCAAAGATACCATTATCGATAACCAATACCCTGTCTCCAGGCTCAATTAAAGAGGCGCAGGCCGATTCAAGACCTAAAATCCCCTCTCCACTCATAACAATAACATCATTTTCAGTATCTAATATAGTTTGCAGCTTAGAAACCATTTCAGCATAAAAATCAAAAAACTCAGGATCAAGATCTGGATTAGTAATCGGTTGGGCCATAGCCTTCCTCACATTTTCAGCAATCTCTGTCGGTCCTGGAGTCATAATTAATAGATCATTCATCAAACCACCCCTAATAAAGTATCGATATATAATTATAACAGATAACACCTTTATTATAAAGCTGTAAATCAAAAAAACCTGGCTGATTTTAGTTAAAACCAACCAGGCTCATATTTTCCCAACAGTATTTTATTCTCAACATCAAAACTAATTAATTCTTAGGTCTTTCCCTATAGCTTGTATGCAACAGGTGATGGGCTTCGCCGCTCAATGGTTCCCCTAAAAATTCTTCATATAATTTAATGATCATCGGATTATCATGAGATTTTCTAATACTGCTTTTCTCGTCGATACTACCCAGGCCTCTGGCTCTGGCATCTTTTTTCTCTTCAGTAACAGGTAAAGGCTGACCGCCACCGCCAACACAACCATGGGGGCAGGCCATAATTTCAATAAAATCATAATCTTTTTCACCATTATTAATAGCTTTTAGAATTTCTGAAGCTTTAGCCAGTCCATTGGCAATAGCCACATTTATCTTCTTATCACCGATCTCAACTGTGGCCTCATTAGTACCTCTAAAATCAAGTTCTAATCTTTCCAGTTCTTCCCCTGTTAACTTTTCTTTAACAGTCCTGATTGCAGCTTCAGTTACTCCTCCTGTTGTCCCAAAGATCGTACCAGCACCAGAGACATCACCCATCAGCTCATCATAACTCTGATCATCTAATAGATCAAACCTTAAACCTAATTCTCTAATCATCCTGGCCAGCTCTCTGGTAGTTAAAACAGCATCAGTATCCTTATAACCATTAGTATTCATCTCATCCCGGTCTTTTTCAAATTTCTTAGCAGTACAGGGCATAATAGCTACTGTATATATATTTGCCGGATCCAGCCCCTTTTGCTCTGCATAATAAGTCTTGGCCAGAGCTGAAAACATCTGCTGCGGTGATTTAGCAGTAGATAAATGAGGCAGTAATTCAGGATAATTATGCTCTGCAAATTTAACCCAGCCAGGACAGCAGGAAGTTATATGGGGCAGGTTCTTGTCCCCTTCAAGTCTCCTTAAAAACTCATTACCTTCTTCTAAAATTGTCAGATCAGCTGTAAACTCAGTCGAATAAACCCCATCAAAACCAATATGCCGCAGAGCAGATACTAATTTGCCAGTCACTACTGAGCCAGGTTCCATTCCAAACTCTTCACCAATCGTAGCCTGAATCGATGGAGCAGTCTGGACAACTACATGAATATCATCATTTTCAATAGCTTCCCAGACATTTCTAATCTCAATCTTTTCAGTTATAGCCCCTACTGGACAGACAGTAGCACACTGGCCGCAATTAGCACAGTTAATCTCACTCTGAGGCAGGTCAAAAGCAGTTGTAACAATTGAATCAAATCCCCGTTCACTAAACTGCAGGGCAGATACTCCCTGAACCTCCTCACATTCCCGGACACAGCGACCACAGAGAATACATTTATTAGGATCCCTTCTCAGAGAAGGCCCAACATCATCAATTGGCAGGTCTCTCCTCTCACCTTCAATCTCATCAACATCATGACTGCCAATACCCATGCTATAAACAAGATCCTGTAATTCACAGCTGCCATTTCTGTCACAGCCAAGACAGTCATTAGGATGATTTGCCAGCAATAACTTAACATTTCTTCTTCTGGCCTGTCTGGCTTTCATACTCCTGGTACTGATTTCCATGCCATCCTCTACTGGCGCCACACAGGATGCCAGCAACTGACCATTATCTTCATTTTCAACAACACAGACCCGGCAGGCCCCATGCAATGTTAAATCTGGATGATAGCAGAGTTTAGGAACATCAATCCCCACCTCTTTAGCTGCCTCAAGTATTGTCATATCCGAATCTACTTCAACAGGACTGCCATCTATTTTTAGTTTAACTTTACTCATACTTTTTCGCCTCCATTTTATCATTAATTGCTAGATTCA
>Ga0207421_10002425_pt1 | contig 23092 bp, 16 predicted proteins | sample SodLakKL_010_SED_4_FD_187542 | JGI IMG/M metagenome (GOLD analysis project Ga0207421, IMG submission 187542) | Alkaline sediment microbial communities from Lake Tanatar, Kulunda Steppe, Russia - 8KL_010_SED (SPAdes) (version 2) | ecosystem: Environmental > Aquatic > Non-marine Saline and...
ATGGCAACCACTCACTTTATGCCGATTTCGCCGACTACACCACCGTTTTTAACCTTTATATAGGCTGAGTAGTTACTCTGGGAAAAGGCCAGCAAAAACCAATTTTTAATCTATCTCTTTTTTCCCCAGGAGGTCGGAATAAGCTACTACTTTCCCATAGCGATAATACCACCGGGGAACCCTCTTGCTTACCGAACACAAAACTTCATAAGGAATAGTACCCAATAAATCGGCTACTTCTGCCACTGTTACTCTCTCATTACCCTGGGGTCCGTACAACACCACTTCCTCGCCTTCTTTCACACCTTCTATCGCGGTAACATCAGCCATTATATAATCCATGCATACTCTCCCTACTACCGGCACCCGTATCCCATTTATTAATACCTTACCCCGGTTGGAAAGAAGACGGTTAAAACCATCGGCATAACCCACCGGGATAGTAGCAATAACTGATGGTTGATCAGTACAATAGGTAGCGCCGTAACTCAAGCAAGTCCCTGCCGGAACCTGCTTGCTCATAATAACCCTGCTTTTAAAAAAAAGTACCGGTCTAAGGTCAACCCTTTCCGGATAGTTGACTGCTTCTGAGGGATAGTAACCGTAAAGAGCCAGTCCCAGGCGTACCATGTCAAAATGGGCTTCCGGGAACCTGATGGTGCCGGCGCTGTTAGAAGCGTGGAGCAGGGATGGCTCTATCCCACGGTTACAGCATTCTTCATGGATGCTCCTGAAGCTTTCCAGCTGGCTATAAGTGTACTCCGGGTCTTCTTCATCTGCGGCTGCAAAATGAGACATCAGCCCCTCAATTTTCAGCCCCGGCAGCCGGGAGATCTCCTCTACCAGCTCCGCCGCCATACCGGGGAGAAAACCTATCCTGCCCATCCCCGTATCCACTTTCACATGTACCGGTATATTTTCTTCCCTCTTTCTGGCACATTGAGAAAGATAGCGAGCTGTTTCCAGTGAAAATATAGTAGGAGTAAGCCGGTAGTCTATCATTTTCTCCATCTGCGGAGGCGGGGTATAACCCAGCAATAGTATCGGTGCTTCCAGGCCCGCTTTTCTGAGTTCTATCCCTTCTTCAAGAAAAGCTACTCCCAAATAGTCGGCTCCTCCCTCTATGGCTGCCCGGGAGACTTCAGGAGCACCATGCCCGTAAGCATCAGCTTTTACGACTGCCATAATGTTCATATTGCTCCCGGTCAATTTGCGAAATTCCCTGACGTTGTGAATAACTGCATCGAGGTCAATTTCCACCCAGGTAGGCCGGAGGTGAGGAGGGGAAAAATCCAAGAAGTTCACCCCGCTTAAAAATTTACTTAAAAGAAAAAATACGAATTAAACAGCCTGACTTAATTCGTATATACGGTTGTGGTTAAAAAGGCAGTTAATGCTTATTGTATTCCACAGCACCAGGGTTTATTCCTGCCGCCATCTCTTAGTAATAGTTGACATTGCAAGAAATAATTTTTTTGCTTTGGGGAGGCCGGAACCAGTCCCCAGCTGAAAAATTGCGTTGTTGTTCAAGCATAAATCTCTAAACTGCCCCGGCAGCACTATAAGCATACATGTTGAATAAAGAGATGAACTTACTTTTAGTATCCTCGCTTTACTACTTTATTTTTCAACTTCTAACCTGGCTCCCCTACCATCAGGTTTTGCTTTGAATACCCGGCAAGCTACCCCGGTTTCAGCTAAAGCATCCTGCATGGACCGGGCTACCAGGGAAAAAACACTTGAAGTTTTATTTTCCCCGGGGCAATCAACACTTTTTGTTTCTTCCTCTATCCAGAAAGCTGCAACAGCAGGTCCGGCGCCACTCAAAGCAACACCCTGAGCTCCCGCTCTTTGCGCTGCTGCCATAACTTTTTCCCATCCCGGAACCATGCCGGCACGGTAAGGCTGATGAAGTTTGTCCTGGCAAGCCCATTTTAAATACTCCCCTTGCCGGGAAAATAAGGCAGTCAACAGAATTGCAGTACGCCCCAGGTTAAAAATAGCGTCTTCATGTTTTACCATAGCCGGCAACACTTCCCTGGATTTTTTAGTGGATAGAGTATAATCAACCGGTACCGCCACGGCCAGGTTTAAACCGGAAGGAACACCCGCCTTAATTAAACGTGGGCCTTCTCCGGTATTTATGGATACCGTAAGCCCCCCGTACAAAGCCGGGGTGACATTGTCGGGATGTCCTTCAAGTTCTACCGCCAGGCGATGGATTTCATCAGAGGAAAAAGGAGAGGGAATTAAAGCATTGCCCAGGCTAAGACCAGCTACTATAGCAGCAGCGCTACTTCCCAGGCCTGACTTGAGAGGAATACGGTTTTCCATGCTCCAGGAAAGATGACCGGGATTAATACGTGCCCTGTCAAAAACAGCCCTGGCAGCCCTGAACAGCAGGTTACTTTCGTCTGCCGGGAGGGAATCTTCCCCTTCTCCTTTAACCGTCAAAGAAAACCGGGTAGAACTCTTTACCGTAACCGTGTTGTAAATATCCAGAGCCAAGCCCAGGGTATCGAAACCAGGACCCAGGTTTGCTGTCGTTGCCGGAACGCAAACTGTAAGCAAAAATAAGCTCCTCTCTTTTCGGCTTTTGCATGTAATAAACTGCTTCATAACTATGCAAGCAGGAACCACGGCTTTTCGCAAAAATATTTCAGGAAACCCTATACCTCCATTAACTTCTCCAGGGCGGAAAGCTCAGGAGGAATAGTTGCCGGTTGAGAGCAGTTGTCCAGGGCCAGTTGAAGATCCTTAAGCCCGTTTCCAGTAAGCACACAAACTACCTGCTCACCTTCATCAAATAACCCGGGACATTGCTGCAGCATTTGGCGTAGTCCAGCTACAGATGCTGCCGACGCCGCTTCCACAAAAACACCTTCCTTGGAGGTAAGAAGAAGGTAATTTTCCAGGATTTCTTCATCAGTGACGGAACAAATATTTCCCCCGGCCTCCTTTAGTGCTTTTTCCGCAGAACTCCAGTTGGCAGGGTTGCCAATCCGGATGGCCGTGGCCACGGTTTCCGGGTTCTTCACCGGTTCACCCAGGACTAGGGGGGCTGCCCCGGCAGCCTGGAATCCGTAAAGTTTTGGCAACAAAGAGGAATAACCAAGACGGTGGTACTCTTTAAATCCTTTCCAGTAAGCAGTAATATTCCCGGCATTGCCAACAGGTATAAAAAGGGCATCTGGAGCATTTCCCAGGTAATCACATATTTCAAAAGAAGCAGTTTTTTGCCCTTCCAGGCGGTAAGGATTAAGTGAATTTACCAGGGTGACCGGGCGAGTTTTTATTACTTCCCGGACCAATCCCAGGGCCTGGTCAAAATTACCGTCTACCTCAATAACCCTGGCTCCATAAACCAGTGACTGGGCCAGTTTCCCCCTGGCTACTGCTCCCCTGGGGATAAGCACATAACAGGGATACCCCAAACGGGATGCGTAGGCAGCTGCCGAAGCAGAAGTATTCCCGGTAGAGGCACATACGAACCCTCGTGCTCCTTCGTCAACAGCCCTGGATACCGCCAAAGTCATACCACGGTCCTTAAAAGAACCGGTGGGGTTCATCCCTTCCCATTTGAGATATATTTCCGCGGGGCAGCCTAATTCCTGTTCCAGGTTGTGGGCCCTTAAAAGGGGGGTGTTTCCTTCCTGAAGAGTCACTACCTTAGTTAATTGGTCGGCTGGCAAAAAAGATGAATACGCGTTAATAATTCCATTCCAGGCCATGGCTTTACTCCTTGTTTAGTGGTTTGTTTTCGGGAAGCAAACTTTAATACACAACGAAATTTTCAAATATAACTTTTTGCCTGGTTGTAAAGACAGTGTTTTTACTTTTAGAAATAATCCCCATCTTTATTTCCCGGGGGAGCAGTTAAGAATTATTTTTCTCCCATAACTCTATAAATTGAATGAACCTTACTTATATTGGACAGGGAGGAGATATCTTCTACCGCCCGCCAAAAATTGGCTTCTTTGACATTATGGGTAATGAGAACAATTTCCGCAGCGCCTTCCTGGCTTCGCTTTTGAATAATCATATCCAGGCTCACCTGCTGTTCCCCAAAAGTACTGGCCAGGGCAGCGAAGACTCCCGGACGGTCCAGAGCTTCCAGCCTCAAGTAGAAACTGGAGACCATATCCCCCATAGGTAAAACATCACGGGGCACCAGGCTGGTATCCAGGGTGCTGCTATCAATCTTATGCACCTTGCTTCGCGCTGCTTCAATTATATCTGCCACTACCGCACTGGCAGTAGGAAAAGCACCGGCTCCCTTACCATAGAACATGACCTCCCCAGCAGCGTCTCCTTCCAAAAAAAGAGCGTTAAACTCATCGTAAACAGCAGCCAAAGGATGTCTTAAAGGAAGTAGCGCAGGGTGCACTCTTAAGCTAACGTGGTTATTTACCGTATCGCCCACCGCTACCAGTTTAATAGTGTATCCAAGCTCCCGGGCGTACTGCAAATCTCTAAATGATATGCCCCGTATACCCTGAAGGTAGACTTTTTCCATGGGAACAAAAGCACCGAAGGTAAGTCCCCCCAGGATTACCAGCTTATAAGCAGCATCCCAGCCATCTACATCGTTAGTGGGATCAGATTCGGCAAAACCTTTCTCCTGAGCTTCCTTCAGGGCTTCTTCGAAATCCATGCCCTGCTGATTCATGCGGGTTAGGATATAGTTGGTAGTCCCGTTAACTATACCTATTAATTTCTCCACACGATTAGCTGCCAGGCAGTTTTTCAAGGGGCGCACCAGAGGGATGCCTCCACCTACGCTGCCTTCAAACCACAGATTACAGCCGTTCTCCCTGGCCGTCTGTAACAATGCTTCACCGTGTCGTGCAAACAGGTCCTTGTTGGCAGTAACGACCCCTTTACCTGCCTTTAAAGCTTTTTCAATATAAGTACGGGAAGGCTCTATCCCCCCCATGAGTTCTACTACCAGATCCAGAGAATCATCGTCAACCACTTCATCCAACCGGGTAGTAAAAACTTCTTCGGGAATGTTTACTTCGCGAAACTTGTCCAGATCCTGGACCAAAACTCGCTTCACCCGGAGATCACAACTCGCCCGTTTGTGTAAAAGCTCCCCGTTTCGATTTAACAAGGAAACTACTCCCGTGCCTACCGTACCCATACCCAATATACCTATATTAACTTGCTGCCTGGTTTCTTTCATGACTATTACCTCTTTTCCTGTTCCAGTTGAGCTTTTTGCTAATTATACCACCTGAGCCCGGGAGATACAATGTACCTTTTTACTTGATCAAAAAAGCTGGAGACATTTTCAAAGAAGTCATTTCCCCCAAATTTAATTTATTTAGAACCCAAAATCAGCTTTGCCCTCTTTTAACCCCCGGTAACTGGCATAACGCAAAATCATTTCCAGGCAGGACTGGTTATTGACCGGGATTTCAGGAATATTATTAAACCCGGGATAATATTTTTTCGCCTCCGGGTGCTTGGATAAAAAAGCGTTTAGCCAGTAAGCAACCTTTTTCTGCCGGTCGAACAAATCATCAAAGCTTAGTTCGTGTAAATGATAAGCCAGTGCATGTGGATTGTATTTCATGGGAATACCCCTTTGCTCTAATCGATACCCCAGTTCAATGTCTTCAAAAGCAGCTTCACGAAAATTCTCGTCAAACCCCCCGGTTTCTTTAACCTTTTCCAGGGGGATAGAAAGATTACCGGTAATAAAAAAAGCAAAACTGACTTCTTCCTGGTCTATAATCTGGTAATAAGGAAAATAGTACTTATTAACCAGTTCTTTTAACAGCGTGCTCGCTTCGATTTCCGGCGCCCAATCGATATGTCCTAAAACGATACATTCTCCATACTTTTGGTGAAACTCCCGGTGGCAAGCTAAAAGATCTGTTGCAGCCAGACAATCGTCGTTTAAAAATAATACTATTTGTCCCTCTGCTCTTTCCATTCCCGCATTGCGTGCCGCTGCCGGACCTCGGGGATCCTGATAAATATATTTAAGAGGATACTCAAAAGATAGATTTTTTATAGTATAAGCAGTACTATCATTAGAACCGTCATCCACTACTATTACTTCAAAGGGATTACCCTTTGCCTCCTGGCAAGTCAGGGCCTGCAAAGCACGCTGTAAAATATCAGATCTGTTGCGCGTAGCGATAACTACGCTTATTAAATGATAATATTTTAGTTTTTTCATGTACGCCCCCTTAAATTTTCTTCATTTTTTTAATGAAGCTTGTCACTGAAACTATACCACTCCAGGGTTTTTTGTAGCCCACTTTCCAGGGATATTTGGGGGTAAAAATCCAGCACTTCCTCGGCAACAGTCAAGTCAGGTACCCTCCTGGGGATATCCTCATAATGAGGCCCGTAGAAATCCCGGTAAGCCTGGTATACGATATTATCTTTTTGCCCGGTCATTTCGGCAATCATGCCGGCCAGCTCCTTAATAGAGGTTTCCCTCCGGCTTCCCAGGTTAATTATCCTGCCTTCCGCACGGGGACGGCGACCTGCTTCTATAGTACCTTTAACAATATCATCTATATAAGTAAAGGAACGAGTCTGCCTGCCGTCACCGTGTACCGTTAAAGGTTCCCCTTTTAGGGCCTGGGTTATCAGCCTGGTTACCACACCCCCGTAAGCGGTAGTGTCCGCCCGGGGACCGTACGCGTTAAAATAACGCAAAATTACCACCGGCATCCCTTTCCGGGCATATCCCATGCAGAGATGCTCGGCGGCGCTTTTGGAAATAGCGTAACACCAGCGGTCTTTCTGGGTGCCTCCAAAAAGGCGATCTGCATTTTCGCTAAAAGGCAGTTCCTCGCTCTTACCGTAAACCTCAGAAGTAGAAGTAAAAACCACTTTCTTTTCATATTCCCATGCCACCCTAAGCAACCGGGCGGTTTCGCAAACGTTTGACACTACCACCCTAACCGGATCTTCTACATACTGCTTTACACCCACTGCCGCCGCCAGGTGGAATATGACATCTACTTCACTTACCAGGGAAGGTAGCTGGTCATTCTCACCCAGGGAGCTGGGAGTAAAAGTAAAGCGGGGTTGCGCCATGAATTCTTCTATTCTTCCCCTTTGCCCCTTACTCAAGTCATCCAATCCACAGACGTGTTCACCTTGCTCCAAAAGCTTTTTACAGAGATGAGAACCTACAAAACCAGCAGCTCCCGTAACCAGGCATCTCATATCCCCACCCCCTCGTACTTGATGCCGCCTCCCCGCAATATTTTCGGGTAAAATAGATTCCTTCCATCGACGATAACCGGATTGACCATAGATTCTTTTAATTTGAGCAAATCCAGCTCCCGGTATTCCGGCCAGGCAGTTAAGATTGCCAGAGCGTCACTTCCTTCAGCTGCCAGCTGTACTGAATGGACCAGTTTTACTGAAGGGAATAGTATATTAAACCATTCTGCCCGGGAGGAATGGACCACCATAGGATCATGGGCAGTAACCTCGGCCCCCCGGGAAAGTAGAGTTTCTATGACGGGAAGGCTGTGAGAATCACGGAGGTCATCGGTGCCTGGCTTAAAGGACAGCCCTAAAACTCCAACCCTCTTACCTTCTAAACCCCCCAGATGTTTTTCCAGTTTTTTTACCAGCAAATATCTCTGCTGTTGATTAATAAAAAGAACTGATTTTAATAAAGGGGCTTCTTCTCCCCTTTGATAAAACTGAGACAGGAGGGAGCGCAAATCTTTCTCCAGGCAGGGGCCGCTAAAACCCACGCCAGCTTCAAGAAAGTGTGGACCTATACGGTTATCCAGTCCCACCCCCCGGCTGATGCTCCGGATATCCCCTCCGACTTTTTCACATAGCCTGGCAATTTCATTGATGTACGAGATCCTGGTGGCCAAAAGAGCATTGCTGGCATGCTTGATAAGCTCAGCATTTTCCCAGGAAGTTTTAACCACTGGTACTCCTGGAGGGTTATAAAGAAATGCAACTTTATCCGCCTCCTCCAGGTGTTTCGAGCCTATAACTATACGATCAGGATGCCAAAAATCCTCGACTGCGGAACCTTCTGCCAAAAATTCCGGGTTCGATACCAGGTGTATCTTTTCTGCAAGGGCTTCCTGGGAAAGGTGTGTAAAAATCTTTCGAGCTGTTCCTACCGGTACCGTGCTTTTTTGCACTAGAACCACTTCTTTTTGAATTATCCGGGCCAAATCTTCCACCGCATGTTCCACCTGGGATATATCTGCCCTGTCATCGGGAAGTGGTGGTGTACCTACACATATATACACCACATCTGCATCCTTTAGGTGATTCATTTGATCAGTAAAGAGCAACCGTCCGTTTTCCAACGAACTATTAACCAGTTCACTTAGCCCTGGCTCATGAAAAGGAAGTTTACCTTTTGCAATATTTTTAAGTGTGGCTGATTTCAGGTCATGAGCTACCGTATGATAGCCCAGGGCAGCAAAGCAGGCTGCATGGACCAGGCCAATATGCCCTGCTCCCCCTATGATACCAATTTTAACTGAATCCATGTGGCACTCCCCCTTATACTACTCTGCTAATAGTCATAATACGTTGGCGATATTATTTGGTGACTATCGCATTGGCCCAAGAAGTTACGATTTATATTTTATTAAGTTCGCTGCATTTCCCACCTCCAGGCCGTGCTTATAATACTTGCCAGGCTTGTGTATCGCGGTTCCCAACCCAGTTCTTGTTTTGCCTTATCAGAAGATGCCACCAGTATTGCCGGATCCCCCGGGCGTCGCGGAGCAATTTTGTATGGTAAGGGCCGGCCTGCTACTTTTTCCGCCGTTTTAATAACCTCCCAAACAGAATATCCATTCCCGTTCCCCAAATTGTAAGCAGCAGCAGTTTTCCCCTTTTTCAAGACTTCCAGAGCCAAAACGTGGGCACGAGACAGGTCTTCCACGTGAATATAATCCCTCACCGTGGTACCGTCGGGGGTGGGATAATCGTCACCGCATATAGTTATTTTATCTCTCTTTCCTGCGGCTACTTGCAGTATTAACGGAATAAGGTGAGATTCCGGGTCGTGATCTTCTCCCAGGGTTCCATCCAGGCTTGCTCCCGCGGCATTAAAATACCGCAGGGAAATATATTTCAACCCATAAGCCCGGCAGTAATAGCTCAAGGCATTTTCCAAAACTACCTTGGTTTCACCATATGGGTTAACGGGGCGCCTGGCATGGATCTCTTTTATGGGAATCATGTCGGGCTCGCCGTATACCGCAGCACTGGAAGAAAAGATAAAATATTTCACTCCCGTTTTTATTGCTGCTTCCAGGAGAGATAATCCACCCACCACATTATTTCGATAGTACAAACCCGGCTGCTCTACCGACTCACCCACCAGGCTATAAGCAGCAAAATGCATCACCGCATCTACTTTATATTGGGCCAATGCTTGGCTTACTCTCTCTGTGTCAGCCGTATCTCCTTCAATTAAATTAAACCCGGCTACGGCTTCCCTGTGGCCTCTATGCAAATGGTCATAGACCAGTACCTCATAGCCGGCTTCACCAAGTAACCTTACGGCATGACTGCCGATATAACCGGCACCACCGGTTACCATGATCATCATAAGGCGTTCCTCCCTATTGGATAAAGTTTTTATATGAAAGAGGACAATTTTGCCACCTTATTTATTTAGATATTTTTGCTCCAAAACTGCACGAAGCTTCTTTCCACAAAAAAAACCGGTGCTGGCACACCGGTTTAAAAATGAAGTTATTAGCTTTCTCAGCAATTATTTTGATTATTATTGATATCGTTAATAGTAGGCTGGGGAGGATACGGAGGCCACTCTAACGGTTCTACAGGGCAGGCAATCAGAGGCGGCTGGACGCATTCAGGTGGTTCCGGGCAAAAGCCGTAAGCGGGAACAAGTAACTGCACGTCAGCAAAAAGTTTAAAAACCAGCGATTTTTGAATACATACCAGTACTTCTTGTTCTACAGGTTCCGTAACAATAACCTCGGTGCATTTTAAGAACACTTCACATTGAACCATGATGCGCGGATCCAGTATACGGTCACTGAATACAACGATTTGCTCAACAAAGATAGGCTGGCTGGTAAATTGCTTCCAGTTCTCCTGGTCCAGGAAAGTAAAACGGAATCGATAGTAAAATTTAACCCTGGCGCGGTTGGTATTGGGCAACTTTTGGCATACAAAGGGAAAATTCTCATTTATCACCAGTTCAGGTTCTTTGCACTGGGCATCTTCTATATCACCTACTGCTATTTTGGTAAGATCCACAGGAATTTCATTAGTTAATTCTTTTATGCAGCTCTCGTATACTTTTTGCGTCTTGATACAAACCAGTTCGGTAGGAGGAGGACAATTTGGTTCTCCGGTAACTGAATCTATGGGGCAGGGACCCGCCTGAGGAACATCCTGGCTAATATTGTTATTTTGGTTATAGTTAATATTTTGATAATGGCTTTGTTTTCCACATTCCATTTTTACAACCTCCTTTGTTTTTATCTCAATCATATATTATGTGATTTAAGTCATGTGTGTTACAGACATGAAAAAAATAATTAAATAAAAATATAATCAAATGCTATATCTTTTCATATATATTACATAAAGATCATCTTATTAGTCTACATATTTCAGTTAAAGGAGGTTGCAAAAGTGTATACACCATCCCCCCACCGCCAGGAGAGCTTACCTCTGCCTTCTATCCTGGTAAAAGATAACCGGGACAACCTGTACGGGTGGCAGATGGAAAAGGGAAATCTTTCAGTTAAAACCTGCCGGGAAACACCCACATGGTCTTCACCGGAAATCATCTCATCCAAAGCCTTGCTTTATGATGTCACTTTTTCCGATAAGGAGGGCTTGTGCACTGCCCTGGTTGACTACGAAAATAGTGTCACATTATTTAAAGGTTATCCCGGAAATTGGAGAGAAGAAACCTTCTACCGGGAAGAAAAAGATAAAAAGATCAAAACTTTACAAATACTGGCCGACCGGGAAAGAAAGCTTCACCTGATTTACCTGGCAACCAGCGAAAGAGGGGAAAGGTGGTGGCTTTTCCACCTGCGCTACGACAATGGCAAATGGGAAGATCCCCGGGTAATTGATTTTGGTGGAGGAAGTACCGGCAACTACGGTTACGCGATGATAGACCGCTATAACCGGGTATATTTCGTTTACCGTTTAAAAGAAGAAGAGCGAGTTCCCCTTTATTACCGGGTTTTTTCATCCCCTGAATTAAACTGGTCCCGGCCTCTCCTTTTAGCCCCTGAAGGAGATAATACAAGTCCTTTCCTGGTGGAAGACGACAGCCTGAACCTGCACCTGATCTGGTGTTCACGGAGGGAGAATGGTTACCTGATGATGTATCGACACCGGCTGCGTGGGACCTGGCCGGCAGGAAAGTGGTTTCCTCCTATAGAGCTTTCCCTCCCCCTTAGTTATCCTGCCTGCCCTTTTCTGGAAATATCTCCTGAAGAAATTAAGGCCTGCTGGATTGACCGGCAGGGGAAGCATTTACGCTATTCCTTTAATAATGGGAAACACTGGGACATCTCCCGGTCTTATCCCTTAAGCCAGGGGGAAAAACCGGTAAAAATGATTTGCCACCACCCTGATGGCCCCCCCCGCATAACCTGGACCACCGGAAAAGGAGAACCGCCCTTACCCCATGAAAAAAGCCGCCCCCAAAAACTTGAGGTGGAAAAATCCATAAAAAAAATAAATTCGGACCAGAAAAAAAAATCTAAAGAGCTGAAAGAAGAAACTGGGAACACATCTGACCACGAAGACTTCACCTTAGACTTAGAAGAGCTGCAGACCACCACGGGCACAATATTTTCTGAAGCAACCCGGTTAAACCGTTCTCAATACCTGTTGCAACACGAACTGGAAAGAAAAAGTCCAGAAGTTCAAATGGTGTCCTACCAGCGCCAACAAAAGCTGGAATCCCTTAAAAAAAACCTGCAGCAAAAAGAGAGGGAGATATTAGAAATACAAGAAAGCTTTACCAGGGCCCTGGGAAACCTGAAACACAAGCTTAACCAGGCTCACCAAACATGGAATGAAAAATTCTATTACCTGAACAAAGAAAACCAGGAATTAAAGCAAAACCATCAAAATGCTCAAACTATCCTTAAAGAAAAAGAAGGAAAAATTAAAAAGATAGAAAAAGAAAATCAAAAACTACAGGAAGAATTAAAAGATATTAAAATAGAAAACCGGCAGTTAAAGAAAAAACTTGAAGAAAAAAGCAGCCTGGGCAGTTTTCCGGCAAAAAAGATAGAAAAAGAAAATCAAAAACTACAGGAAGAATTAAAAGATATTAAAATAGAAAACCGGCAATTAAAGAAAAAACTTGAAGAAAAAAGCAGCCTGGGCAGTTTCCTGGGGAAATTGCTACAGAACAAGCCGCACCGCTACAAGTAATAACTATCAGTTACAACTTTTATAACAAATAGTCGTAAATCATCCACCTGAATAACTTATCAAATTCTAAAATCAAATATAACAGTAAAGCCAGTCCACCAACCACTGTCAGGCAAGCTAACAGGGAGCGCCACCATGACCGAAAGGCATACCAGGATACCAGGAACCCTGCCAGACAAGCCAGAAGAGGAAAGGTGTATAAATATAAGACTTCCGAGAGAAGTAGGCCCAGGAAGGAAAATACCCCCATAAAAGCCGTTAAAAAGACAGACAGGTTAAAGACACCTTTTCCGGTAAGCGAAGATCCCAGGGCTACTATTTCCATGATAGCATCAAAAATCACTCCCAGGAAGTACACCAGCATTACCGCTACTACCCATGCCACCAGGAAAAAAATCAGAATGAACGGAACGTCCATAATCTCCATGAATTGCAAAATATAGGCAGCAACCATACCTGCCAGCAAACTTCCCATGGGAAAAACAATCTCCAGAGAAGAAAGTGGAGCCAAAACATCGCCGTCCCTGAGCACCAGTTCTCGCTGGCCGGTATGCAAGTATCTCGCACCCAGGGGGACCTCTGAAGGATCATCCGTTTCAAAATATTTTACCAGAGCCTCCTTCACCCCTCCCCACGCCCTGGAGCCATATTTCTTAAAGGTTTTATAATCCGCCACCAATTCACCCCAGCGCATACCGGAAAGGAGCATAAGAAAAAAGAAAAGATAAAGGCCAACCACCAGGGGTAATAAGTTCATAAAGTCCGGGTCAGCCTGAAAATAGTCCACTGCTACCAGCAGGGTAGCAGTGTTTGCTGTAAATGCATTAAGCCAAAATATCAGGGAGGTAACCCATCCTCCCAGGGGATGATAGCTCTCCCGGGAAACAAGCACTTCCCGGGAAAATACACTCAAGTCCCCCCCTGAGAAAGCTACTATTCGCAAAAGTGGGCCTCCCACGGCTGAACATCCGTAAAAAGGCTCTCCTGCTGCAGGAGTAAGCACGGCTGTTTTCTTAAAGCCCAGGTAAGGCATTAGAGAAGAATAGAATACCACCATTAGTAAATCAGTTATAATAATGGCAAGTATCCCCAGCAAAAATAAAGATACCAGCGAAACCAGGTAGAATGACAGAAACCGGGTTAATAACCCGGCTGCATTTTCCATCCCGGAGACCATAACCGGAAGCAGGTAACCATTGGCCAGCACCCTGCCCCCCAGTAAAAAAACCAGTAAAAAGATCAGTACCGCTCCTGTTATCATCCGAGAAAGCTTAAGGTTTAATAAAAAACTTTTGCTTACTTTCATAGCAACTCTCCTGAAATTTTTTAAAGCAAAGCGCCTTGGGGACTTACTCCACCGTCTTCCCGTTTATCCCTCAGGCCCACCCAATTATGCGCTTCGCTTGAGGGGGCGCTGGACCAGTCCCCTTGCGTTGTAGTGATTATTCCCAACTTTTATATTCAACACTGACAAAAGAGTTCCTTCTCAAATGTGCCTAAAATCTCCTGCTTTCTATCAATCTTATGTTGGGGCCGGGTTTTTAATATGGGAAACAAATCTTCTTCAAAAAACATCAAGTTTTAAGTAATTGCCTGATACCTCATTCATTTATCCATAAAAACTTTTTAATACTCTTTTCAGAAGGATTCAGGTACCTTGTTGAAGAATAGATCTTATTAAAGAATTAAATAAGATATGAATCCGAAACTTTGGCTTTAATATTAATGTCTGGAGTAAAATTAACTAGCGGTTTCTATTTTTGTTTTTCAAGCAACTTTTTCTACTTTTTTATTTTGTCATTTTATTACCTCATAACCTCGCTCACCTATATAAATAGTATGTCTTGCCGTATAAAAATGTAGAAACAACTGATGGGTTTCTTCACTGATGCATCACTTCTACCAATCTGACTTAGAATAATTCTCTAACCGGGAATTTCAAAATGAAAAGATATTTGCGCCGGATTGTTCTTGGCCTAGGCTGGATTCTACATGGAGACAAATACCTTGTGTAGACAAACATGTTCATCTGACCTTTATTGAGCCGCAAGGTGCTTTGCTCCGGAGAAAACAGGCCATGCCGGTGTATTCAGTAAAATAAAAATTGATAAGGGAGGAAAAAGTATGTCCCAAATTATCAGGGTGAACATGGAAACACAAACGGTGTCGGTAGAAAATTTACCCGGGCAATACTCCCATCTTGGGGGGCGAGGATTGACCTCTCGTATAGTGTACGACGAGGTTCCTGCAGACTGCCACCCTCTTGGTCCCAACAACAAAATTGTCATAGCTCCAGGCATAGTTGCTGGAACTAATGCCCCCAGCTCGGGTAGGATTTCCGTGGGAGGAAAATCGCCCCTGACCGGAGGCATCAAAGAAGCTAACGCAGGAACTCCTGTGGCCCAGCGACTGGGACGCCTGCGCCACAAGGCAGTTATTATCGAGGGACAACCGGAAGAAGATGGGTTTTGGCTACTAAAACTTAACAAAACCGGAGGCGAATTAGTGCCCGCCGATGAACTCAAGGGCAAAGTCACGTCTGAAGTAAACCAAACCCTGTTTTCCCAATACGGTGAAAAAACAGGTGTTATCACCTTAGGACCTGCCGGTGAAGCACGTATGTCCATGGCAGGAATTTGCTTCAATGACAATGAAGGAAGGGCTTCCCGCTACGCCGGAAGAGGCGGATTAGGGGCTGTCATGGGCAGCAAAGGCCTTAAAGCCATTGTAATTGATGAAACTGACGCTCCCAAAGTAGAAATAAAAGACCAGGAATTATTCAAGCAAGGACAGAAAAAGCTGGCTGAGGCTCTGCGCAGCCACGATGTTAGTAAACCGGGTGGCGCCCTTAACTCCTATGGCACTGCCGTGCTTATAAATATACTTAATGAAGCCGGTGGGCTACCTACCAGAAATTTTGGTAACGGAGTTTTTGAAGGGGCACAAAAAATAAGCGGAGAAGCCATCGCGGAAACAGTTCAGCAAAGAGGCGGAGAAGGCATGATGGGGCACAGCTGTCATCCGGGCTGTGTCATCCGTTGTTCTAACGTCTATCCCAGGCCTGATGGCAGTGAACACGTTTCCTGTATAGAGTACGAATCAGACTGGGCTTTTGGAGCTAATTGCGGCATAGACAATCTGGATGAAATAGCCGAGCTTATCCGCCTTTGCAATGAGTACGGCATTGACACTATTGAAGCTGGAGTAACCATGGGAGTAGCCATGGAAGCAGGGTTGGTTGAATTTGGTGACGGTAAAGGGGCTATTAATCTCCTCCAAGAAATCGGCAAAGGTTCTCCTCTGGGACACATCCTGGGCAATGGGGCGGAGTTTACCGGAAAGGCCTATGGGATAACCCGCATCCCTACCGTCAAAGGCCAGGGCATGCCTGCCTACGAACCCCGGGCAGTAAAAGGTATCGGGGTAACCTATATCACTTCCACCATGGGAGCAGATCATACCGCAGGCTACACTATTGCTCCGGAGATTTTATCCGTAGGAGGAAAAGTAGATCCCCTGTCACCCGAAGGGAAATCCGGTCTTTCCAGGACTTTTCAGCAAGTTACCGCTTTTGTTGATAGCAGCGGTTACTGTCTTTTCATTGCCTTTGCTATACTGGATATTGCTTCGGGCAATGAGGGAATGGTGGAAACTGTTAATGCAGTTCTGGGTACTAACTATACTCCTGAGGATGTCCCTAAAGTAGGGGCAGAAATTCTCAAAATAGAAAGGGAGTTTAACAAAAAAGCAGGCATAACCAGTGCCCAGGACCGTCCGCCCGAATTCATGAGGTACGAAACTCTGCCACCTCACCACCAGACTTTTGATATAGAAGATGAAGATTTGGATAGCGTGTGGGAAGAATAAGCACACCACGGGCAGCATCCGGGGCACTTTATGTGTTCCGGATGCTGCCTTTATAGTATAATATATTACTTGTCAAATATGCCCATATCTCCCGGGGAATTATTTGATTAAATCAATGCATCACTTTTTATGAATGGAGGTTTCCATGATTACATTAGAAGTAAACCTTTTTGCCACCTTAAAAAAATACGCCCCCGAAGAAGCTTCTTATGGAGGGTTTAAATACCGCGTAGAAAAAGGCACTACTATCAGAGAGCTCATTAATAAGCTGGGGGTCCCCGAAGAAGAATGCAAGCAGGCCTTTGTAAACCATTACCGGCAGGAATGGGATTACCAGCTCCAGGAAGGTGACCGGATAGCTCTTTTCTCTCCCGTTGCCGGCGGATAAGGTCAGAACTTATAGTAATTAATACGTGCCTCGTTCGGAGACAGTTCGAGCGCCCCCGAAGCAAAGCAAAGAGCTAAAAAGGGAAGAAGATGGAACCGCCCCTGTGGATAGCGGATTAGGCCTGAAGCAACAAACAATTTAACTTATAACTGCCCAGCCTGCAAAATTTAAGAAGAGCGGAGCCACGGGGACGGTTCGTGAGCTTCCTCAAGCGAAGCGGAGGACCGTTAAGGGAAAGCCAATGAACCGTCCCCTGTGGATAGCGTATTGGCTAAGCAGTTACTTTAACTGTTACTACTCAGCTATAAAAGTAGCTTAATTAATTGGTGGTGTGGGTCGGCTTATCGGCTGTAGTTACCTTTAACTTTTAATAATGGATTCTCCTGAAATAAAGACTTGTTCAACTACGGTCTCCAGGCTTAAAGGATCGCCATCGCAAATCACCAGGTCGGCATCTTTACCTCTCTCCAGGCTCCCCACCCGATCATCGATGCCCGCAATTTCCGCAGCATTTATAGTAATGGCTTTCAAAGCTTCCTGCCAGGGAAGTCCTGCTTTTACTGCCATAGCTGCACATATGGGAAGAGCGTAAAGGGGAATTACCGGATGATCTGTCATAATAGCAAATTTAACTCCTTCTTTATAAAGAGCTTTGGGAGTTTCAAAAGAAAGTTCTCGTAGCTCAATTTTAGAACGAGAACTCATGGTAGGGCCAACTACTGCAGGGACCTCCAGTTCTTTTAATTCCCGGGCTATCTTGTGTCCTTCGGTACAGTGTTCAATGGATATCTCCAGGTCGAATTCCTGTGCTATCCTGATCGCAGTCATAATATCGTCGGCCCGGTGAGCATGTGCTTTTAAAGGGATCTTCTTTTCCAGAACTTTAACCAGGACTTCTTTTTGGAAATCTCTTTCTGGCCTATTCTTTCCCCGGCTTTCCTCTCCATTATCTTGGCTTTCTTTTCCCTGACTGATATCTTTCTGCTCTTCCCACTTGTCCAAATATTCTTTTGCTTCAAACAAAGCTTTTCTTAGCAAGGCGGCAGTAGCCATCCTGGTAGAAGGAGATTTTTTCTGGGCACTGTAAACGCGTTTGGGATTTTCACCAAAAGCTATTTTTAAGCCAGCAGGTTCCTTTATGACCATTTTGTCAATAATCCTGCCCCAGGTCTTCATGGCCAGGAACTGGCCGCCAATTACGTTGCCACTGCCGGGGCCGGTTAACACAGAAGTAATCCCGCTTGTCCGCGCCTCACGAATACCCTCATCGTAAGGATTGATGGCATCCAATGCCCGCATTTCCGGGGTAATAGGACCGGTAAGCTCATTAACATCCTCTCCTTCGAACATCATACCTTCCTCGTAAATCCCCACGTGGTTATGGGCATCAATCATTCCCGGAATTACAGTCTTTCCAGTTGCATCAATTACCTCTGCCTGGGGGGGATAATTAATTGCCCGGCCGATCTCCTTGATCTTGCCTTCTTCAACCAGCAGATCGGCACCTTTTAAGTTCCCTTCTTCTCCCATGGTCAACACGTTCCCGTTTTTAATAACCAGCATGATAGCCCTCCTTAATAAATTATTGAGAGTTAAATTTAATGTAACTGTCTGGCCTGCAAGATTCAACAAGAGCGGAGCCAAGGAGACTGGTCCAGCGTCCCTGGAAAATTTAATTATAACTTCCCTTACCTGATTTAATTTAATCAGGCTTGAAAATAGTTTAATTATTTCTATTCAAAACAATACATATGACCGTCATAACTCCCCAGGAAGACCTTGTCCTGGTATAAAACAGGAGCAGTATCAATGGCCCCCTCCACCCGGGTTTTCCATTGTTGTTCACCTGTCCGGGCATCCAGGGCATACAAACATCCGTTTTCTTCCCCAAACAAGACTTTTCCTCTTGCTGTGGACGGAGAAGAAAAAATAGCACCTTCAGTGTAGTAACTCCATTTTTTTTCTCCCGTCCGGGTATCCAAAGCGTAAAGGTGATGATCGGAACTTCCTATATAAATATTTTCCTGGTAAACCGCCGGGGAGGAAAGAATCCAGTCATCAGTTTTAAAGCTCCACTTTTTCTCTCCAGATTTGGCTTCAATGGCGAAAACTTCTCCCCCGTAGCTGCCTGCATAAACTACTCCTTCTGAAACAGCCGGAGTTGATTCAATCCACTCCCCGGCTTCAAAACGCCATTTTTTTTCACGGCGCGAAATATCCAGGGCATAAAGATGATTATCCGCACTGCCAAAGTACAAAACCCCCTCATAAAGGGCAGGTGAAGAAAGAATCCAGTCCTCTGCCTGATAGTTCCATTTTTTTTCACCTGTTTTACCATCCAGACCATAGAGGTTACCGTCATAACTGCCTATATAAACTGTTCCTTGAAAAATCAGAGGAGAAGATTCTACCGAGTCCTGGGTAGAAAACTTCCATTTTTCTTTCCCTGTTTTTTTATCCAGGGCGTAAACCTTGCCTTTTTGACAACCAAAATAAACCAGGTCATCTTTTACCGCAGGTGAAGAAAATATCCTCCCCCGGGCCTGATAATCCCACTTCAACTTTCCTTTGTCCACATTAAGGGCGTAAAACTTGCTGTCGCCGCTGCCAAAATAGATCACTCCATCAACTGCCGCCGGAGAAGATATAATATTTCCACCGGTTTGAAACTTCCATTTCATTTTATTATCAGGAAAAGAAGAGGGGTTAAAAATACCGGTACGTTGTGCGTTTCCTCTAAAAGTAGGTACGTTCTCCACTTCCGGAGCACATCCAGAAAAAATGATAAAAAATAAAACCCAAGCTCCCAGTAAAGTTAGTAATTTGAAATTTTGCAGTTCCGCCCCCTCCCTTGTGTTATGGTTAACTATGATCGTTGAAAGTGTTCTATAGTATAAGTTTTACTTTCCGGGATTCTCTTGCTATATACTGTTTAGTATACTATAATATGTTCCAAATACTGTTTATTATGTTAAATTCGCAGCTGAAAATAAAATCCCTTCCCTGTTAGATTTTTTGTTACCGGAGACCTTGTCTTCACCGGCTATGGCAGCCACTCAATTTATGCCGATGTCGCCGACCACACCACCGGTTTTAACCTTTATATAGGCTGAGTAGTTACAATTTTTTTAAATTTCCCTCCAGCTATACCAAAAAATTATGCTTTAAATGAACTTCAGTTCTAAATATATGATATATTTGAAGTAAGAAGGGGGGTAGGATGCCTGCGTTCCTCAAAAAACCCTAAAAATAAATATAAATTACCTGGCATAACAAGTAAAATATGGCAAAGTAGATTGCATTCACACCAATCCTAAATATAACCCTTCAGTTTTTTCTAAACCAACTTATCGGAAACAAGTTTGCCTTTTTCCTCTACGAATCTTAGTCATTTAAGAACTACCTCTCCCCCCAAAAAACCTATCCCAACATTAGCGCATTAACTGGTTTATTCTTATGTTATTTACTTGTAACTGCTTAGACCAATACGCTAGCCACAGGGGACGGTTCCTTCACCTTCCCTAACGATCCGCCGCTTCGCTTGAGGAAGCTCACGAACCATCCCCGTGGCTCCGCTCTTCTTAAATCTTGCAGGCCAGGCAGTTACATTTACTAAACCAATCGCTTAGGAGTGATTATATGTCTTCTGACGAACCTCTATGGATTCCGGGTAAAGAAAGGGTGAACAAAGCCCATATTACCGGCTTTGCAGAATGGTTATCCCGGAAAACAGGATTAGATTTAAATAACTACCGGGATCTGTATCAGTGGTCTACAGACAACATACCCCTTTTCTGGAAACTTATGTGGGAGTACGCAGGAATTAAGCACACACAACCTTATCAACAGGTAGCCACCAACCTGGATGATATGCAGGAGTGTCGCTGGTTTGAGGGTGCCAGGCTCAATTTTGCAGAAAACTTGCTCCGTTTTCAAGATGATAAAACCGCCATTATTTTCAAGGGAGAAGGACAAGAACTAAAAAGCATTACCTACCGGGAGCTATACCGCGAGGTGGCAAAAGTAGCCTCTTCCTTGCGTAATATGGGAATAAAAGAAGGGGACCGGGTAGCTGGCTTTTTGCCTAACACCATAGAAACAGTGACCGCCATGCTGGCCACTACCAGCCTGGGAGCAGTATGGTCTTCTTGCTCCCCGGACTTCGGGGTCCAGGGAGCCCTGGATCGTTTTGGCCAAATTGAGCCGAGAATCCTGTTTACCGCTGACGGATATTATTACAACGGGAAAGCTTTTAATTCCCTTGCAAAAATAAAGGAAATGTTACCGGCGTTGCCTTCGGTCGAAAAAGTAGTAGTAACTCCTTACTTAGAAGCAAAGCCGGATATAAACGAAATCAAGGGAGCTATACTATACCGGGATTTTCTCCCCCGAGAAGAACCCGGAAAACTCGAATTTGCACAGCTTCCCTTTGACCATCCAGTTTACATCCTCTATTCTTCCGGTACTACCGGGAAACCCAAGTGTATTGTACACGGAGCCGGAGGAACCTTGCTGCAGCATTACAAGGAACTCGCCCTGCATACGGATCTTAAGAGAGAAGATATCATCTTTTACTTCACTACCTGCGGCTGGATGATGTGGAACTGGCTGGTCAGTTCCCTGGCCCTGGGAGCTACTATTCTTTTGTACGACGGCAATCCTTTTTATCCTCATCCGGAAGCCCTGTGGAAGCTGGCGGAGGACACAGGAATGACAGTCTTCGGGGCCAGCGCCCGCTATATCAGTGCCCTGGAACAACAAGGTGCACATCCGGGTAAGAATTATTCCCTGGATTCCATCAAAAGTATTTTGTCCACGGGATCTCCGCTCACCCGGGAAAATTTTTATTATGTTTACCGGGAAATTAAAGAAGACGTATGCCTTTCCTCCATCTCCGGAGGCACCGATATTATCTCCTGTTTTGCTCTAGGAAACCCCACCCTGCCTGTTTATCCAGGCGAACTGCAGTGCCGTGGGCTGGGGATGAAAGTGAAAGCTTACAGCGAAAAAGGGCAGCCGGTTATTAACCAGAAAGGTGAACTGGTGTGCACCGCTCCCTTTCCCTCCATGCCCGTATACTTCTGGAACGACCCGGAGCGCAAGAAATACCGATCCGCCTATTTTGAAGTGTATCCTAATGTATGGCACCACGGCGACTTCATCGAAATAACTGAAAGAGGAAGCGTCATCATCTTTGGAAGATCTGATGCTACTCTGAACCCTGGCGGGGTGCGCCTGGGAACCGCAGAAATTTACCGCCTGGTGGAAAGCCTGCCTGAAATTGAAGACAGCCTGGCTGTGGGACAGCAATGGCAAAACGATGAAAGAATTATCCTCTTTATCAAACTGGCAGGTAAAGCCGGTTTTGATCAAAAACTGGAGAATAAAATAAAGAAAACTCTTAAAGAAGAGGCTTCACCACGTCACATTCCCGCACATATTATCCCTGTACCAGAGATACCTTATACCATTAACGGAAAAAAAGTAGAGTTAGCCGTAAAAAAAGTCATTCACGGAGAAAAGGTGCAAAACCGGGAGGCACTGGCCAATCCTGATGCCCTGGAGCATTACCGCGATCTTCCCCGGCTTAAACAGTAACTTTGAGAGATTATAGATAACCATGCACGCGAGAGGTGACGCGCATTGACTTTAGAGTATTTCCCGGGGATGGAGCCCGAACTTGAAAGCTTGCTGGAGGATTACACTCCGTATCACCGTTACGGAAAACCCGCTACCTACATCCCGGCCTTGAGTTCGGCGGACCCCCTGCAAACAGGTATTGGCATCTGCTGGGAAGGCGGAGAGCAAATGCATGCCGGAGCCTGGCAAAAGGACTTTACCATACAAAGCATTTCCAAGGTACTGGCACTGGTTTACGTATTATCCCAACACGGCCTGGATTACGTGGCAGAAAAGGTGGGGCTGGAGCCCGCGGGAGAATCTTTTAATTCATTGTTATTACTGGAATTGAGAAATGATCCTACCCTCTTTAACCCCCTCAGCAATCCCGGAGCTATGGTGGTCACCTCCCTTATAGAAGGTTCCACGGAACAAAAAACCCAGCGCCTGCTGGAGCTGTTGCAGAAATTAACCGGACGCTCAGAAGTAAGCCTGGATGAAGAGGTTTACCTTTCGGAAAAAAATACGGGACACCGCAACAAGGCTGCCGCATACCTGCTAAAAGAAAGAGACGCTATCGAAGGAGATCCCGAAGAGGTCCTGGATTTTTACTTCAGGCAATGCGCCATTAAAGTCAACTGCCGGGATCTGGCCCGTATGGCCTGTGTGCTGGGCATGGACGGTAACGATCCGGAAACGGGGAAAAATATAATATCCGGCGAAGTAGCCCGGACTGTCAGAGCTTTAATGGCCACGTACGGCATGTACAACCAGTCCGGGAGTTTCGCTATCAATATCGGCTTACCCGCTAAA
>Ga0207421_10002426_pt1 | contig 23084 bp, 19 predicted proteins | sample SodLakKL_010_SED_4_FD_187542 | JGI IMG/M metagenome (GOLD analysis project Ga0207421, IMG submission 187542) | Alkaline sediment microbial communities from Lake Tanatar, Kulunda Steppe, Russia - 8KL_010_SED (SPAdes) (version 2) | ecosystem: Environmental > Aquatic > Non-marine Saline and...
TCCGCTCCATTTATTAAGGCGACATAGCCAAGTGGTAAGGCAGAGGACTGCAAATCCTCCATCCCCGGTTCGAATCCGGGTGTCGCCTCCATTTTATTTGTGCCGGAGTGGCGGAACAGGCAGACGCAAGGGACTTAAAATCCCTCGGGCAATCAATTGCCCGTACCGGTTCAAGTCCGGTCTCCGGCACCATGAAATAAGGCTTTTTAAGGCTCCTATAAAATGTTTAAACCACCCCGAAAGGTGGTTTTTTTCTGTTCAAAGCCGAAGGCATAGTCATGCTGCATTTTAATCACCAGGCCATTGCCGCCCTCGCCGATTTCTAAACAGGAGCCGTGAGCGCGAGCTGGAACCGGTGTCATTGAGCGAGGTGCTTTTACTCGGGGGCCAGTTTTATAGTTTACCCGCCGGTTATTGATCGGTTTTGTTCTCAGCTGTTATGGTTACGGTTTCTTCATTGTTAAATTTTCCATTGCCGAGCATGTGTTGTTGAACAAAGATAAACACCCCGCCTCCAAGCACCAGGTCGCCTATGCTGAGAAGCTGATTGGGCCTGTAAAAAATGGGGATCCGGTCGCCCAGGAAAGCGAAAAGGGTTTGATCATCGGTCGGCCTGTGGAAAGGGCTTTTTTCACCGGCAGCTAGTTCCTCCAGGACATCAGGGGGAATAGCGGTGCTATCTACAGGCATCATGCCTCCATTGAAAGCGATTACGACCATGTTGAGCAGAATGCCTGCTCCAATTATAAGAAGCCCGATATCGGTTCTATGCAAATAGACGAAAACCAGCAGGATTATGAAAGAGGAGACATACAAAAAAGGATAGATTGACTTGAAGTAATAGGTCTCAAAGTTAAAGTCAAACATGATAGAGCCCTGGATGAAAAGGGCCAGCATAATAAGCGGCCAGCCGGTTAAATCGATACCGTTAAGGTTTTTAATTTCGCCTTTGCGCAGCCAGCCGGCAATAACCCCCAAAATAATTGCTTCCCACAGCAAATATTGTACCTCCGCTTTTTACAGGTTGTGCTTTTTTATGATGGGCCAGACTGTATCAGGTAATACGCAGGGCTTCGCCAGCTAACTTTTCAAGGTGGCTTTCCCGGCTTGTTTCGAGGTTAAGCTTGGGTATGATCCGAGTAAACGCTTTAACTCCCTTGGGGTCAAACTGGGTTCCGGAACAATTCTGGATTTCTTTAATTGCCTCGAGCGGGGCCAGGGCTTTTCGGTATGGTCGATCGGTAGTTATGGCATCATAGGAGTCGGCAACGGCAAGAATCCGGGCCCCTTCAGGTATATCCTCACCTTTAAGTTGATCTGGATAGCCATTGCCGTCCCAGCGTTCGTGGTGATGTTTGATAATATTTGAGCCCGCGGCAAAAAATTTGACATCCTTGATTACCTCTGCTCCGGCTTCGCTGTGCTTTTTCATAATATCAAATTCTTCATTTGTAAGCAGGCTGTCTTTTTTGAGGATATTCTCAGGAACTGCAACTTTACCCACGTCATGAATAAGGGCCACGTAACTAAGGAATTCGACCTTGTCTTCAGGCCACTGCAACTCTTTGGCCAACAGGGTGGCGTAATCAGCTACCCGGGAAGAATGCCCTTTGGTATAAGGGTCTTTGGCATCTATGGCCAAAGACAGGCTTTTGATTGTATCCAGGAAGGTCTGACGCATGTCTATGTAAGATTGGAAGGAGTGCCTGGCAATAATTAATGGCAACAAGAACAAGACCAGGCCCCAGAAGCCAATATTGATATAGATGACGGCAATTAAGGCGCCCAGGGGAGCCATACTAAGAAATTGCAAGGTGCACCACTTGATATTAGTCAGCCAGATCGCGTACGGTTTTTCATCCTGGGTAAAAGCTAAAATCAAGGTAACAAAAGTGTGATTTAAGATAAAGAGGACAATCATTGACGCAATAAAAGCTGTGACATGGACATAGGTAAAATCTGTTCCCACAGGTGTATAAAGCCTGTATATTAGTGCCGCTAAGCCTGTAGAAATTGCAAATTGGGCGATGTTAAATGTATGTTTAATAGCATTTTCTCTTTTTAAAAGCAAAAGTAAATCCCTGGCTATTGCCACAGTAATTACTATGAAAGGTTGAAATATCAGGATGGAAGCTGCAATAGCGGCGAAACTAACTGTTACATTGCCACCACGCGGCAGTGTAACTGGAAATGAGTCGGCTAAAATAATTATTGCCAGGAATACTAATGTTGGAAACCACTGAGATTGAGCTTGCTGCCAGTCCGTGTTCAGAGCAGAATACAAAGACATGATTACAGCTACAAGTGATAGCAATATAATATAAAGTTTGGATTTTATTGAAATGTATTCTTCCATAATCCTACTCCGAATTATTACTTTGAAGCCGGCAAATGGTTTATGAAGATGTTACCACCTTAACATAGCGGCACCGGCCAGAATCAGTCCTGCCAGTGCGATGAGCGCCTTCATCAGGGTAAACTTCATGGTTTAACCCCCTTTGTCAGATGACTCAGCGGTTTTCCGCTATAGCCGCTGGAGGCGCTCCGCTCAGGTTCCGCTCATTATAAATATAAATTTGTTCTTTACCATCTGCCGGCTTCAAGATTAATGGCTTAGACAACCAGTAACTCTTCTGTTTATGGCATCTAGGGTGGCCCGCACGGTTGATTCCAGGTCATCTCCCTTATTAATGGCCGTGCCCAGCAATATTTCTTCGGTTTTATTTACCTGATGAAAACACACGGCCACGGTGATAACTTCATGTTCGCAGAGGGTTTGCTTTTGAACATCCCCCAAAATCAATTTGCCATTAATGTTTACAGATTGTTCAACGGCAGATAATGCCGCCGAGGCTGCCAGTTTCAAGCGGTTATGTCTGGTATTTGGCCCTGAAGTGGCGGCGGTGTATAGTTCATTCTCAGAATTAATTGTGATCGATGTTGCTGCAGTGCCATTTTCAACACTGTAATTAATACTGCTGAACTGAAGTCTGGCTCCAGACTTTGGCGGGGCGGGAACGCCTTCGCCAAGCTGGGCAACGCTGATCTTTTTATGATCCAATTCCAGCCCATGCTTAACCAGCACGGCTGACTCAATATCCCTTACTACCTGCTTTGGCGAACGTGATGAATCGGCAAGAACATGAATTTCAACTATTGTATCATCCTGGCATATTAAGCGGCCGGAAATGACTCCCTGGACCTGGGTAATAATAGATTCTATTTCCTTGATCATTTGATTTTTATCCTGCACTTAAACGCCTCCTTTTCGGTTAATTCCGAAAGAAGTGAGGTGGGTGATGTAGGGTAAAAGAGTTAAAATATGTTAAATTACTTGCCAAATGCTGCTATTTCTACATAAAGATTAAATATCCTTTTTTTTATGAAAAAAATATGAAATAACTTTTTAAATTATTTATAATGTTTAATATTGTTAGTTAACATTCGCTAAAACCACAGGCTTCGCATTTCAGGCACCCTTCGGCCCTGATTAGGGCACAGGTCCCGCAGTCGGGGCAAAGCTCCATGGCATGACTGCTGCTGGCTGTGTTCTCAGTTGTTTCACTCTGGGCCAGTTTACGCAGGGCCTGGCCAATGGCGTCCGGAACGCTCATAATGCGATTTGGCCCGTAGCCAACAGAGCGGGCGCCCCCGATACCCTCCAGCTGGGTAACAATTTCATCAATACTGACTCCGCAGCGTAAAGCCAGCGAAACCAGGCGGGCAATCGCTTCTGTGAAGGCAACCACATCGCTGCCCGCTTTGCCAATCTGGGCGAACAATTCAAAGGGCTTTCCGTCTGCAGAATTAACGGTGACAAACAAATTGCCCAGGGCGGTACCGATGCTAGTGGTTTGCCCGCTCAAAGTTTGGGGCCGCCTGGCCGGTTTCAGGGTTTCTTGTTTTTCGCCGTCACCCACGTTTAAAACCTGCTTGCTCCTGGAGCTGTCCCGGTAGATGGTTATTCCTTTGCAGCCCGCCTTCCAGGCAGTCACATAGGCATTTTTCACGTCCTCCACAGTGGCCTCCTGCTTGAGATTGATGGTTTTGCTGACGGCATTGTCGGTAAACTTTTGAAAAGCGGCCTGGTGGCGGACATGCCAGCTGTAATCAAATTCCATGGCCGTTTTGAACAGTTCTTTGTATTTTTTTGGAACCGGTGACTCCTTAGGTATGCCACCGGTCCGGGCTATTTCATGGATCAGCTCTTCGCTGTAGAACCCTTCTTTTTGAGCTATTTCCAGGAAAAGAGGGTTAACTTCAGGAAGGTCGACGCCTCCCAGGACATTTTTGCGGATATAGGCAATACTGAAGTAAGGTTCAATACCGCTGCTGCAGCCGGCAAGGATTGAGATTGTTCCGGTAGGGGCAATAGTGGTGCGAGTGGCATTGCGGACCCGGTCTTCCTTGTTGCCGGTGTCATATATACTGCCTTCGAAATTGGGGAATACGCCGCGTTCTTCAGCCAGCCGAACTGATTCTTTTTTGGCCTCGGTGTTGATGAAATCCATAACCCTGCCTGCGGTTTCGATAGCCTCTTCACTGTCAAAGCAAATTTCAAGCTTGATCAGCATATCATGCCAGCCCATAATCCCCAGGCCAATTTTGCGGTTGCCTTCCTTGTGCATTTTGGCTATTTCGGGGATAACATAACTGCCGGCATCGATTACGTTGTCCAGGAAACGGACGGCAATTTTGGTTGTCCCGGCCAGCTTGCTCCAGTTTATCTTGCCCTTGCCGGTAACAAATTTGCCCAGGTTAATTGAACCCAGGCAGCAGGCCTCGTAAGGCAGAAGCGGTTGTTCACCACAATTGTGAACCATGATACCGTTGGCATCAAAAGCATTGATTCCGGGAACCTGAACGTCAAAAACTTCTTCATTACCACATGGTTTAACAGATTCAACAGTGGCTGTGAAGCGCTCCCGGTTAAGGTGCCTTTTGTAAACAGAGAGTGTTTTATCCAGGCGGCTTTGCTTTTCTGTATCACAAAAGCCGATTTTTTCGGCAAATAATGCCAGGTTGTCCCTGGTAATTATCAGTTCATGCTGAGGCCGGGTTTTGTAAGTTGCGGTGCCTTTTTTTCCGTTGGACATGGACACAGATCTTTCGCAGCGCCGGTTTTCATAAATTGATGAAGCGATACCAAACCGGGCCAGCATCCTTTGAACAGCCTGGAGCCTTTCAAGGTGACTCTGGGCCAGGCGGATGGAGATGCCTTTTTTTTGGGTTCCCTGGAAAGAACCGTCAGCATCAAAAAAGCCTTTAAGAAACCCCTTAATAAAGTGGGAAGAAGTCCTGGTTTCAAGGGTGGGGGTGATCGTTTTTTCACCGGGTTTCATACCTAATGAAAGGGCTACTTTCTTCAATGCTGCCGTGCTCATCCTGTATTCATTTCTTCCCCCTACTTTCCACCAGCCTTTAAAGTCGCTGCGGTGGGGCATGGCGCCGGTAGCGGCATAAGCTTTATCCATGACTGCCGCTGCACCCGGTTGGACCCACGAGGAAAGAACTGCTTTGTCGGTTTTGAGCGTGCCATCGCCGGTAAGAAGGCCGACCAGGTAACCTTCCTCTTCCCCATACAGCCCTTCCCACTCGCCTTGGTTACGGTGATTGTGGAGCATGATTTCATCACCGGATTTGAGCTTTTCCACCGGGACCCATTCTTTTTCAAGGGTATACCTGGTTTTGGTTTTAACCCTGAGGACGGGATGGTCACAAGTAGCCTTAAAAGTGTACCCTTGCCTGGTTTTGATTGAGAATGTGGGTTTAACACCGGTTGAGAAAAAGCCTTTTTCTGTCGTTTCATACGGTTTCCCATCCACGATCAGCCTGGTTTTCTTACCGGTTAGATCACCGACATGCCTGGGTCCTTCTGCGGTTAAGACAAAGGTGTCAGCGGGCACGCAGGGATTGGTTGTTTCATACTTGTCGATTTGAGGGGTGGGGTTAAACCGGTTCATCTGATCGATAAAGATAATGCCCGGGTCGCCCATGCCCCATGCATTTTGAACAATTAAATCAAATACGGCCTTGGCATCGAGCTTTAGTTCATTTCCTGTTTCCGGATCATGGTAAGGCTTTTTTGTGCGGGGATTAATCAGGGTATAGGCAGGATCGGGGTCTTCTCCTGTAGCTTTGCTCATAAATTGATCAGAAACGGTGACCGAAAGGTTAAAGTTGTTGATTTCATCTTCTTTTTCCTTGCAGCGGATAAACTCTAAAATATCGGGGTGGTTGTAGATGAGTGAGCCCATATTCGCTCCCCGCCTGGTTCCGCCCTGCTTTACTGCCTCGGTGGCGGCGTCGAAAATTTTCAGGAAAGATATGGGGCCGCTGGCCACCCCGTTGGTAGAGCGGACCGGGTCGTTGGCCGGCCTGAGGCGGTCAAAGGCAAATCCGGTTCCTCCTCCGGTTTTTTGGACCAGGGCCATATTCTTCAGGGCGGTAAAAATACCTTCCATGCTGTCTTCAAGCGGCAGGACAAAACAGGCGCTGAGCTGCTGCAGTTCTCTGCCCGCATTCATCAGCGTCGGAGAGTTGGGCATAAACTGAGCTTCAGCCATCATCTCATAAAAGCTTTTTTCGATGGCTTTAATTTCTTTGTCGTCTTTGCCGTAATCTTTTTCAACTGCAGCGATATTGCCGGCAACCCTGCGCAAGAGGTCTTCTGGGGTTTCGGTAGGGGTGCCTATTTCGTCTTTGATTAAATATCTTTTTTCGTAAGTTATGCGGGCATTTGGGCTTAACTCCATTATTCTTCCTCCCCGGGTAGATAATGATTGTCTGGTGACATAGTTGATTTTTCTCTATTGGCCTTGATTTCTCCTTTTAAAAACAGCTCTTTCTGTTTATTTTCTTTTCAATAAAACATATTGATTTAAAATAAGTCTTTTTAAAGGGCATAAGCAGTGGTATAATTACCCATAGGTTTTTAGACATCGTTTAAAAGTTAAAAGAAGGAGGGGAAGGGTTTAGTCTATGGCAAAGCAAAAGACAAGGAAGCAGTTGAAGAGACAGCGCAAAAAAAGAAGACGGGCTAAAAAGAGAAAAAGATTGAAGGGCCGGACCTAAATGGTTTCATGCCGGAATTATTTAGTTTGCTTGGCCGGCATGAATTTTGAATTTAATTGTCTGCAAACTGCTTTTGCCGGAACTTATCCAGAAAATCAACCGGGAGAGAGGCCGTGAAAAGTAGTTACCCCATACATTGATCGCCTGTGTTTAAGATCCTAAAGGTACGTGTTAGCGAGAGGAGGTGTAGTTTTGCCCCTTTATGAATTCTATTGCCCGGATTGTCAAAAGAAATACGAAGAGCTCTGCAACAGCTCGGTAAGCACTATAAATTGCCCATCCTGCGGGAAAAAAGCGAACAAGATAATCTCGGCTTTTCGAACAGGAAGAAGCTCTACAGGAGGGGAAATTGCCTCCTCGGCCTGCGGTGGGTGAACTAAAACCAGCTGCAGCAGTTGCTGAACAGGTTGAACTGGAAGTTAGGGAGCAGCAAAGGGGGCGCTTATGACTAAGTACATCTTTGTTACCGGTGGTGTAGTTTCATCTTTAGGCAAAGGAATAACTGCTGCCTCTCTGGGCTGCTTGCTTAAAAACAGGGGCTTAAAGCTCACCATCCAGAAGTTTGATCCCTACATCAACTATGATCCGGGAACAATGAGCCCTTATCAGCATGGAGAGGTATTTGTTACCGAAGACGGGGCCGAAACCGATCTTGACCTGGGGCACTATGAGCGGTTTATAGATGTGCCTTTAAGCAGGTACAATAATGTTACCGCCGGAAGGGTCTACTGGTCGGTAATCCAGGGTGAAAGGGACGGTCTTTACCAGGGCAACACCGTCCAGGTTATCCCCCATGTTACAGATGAAATCAAGAGATGCATTACCAGGCAGGATCGCTCAAATGATTTGGATGTTGTAATTACTGAAATCGGAGGCACGGTGGGGGACATTGAAAGCCTGCCTTTTATGGAAGCTATCCGCCAGCTTGGTTATGATCTGAGCTGGGAAAACGTCCTGTTCATCCATGTCACCCTGGTTCCGTACCTGCCCATGTCCGGAGAATTGAAGACCAAACCTACCCAGCACAGCGTCAAAGAGCTGCGCAGTATCGGTATTCAACCCGATATCATCGTCTGCCGGACCGAACATGCCCTTTCTGACGATCTGAAACGTAAAATTGCCCTTTTCTGCAATATCCAGCCCAATGAAGTGGTCGAAAACCTGGATACTAAGACAGTGTATGAAGTTCCCCTGCTGCTGCAAAATCAAAACCTGGACCAGATGGTTTTGGATAAATTGAACCTTTCCTGCCAGCCTGCCGATATGCACAGCTGGGAAAGCTTGATTGAAAAGAACAATAACCTTGTTGATGAAATCACCATTGCCCTGGTCGGGAAGTATGTAGCCTTGCCAGATGCTTATATCAGCATCAATGAAGCGCTATTTCATGCGGGGCTGGATCATAATGTGGCTGTAAAAACGGTGCTCGTGCCGGCAGAAGGCCTGGAAGAAGAGGAGACCAGGGAAAAACTGAAGCAGGCTGACGGCATCCTGGTGCCCGGAGGGTTTGGTGAGCGGGGCATCGAGGGTAAAATTAATGCTGTGCGTATAGCCAGGGAAGAAAAGATCCCCTTCTTCGGGCTGTGCCTGGGCATGCAGTGTGCCGTAATTGAGTTTGCCAGGAATGTAGCCGGTCTAGAGGGAGCAAACAGCACCGAATTTGATCCCGATACACCGGGCCCGGTTATTGATTACCTGCCCGGTCAAAAAGAAAATACCCGCCTGGGCGGAACCCTTCGTTTAGGCGCCTATCCCTGCACCGTTAAAAGCGGGACTCTGGCCGCTTCCGCTTATAAAGACGGGTTGGTCTATGAAAGGCACCGGCACCGATATGAATTCAATAACGATTACATGGCTGTGCTGGAAGAAGCGGGGATAGTTTTCAGCGGTATCAACGAGGATGCCGGCCTGGTGGAAATGATCGAGTTGAAGGACCATCCCTGGTTTGTGGCCGTGCAGTTCCACCCCGAATTTAAATCGCGTCCGACCCGCTCCCATCCGCTTTTCAAGGATTTTATCGGGGCGGCGATAAAACAGCGAGACACCCGGGTTCCTCGATAATTTGCCTGGCCATTTCGGCCAGCGGGATCCTCTTTTCCATGCTGGCTTTGCGAAGCAGGTGGTAGGCTTCTTCTTCGTTTAGCTTGAAGTAATTTGCAGTCAGGCCTTTTGCCCTTTCGATCAGTTTTCTTTGATCCAGTTTTTTCTGTAAATCCTCTATTTCCTGCTGCAGCTTTATTTTATGGGCAAATTCATTGCAGACTGCTTCGGCTACTGCGGTTAAAACCGGCGCATCGACCGGCCAGTTGAACTGGACATACAGGTCAAGATCTACTCCGGTGGTGTTTATATATACTGCCGCACAAAGGCCGTCATTTTCTATAATCGAGGCCAGTTCCTCGATATTTCCCGGGGGAAGGGCCGTGTCGATCACAGCCAGCCAGGGTTGAACTGTCCGTAGGGTACGCAGCAGGCCGGGGATGCTTTTGCTGGTGCCGGAGCAATAAAACCCCGCTTTATTAAGCATCCCGGTTATGGCCCTGCAAAGGGCAGGGTTGTCTGTGCCAACACAGAAGTCATAACCGTTTTTCCCCATAGAGCAACCTTTCGCAGTTAAGGAATAATGCTGATTACAACTGGATTTATTTAACCGTCAGGACACTGCAGTTCCGGGCTTCCTGAACAACGGCGCTGCTGACGCTGCCGAGGAAGATCTTGTTTAAGCCGCCCAGCCCCCTGCTTCCAATAACGATCATATCGAACCCTTCCCCTTCAGCAACTTTTGTAATCGTATGGGAAGGGTGGCCTTCTTTGAAGATGGTCCGGGCTTTAATCCCCTTGTCTTCAAAGAATTTTAGGGCATCCAGTAATATGTTTTTTCTCTTGTCTTTGTCTTTTTCACGGATTTTTTGAAACTGGTCCAGTTGTTCTTTGTTGAGGCTTGAGCCCTCGTCCCAGTAGAACAAATAATTGTCCGGCTTATTGTCATATACATGGAGGATTGCAATTTCATCGACCTTGCAGCCTGAAGCAATGTCGGCAGCTTTTTCTAAGGCTTTCCGGCTTTGTTCCGATCCGTCGGTGCAAACTAATATTTTCATTATTTTCCCCGCTTTCATTAAGATGCAGTAATAAGAAGCCGATTTTAAAAGCATTATCTTTTTATTCTACTATTATACTATAGGAGGCCAAAGATCACCTTAGTTATCGAAGTTTTTCTCAAAGCTGAGGTTGATTAAATCGTAATCTGCCAGACTGGTTGAATGCAGGGGGAACATATAAACAGGCTGCCCTTTTTAGGGGGCAGCCTGTTTGCATTACGATGTGTTGTTTAGAACCGGGCCAGGTACTGGTTTATTTCCCAATCGTGGACCTGGATCCGGTAATCATGCCATTCGGCCAGGCGCCCTTCCCGGAACCGGTCATAAATGTGCTCGCCCAGGGCCTCCTGCATAACGAGGTCGTTATCCAGTTCCAGGACGGCCTGGTAAAGGGTTCCCGGGAGCTGTTCAATTTGATATTGTTCTTTTTCTTCATCGGTCATTGTATATATGTTCAGGTTCACCGGATCGGGCGGAATTATTTGCTTATGGATACCGTCCAGGCCCGCCCTGAGCATAACCGCAAAGGCCAGGTACGGGTTGCAGGAAGGATCAGGGTTGCGCAGTTCAACCCTGGTGCCGAGGCCTCTACGGGCCGGAACCCTGACCAGCGGGCTCCGGTTACGGTGGGACCAGGCAATATAAACCGGGGCTTCATAACCGGGAACGAGGCGTTTGTAAGAGTTGACCAGGGGGTTGGTTACGGCCGTGTAACCCTTGGCATGGGCCAGCAGCCCGCCTATAAAATAAGTCATTTCACTGCTCATTTCATCGGGCCCCTCCGGGTCATAAAAGATGTTGGAGCCTTTTTTGAATAAAGAAAGGTGGGTATGCATTCCTGAGCCGTTAATCATAGCGATCGGCTTGGGCATAAAGGTGGCGTAAAGCCCGTGCCTCTGGGCCACGGTGCGGACCACAAACCTGAAGGTGGAAAGATCATCAGCAGTGTGCAGGGCATCGCTGTACTTGAAATCTATCTCGTGCTGGCCGGGCGCCACTTCGTGGTGGGATGCCTCTATTTCCAGGCCCATCTGCTCCAGGTTCAGGACCATCTCGCGGCGGGCATTTTCGCCCAGATCGGTCGGGGCCAGATCGAAATAACCGCCCTGGTCGTGGGTATGCAGGGTTGGGCCGCCGTTGCCGTCGGTATGAAACATGAAGAATTCCGCTTCCGGGCCGCAGTTCATGCTGTAACCTTCCTTGGCGGCTAAGGCGATCATCCGCTGCAGCTGGCTGCGCGGGCATCCAGCGAAAGGTTCTCCTTCAGGGGTGTAAACATCGCACATCATCCGGGCCACTCCCCCTTCCTTGGGACGGAAAGGAAATACGGCAAAGGTTTCCAGGTCGGGGCGCAAATACATGTCCGATTCCTCGATCCGGACGAAACCTTCGATTGACGACCCGTCGAACATCAGCTCCCCGTCAAGTGCTTTTGGCAGCTGGTCGGTGGTGATGGCCACATTTTTTAATTGGCCGGAAAGGTCGGTAAATTGAAGGCGGACAAACTTCACCCCCGATTCCTTGGCCATGCTCAGAACATCTTCTTTTGTTTTGCCCATAAGGTCCACTCCTTAACTGGATTATTTATAAAAAAGAGAAAGCGCCCGCTGTCAGCCCTGTTCGGGCTGTTCACGCGAGCGCCTTTGCTCGCTAATAAGTATATAACCCCGGGCGGGGCTTGTCAAGACTAACAGTGCATTTTTTCAGAATTGATCCCGCGGCATCATGCGGATCACCCCGCCCAGGCAGGTTGCAGCGCAGGATCCACAACCGCCGCACTTTTCCAGGTCCACTGTAAAGCCGGCTTCATCTCTTACCCTGGCTTTCCTGGGGCAGGCCTCCACGCAGGCATCACAGCGTACGCAGACTCCGCAGTGCAGGCAGCGCCGGTATTCATCCTTGACTGGAAGTAGCTCCTGGCTGCTGCACTTTGAAACGGCGTTGAGCTTAAGGTCAAATATATTAATTTGCTCCTTTTCACGGGAGGTGTATTTTTTCCCCTGGAGTTCGGCATCGATCCTTTCCGCGCATTCTTTCCCTTTGCGGATGCTTTCAGCAACCAGGCCCAGTCCGGCGGCATCCCCGGCGAGGCCATGAATAATTACTGTGCCGCTGTCCATGGTGTTGGCCACGGCATTTTGGCCGTGGCCCCGGGCGATAATCGTCGGGCCGCCTAAACAGAAGGCCAGGTCTTCCCCGGCAATTCCTTCAATGTCGATAGTAAGCCCGGTCCTGTCAAGTCCGGCGCCAAGGGCGATGGCCTTCATGATATCGGCGCTGCTTCTGAAGCCCCCGGCGATAATGAGTGAAGCCAGGTTGCGGATTCCTTCTTCACGGAGGCGCTGATCCACCGCGGCCAGGGCCAGTTCAGCAGGGATGCCCACGTTGTCCCTGACAATGGAAGGGGTGGCGCCGGATCCGCCCCTGTACCCGTCAATATAGACCATGTCGGCGCCAGCTCTAACAATGCCGCTGGCTATGGCCGGGGCATTGTGCACGGCGGCAATTTTTACGCAGACCGGCTTATAGCCGCTTGATTCTTTGATGGCATAGATCAACAGGCGGAGGTCTTCGATTGAATAAATATCATGCTGGGGTGCGGGGGAAATAGCGTCGCTTTCTTCAGGGATCATCCTTGTTTCTGAAATGCCCGGCAGGACTTTTTCTCCCGGAAGATGCCCGCCGATGCCAGGCTTGGCTCCCTGGCCGATCTTGATTTGATAAGCCCGGGCCTTTTGAAAATACTGGGGGGTGATGCCAAATCGCCCCGAGGCTACCTGCAGGATTGAATGTCCCGTGTAGGGATTAAGATCTTCATGCAGGCTGCCTTCACCGGTATACCAGTTTAAAGTGCCGCTTTATGAACCGGCCCGCTTCGTTCAAGGCCTGGCTGTCATCACCCATAAGGTGGAGGGCGTAAAAATCTTTGAATTCAGGGTAGATTCCGTAAGCGGCATAGCCTGCACCCAGGCCGTTGCCCCGGTCGTTCATCAGGTGGATTCCCTTTTTGATTCTTTCCCCGTTTTCCAGTTTTCTTTGAGCGCTGATCAGGCCAACAATTCCGCACATGCCCGGTGCCCTCCATTTCAGCTGATTAAATAAACTTGATTATCAGCAATAATTCCGTATCGTGAAAACCGTTTCCATTAATGTGTATGGAAAATTATAAATTGTATTTTTCAATCTGTCAAGCAAATATTTAATGGGAAGCAATTTGGAGCAGGATATTGGCCGGTCGTTGTTGAATATCCACTACCGTGCTTAAGAGGAGAGCGCTGTTAGCTGGCCTTGACCCCGGGGTTTTGCCCGAACGGCAGCCCAGGGAAAAGTGCGGGGTTTTTGCCGTTTACAATTACCGGGGGCCTGGAAACGCAGCCCTTATAACCTACCTGGGCCTGCTTGCCCTTCAGCACCGGGGCCAGGAAAGCGCCGGAATGGCTTTTAAAGATAACAGCGGGATCAAACAGTACAGGGCTATGGGTTTGGTCGACCATGTTTTTCCCCGGGATTGGCTGCTGGAAACAGGAGCGGAGACGGTCCTGGGCCATGTCCGTTATTCAACTACCGGACCAAGCCTGGCTGCCAATGCTCAGCCCCTGGTGGCCCGTTCGGTTGACCGGACTGGCATTGCCCTGGCCCACAATGGCAACCTGACCAACACCAGACGCCTGCATAACACGCTGCTTCGTAACGGCCATATCTTCCACACTACTTCCGACACGGAAATACTGTTAAGCTACCTGTTTCGTTTCAAAAAACAGGGCCTGGAAAAAGCCGTTAAAAAAACAATGTCCGTGGTGCAGGGCGCTTACGCCGCCGTGGCTCTGGATGATCATAACATGGTCGCCTTTCGTGATCCCAACGGATTCCGCCCCCTGGTCATCGGCAAACTGAACGATTCCTTTATTTTTGCCTCGGAGTCTGCCGCCCTTGATACGGTCGGTGCTTCATTTTTAAGAGAAGTAGAGCCGGGTGAAATAGTGAGTGCAGGGCCGGAGGGTTTGAGATCTATTTATGCCGGCCTGGAGGTCAATCCATCCCTGTGCGTTTTCGAATATGTATATTTTTCCCGGCCGGACAGCGTTCTTGGTGGTAAAAGCATTTATGAAGTGCGCAGGAGGGTCGGCTCTTTGCTGGCCGGCAGGATCGATCACGAGGTAGATATGGTGATCCCTTCGCCGGATTCCGGTGTGACAGCCGCCATCGGCCTGGCTGAGGGGTTAAATTTGCCGGTTGAATGGGCGGTGCACCGCAACCCTTACCTGGGCCGCACCTTTATTGAACCCACCCAGGATGAAAGAGAGCTGGCGGTGCGCTTGAAATTCAACCCGATTCGCCAGCTGGTCGAGGGGAAAAAAGTGGCCGTTGTTGATGACTCACTGGTGCGGGGGACCACGGCCCGGATCCTGGTAGCCCTGTTAAAAAAAGCTGGTGCGAGGGAGGTTCATCTCTGCATTGCTTCTCCTCCCTACAAGCATCCTTGCTATTACGGGATCGATATTCCCCTGGCCGGTGACCTGGCCGATCTGAGTGCGGGGCCGGCCGGGTTGGCTGAAGCGATCGGGGCCGATTCGATTACTTTTGCCGAGCTGGATGACCTTTATAAAGCGGTTGGTGATAAGCAGGCAGGCTTGTGCAGCGCCTGTTTTAGCGGAATATATCCCAAACTGGGAAAAAATAGTGGGAAGGTGAGCTGATATGAAGCATTTCCTGGCGGACAACTCGGAAAGTTTGAGAGAGAAAGTGGTACTGCTCGATTTTGGCGGGCAGTACAGTATGCTTATCGCCAGAAGGGTAAGAGAAGCGGGAGTATACTGTGAAATGCTGCCCTATGATACACCCTGGGAGAGAATAAAGGAGTATAACCCGGCCGGGATCATTCTTTCCGGCAGCCCGGCCAGCGTTTACCAGGAAGATGCCCCGCGCTGTGATCAGGCTATATACGAAGGAGGAGTGCCGATCCTGGGTATATGCTACGGGATGCACCTTTTGGCCGGGGACCTGGGTGGCGAGGTGAAAAGAGGTAGCCGCTCCGAATATGGCCGCACTTCTTTCACGATCGAGGAAACAGCGCCCCTTTTTAAAGATGCTTCTTTTCGAGAGGAGAGTTTTTGCAACGGTTGGATGAGCCACCAGGATGAGGTTTTAAAGCCGCCGCTCGGGTTTAATGTTCTGGCCCGGACCGAGAACGACACCATGGCCGCGATTGGTGACCATGAACGAAAAATTTACGGGCTCCAGTTCCACCCCGAGGTGTTTCATACCCCCGGCGGCAATAATGTGTTGAAGAACTTCTTGTTTGAAGTGTGCGGCTGCAGCCGGACCTGGACGCCGCAAAGTTTTATCGAAGATGCCGTAGCCAAAATCCGCCGGGTAATGGGGGAGCAGGAAAAAGTGGTCTGCGCCTTAAGCGGCGGGGTCGATTCATCGGTGGTCGCTTTTCTGCTCGACAAGGCGGTGGCAGACAGGGTTGTTTTTATCTTCGTTGATCACGGCCTGCTGCGCCTTGATGAAGCCGAAGAGGTGGTCAGGCTTTACCGGGAAAAACTCCAGGGTGAGTTTGTTCATATCGATGCCCGGGATCGGTTTTTAAACCGCCTGGCCGGGGTAAGCGACCCGGAAGAAAAAAGAAGGATTATCGGCAACGAATTTATAGCCGTTTTCAAAGAAAACGCCCTTTCCAGGGGCGATATTACCTACCTGGCCCAGGGCACGATTTATCCCGATGTGATCGAAAGCGGTTCGGCTTACGGTTCGGCTGTCATCAAATCCCACCACAACGTGGGCGGACTGCCTGAAGAACTGGGATTTGAATTGATTGAACCCCTGCGGGAACTGTTCAAAGATGAGGTCCGCCTGGTCGGGGCCGAACTGGGCCTGCCTGATTCGATCCTTAAACGGCAGCCCTTTCCCGGACCGGGCCTGGCCGTGCGCATCATCGGGGCGGTTTCAGCGGAAAAACTTTTGCTCCTCCAGAAGGCTGATGCTATTTTTAGAAATGAAGTTTACGCGGCCGGGCTGGCCGAGGACTTATGGCAGTTTTTTGCCGTCCTAACCGATGTAAATGTGGTTGGAGTCAAGGGTGATGACCGGCATTACGGGCCGGTGATTGCCCTGCGGGCTGTTATTTCAGAAGATGCAATGACCGCGGACTGGGCCCGCCTGTCCCATGATCTGCTGGGGAAGGCATCGGCCAGGATTACCGGTGAGATCCCGGAGGTGGCCCGGGTGGTTTACGACATTACTTCCAAACCTCCCGGGACAATCGAATGGGAGTAGCCTGTTTATGCTGTTTCCCGGAATGTGTGATTGGCCAAACCAATCAAAGCAAAAGGAGCAGGCCCGGTTGCCTGCTCCTTGAAAGTATTTACAGTTGAGACTGGATGAAACTTTAGTTTTGCCGGTTAGAGCTGCCTGCACATCTTGAGGAAATAGTGATGAATTCTCCTGTCACCGGTTAATTCAGGGTGAAAAGAAACAGCCAGCAGGTTGTCCTGCCGGGCGGCTACGATGCCTTCCGGCAGGGAGGTTAGGACTTCGACTTTTTCGCCCGCCCCGGTGATGATCGGCGACCTGATAAATACACCGGTCAGGGGGCGGTCAAAACTTTTAAAATCAAGCTCCGTTTCGAAACTCTCCCGCTGGCGGCCGAAAGCGTTGCGTTTAACCCGGGTATCCATCAGCTCCAGCCTGGGCTGGCCTTCAAGGCCATCTGTAACCTCTCCGGCCATTACGACCATCCCCGCACAGGTCCCGAAGACAGCCAAAGAACCGTTTTCGGCCCGCTCTTTGATCGGCTTGTCCAGGCCTGCAGCCTGGATCAGTTTGCCTATGGTGGTGCTTTCCCCGCCGGGTATAACCAGGCCTTTTACCGCGGAGAGTTCTGCTTTGCTTTTAACCGGAACTGCTTCTGCACCGCATAGCTCAAGATGTTTCAGGTGCTCGGACACAGCTCCCTGGATGGAAAGGACACCAATTTTCATTTGCCGTGGCGCTCCGTTTAGTTAGGCTCCCCGTTCCTGCATGCGATTTGCTTCGGTCAGCGTTGACATTTCCAGCCCGGGCATGGCTTCGCCCAGGTCTTTTGAAACTTCGGCCAGCAGTTTAGGGTCGTTGTAATTCATAGTTGCTTTGACAATCGCTTCGGCTACCTTTTGTGGGTTGGATGATTTGAAGATCCCGGAGCCGACAAAGATTCCGTCGGATCCGAGCTGCATCATCAAGGATGCATCGGCCGGAGAAGCAATTCCACCGGCGGCGAAGTTAACCACTGGCAGGCGGCCTTCCTGTTTGACTTCTTTCAGCAGCTCCACTGATACGCCCAGTTCCTTGGCTAAAACCACCAGTTCGTCTTCGGCTTTGCCGACTACCTGGCGGATCTGATCCATGACCTTGCGCATATGACGAACGGCTTCAACCACGTTTCCGGTTCCCGGTTCGCCCTTGGTCCGGATCATAGCCGCTCCTTCGGAAATGCGGCGCAGGGCTTCACCGAGGTCCCTGGCTCCACAGACAAAAGGCACTTTGAACCCGTGCTTGTTTATATGATACTCTTCATCAGCCGGCGTGAGCACTTCGCTTTCATCTATATAGTCTGCCCCGATTTCTTCCAGGATCTGGGCTTCAGCAATATGGCCGATGCGCACCTTGGCCATAACCGGGACGGTTACCGCATCCATAATTTTTTTAACCATAGTCGGATCGGCCATGCGGGCCACTCCGCCTGCGGCCCTGATATCTGCCGGGACCCTTTCCAGGGCCATTACGGCGACAGCGCCTGCTTTTTCGGCAATCTGAGCCTGTTCAACAGTGGTGACATCCATGATCACCCCGCCTTTTTGCATCTGAGCCATTCCTTTCTTAACCCTGAAAGTTCCTTGTTCTTTCATCACAAATCCCCCTTATTGAACATATTCGTTTAATTCTGAACCGGTCTGACCGGAAGTCCTTTTTGGGACAGGTACTCTTTTATTTCAGCTATACTGTAGGTGCCGTAATGCAGGATCGAAGCTGCAAGCACGGCATGGGCCTTGCCCTCGGTAAGTGCCTCATAGAGGTGTTCGAGGGTGCCAGCCCCTCCGGAAGCGATAACCGGGATTCCAACCGCATCGGATACAGCTGCCAAAAGGGTGGTGTCATATCCGTCGAGGGTGCCGTCGGCGTCCATGGAAGTAAGCAAGATCTCTCCGGCGCCAAGCTTTTCCGCTTCTTTAGCCCATTCGACCACATCGCGGCCCGTAGGGGTTCGCCCCCCGTGGCTGTAGACTTCCCAGGAGTGGCTGCCGCCGGTTGAGGCCTGCTCGGCCCGCCGGGCGTCGATGGCCGCCACGATGCACTGACTGCCAAAGCGTTCCGCACCGGCCTGGATTAGCCCCGGATCTTTCAGGGCGGCCGTGTTTAAAGAAATTTTGTCGGCGCCTGAGTTTAAGAGCTCCTGCATAAAATCAACTGAATCTATGCCGCCGCCAACAGTCAGGGGAATAAAAACAACTTCTGCTGTTTTTTCCACCACATCGACAATAGCCCGGCGTTTTTCAACGGAAGCGGTAATATCGAGGAATACTATTTCATCTGCTCCTTCGCGGTTGTAAAAGTCGGCCCTTTCAACCGGATCCCCGGCATCCCTTAAATTAATAAAGCGGGTCCCTTTGACCACCCGGCCATCCCGCACGTCAAGACAAGGTATGATTCTTTTCGCCAACATCAATTTTTCTCCTAAAAATTTGTCAGTTTAATCCTTTATGTCGGCTATAATCTTACCAAAATTACTGAGCAGGCGCAAGCCTACCGGCCCGCTTTTTTCGGGGTGAAACTGGACTCCGAACAGGTTCTCTTTAATTACTGCCGAAGTAAAGGGAAACCCGTATTCAGTGCGGCCCAGGATATTTTCATTTTTTTCCGGCTGCACATAATAAGAGTGGGTAAAATAGAAATAGGATCCGCCGTTTGCCCCACTATCCAGGCCTTTGAAAAGGGGGTGCCCGAAAGCCGGCTCAACCTTATTCCAGCCCACGTGGGGGATGGGCAGCCCCTCCGGGAACCGTTTTACCTCCCCGGAAATAGCTTTTAACCCTTCAGGGGTTTCGATCCCGCTGCTTAAGATTGTTTCCTCGCTCCTGGAAAAAAGAAGCTGCATCCCAAGACAGATGCCCAGGAACGGTTTCCCTGCGGCTATTGCCTCGAGCAGGGATGAGGTTAGTTTTTTGCGGTTTATTAACGAGGCGGCGTGGGCAAAAGAACCCACACCTGGAAAGATGACGGCCCCCGCAGCTGAAATAATCTTTGGATTATCAGAAATAACCGGATCCAGGTTTACAAACCTGGCCGCTTTATAGATACTGCTCAGGTTGGCACATTCACTGTCGATGATTACCAGCGAAGACATGGGGCACCTCTTTTGCCTGCATTCAAGCCCGCTAACGGCTGATTCGTACAGGGCGGCTGATCAGGATGGTTGTTGAGCTCCCGGTGTTCGATGCCGGCACTCCTTATTCATTATACACCAATCAATATGTTAGCAATAGCTCGGCTAAAAATGGCGCCCGGCCACCTTGACGGTGCAGTTTGATTCCACTTCCCAGAAGATTTCACTCAATAGCTTGATCCCGAATTCAATATCTTCGCTAGAGGGCTGACTGAAAGAAAAGCGGGCGCTGCGCAGGCCTCCCCCGTTGCTGGAAAACCCTTCACCGTGCACAAAGGCCACGTTTTGCTGAATAGCCAGATCCAGCAGTTCTTTGCTGGAAGGGTAGTAAGAAGGAAAGGTAACCCAGATAAAAAAGCCGCCGCCCGGCCTGGTATATTCAATTCCGGCCGGAAAATGGCGGTCCATCGCAGAAAGCATGGCATCCCTTTTCTGGCGGTACAGTTTTCGCAGGCGCCCGATGTGCCTCTCCACGTTGCCTTCCCTGGAGAGCCTGTAAGCCAGTTGTTGCCCCAGGGAGCTTGAGCACAAATCGGCGGTTTGCTTGGCCATGGATACTTTTTCAATGATTGGGGCGGGGCCGGCCAGCCAGCCGATCCTGATCCCGGGGATCAAGATCTTCGAATAAGAGCCGAGATAGATAACGCGGTCCTCGCGGTCGAGTGCTTTATAGCTCAGGGGCACGTCCTGATCATAATAGAGATCACCATAGGGGTTGTCTTCGATAATGGCCAGGTTGTAGCGGGAGGCGATGGCCAGGATTTCAAAACGCCTTTTCAGGCTGGTGGTGATGCCGGTCGGGTTTTGAAAATTGGGGACGGTATAAAAGATTTTAGGCCGTCTGTCTTCACAGGTGTGTTTCCTGATCGCCTGTTCCATGCTGGAGGGCACGGGCCCTTCGTCGTCCATTTCAATACCGACCGTGGTCCCGCCGTAGGATTTAAAGGCGCTCATCCCGCCGATGTAAGCCGGTTCTTCAACCAGGACCGGATCGCCTGAATTGATCAAGATTCTGCCCAGTAAATCCAGGCCCTGCTGAGAACCGTCGGTAATGATCAGGCTGTCTGCTTCACACAGTTTGCCGTCCCGGCTCATTTTTTCACCAAGTACTTTGCGCAGTTCAAAATTTCCCTCGGTAGGGCTGTACTGCAGGGCCTGGGTGCTGTCTTCCCGGGCCAGGTGGAAAAGGGAATTGGATATCTCCTCTCGCGGAAAGAGTTCGTTGTCAGGGAAGCCGCCCGCAAAAGAAATAACTTCCGGTTTTTCGGTCAGGGCAAAAAACTGCCTGATCTGGGATCCGGTGATATTCCTGGTCCGCCTTGAAAAAAAGCTGTTCCACTCGACGCTCATACAATGGCCTCCCCGTTTGGATAACTTATGTTTGTCATAAACTTTCACCTAATCAAAAAGCCCGTCTCTTTATAACAAAGAGACGGGCCATTACCCGCGGTACCACTCCAGTTGCTCAACAATACAGGTGAGCCTCTCGTTTAAGGTAACGGCATTGCAGCCGGCCGAGCCTACTTGTCCGTTTAACTTTCAGCGCGGCAGCTCCGGGGTGGCTTATCTCTCTGACTTCCGAGGACCTTTTCAGACCGGGGGCTCTTCTCTGGACGGCAGCTCAAAGTTTTTTCCCCATCATAGCTTTTTTATGTTATTATTATAATATTTTTAGAGTATAGCAGAGCTTGAAGGATTATGCAAGCAGAAAGTTAAAGTATTAGTTAAAGTTTTTTACGGCCATTGCGGCCGGGCAATAATCTTTAAAGGGACGGTGGATTTCCAGTGACGAAACCAGAAATAAGAGAATGCCTGCAGGACATTAAACCCTACATACCGGGCAAACCGGTTGAAGAAGTCGAGAGGGAGCTGGGCTTGACCGGGATCATAAAACTGGCTTCCAACGAGAATCCGCTTGGGGCATCACCCAGGGCAATTGAGGCCATGCAGAAAAACCTCAAACGAATGCACAGCTACCCGGATGGGTACAGTCATTACCTGCGGGAAGCGTTGTCCCGGAAGCAGGGCGTACAGCCGGAGCAGTTAATATTTGGGAATGGTTCGGATGAAATCCTGTCATTTTTAACCCTGGCTTATGTCAACCCCGGTGATGAGGTGGTAATGGCTACCCCCAGTTTTTCCCAATATGAGTTTGCCACGCGCCTGGCAGGTGGGGTGCCCCGCCAGGTGGAGCTGACAGGGGGAGACTTCCAGTATGATCTGGATGCCATTCTGGCGGCAATCAATGAAAAAACCCGGCTGGTCTTTTTATGCACCCCCAACAACCCAACCGGAACAATCATCCGGAAGCAGGAGTTAAACCGGTTTATGGAAAAGCTGCCGGAAAAAGTTTTGCTGGTCCTGGACCAGGCTTACCTCGAATATGCCGTGGATCCCGATCACCCCACCGGTATTGAACATATTGAACAGAGTTATCCGGTCATTTCCCTGCGCACTTTCTCCAAGATTTACGGCCTGGCCGGGCTGCGGATCGGCTACGGTGTTGCCCCGGTGGAAATAGTCGCTGATTTAAACCGGGTCCGCCAACCTTTCAGCGTTAATGCCATGGCCCAGGCTGCCGCCAGGGCCGCCCTTGATGACGAAGAACATGTGGAGCGCAGCCGCAGGATGGTGGATGAATCCCGCAGGCAGCTGGCTGTAGGTTTTGCCGAATTAGGCTTGAAACCGGTTCCCGATCAGGCCAACTTCTACTTTGTAGACCTTAAAGTGGATTCCAAAGAAGCTTTTCAGGCTCTGTTGAAACGGGGGGTCGTTGTGAGGACCGGGGATATTTTCGGTTTTCCCACTTTTATCCGGGTTACCCACGGTACTGCTGAACAGAATCAGCGCTTCCTCGCTGCCTTGAAAGAAGTCCTGGCAGAATTGAAGCGGTAGGATGATTTATTTAAGCTTTAGGGCTCGATAAAAGTAAGGCAGGTATCGCCGTATCTTTTTTGCCTGGCTTCCTTAAACTGGTCCGCCCAGAGGTAGTTATGGTAGCTGTGTTCGACAATGATCAGGCTGTCTTGAGCGGCGATCCGGAGGTCAAGTAATTTTTGGATCAGTTCGGGCATTGCGGTAAAGCGGTAGGGCGGGTCCAAATAAATCAGGCCCGCCTTAAAATTTCCCCGGGACAGCCTGGAGAGCGCTTTGTCCGCGTCATCCTTAATTACCCGGGCCTTTCCTGACAAACCGGCCCTGGTCAGGTTTTCCTTGATCAACAAAAGATTTTCCCTTTCATGATCAATAAATACAGCTTTTCCCGCTCCGCGGCTCAGGGCTTCGATCCCTACAGCCCCGCTGCCTGCATACAGGTCCAGGAAAACAGCTTTTTCCAGGCGGTGGCTTACGATGCTAAACAGGGCTTCCCTGACCCGGTCGGAGGTGGGCCTGACATCTTTGCCCCTGGGTGTTTTCAATTTCATGCCCCTGGCTGATCCGGCGATTATCCTCATTTATTTCCCCCCTACTTTGGTTAATTATAT
>Ga0207421_10002427_pt1 | contig 23082 bp, 22 predicted proteins | sample SodLakKL_010_SED_4_FD_187542 | JGI IMG/M metagenome (GOLD analysis project Ga0207421, IMG submission 187542) | Alkaline sediment microbial communities from Lake Tanatar, Kulunda Steppe, Russia - 8KL_010_SED (SPAdes) (version 2) | ecosystem: Environmental > Aquatic > Non-marine Saline and...
CGAGCGTAGGTATAACACAAACCCGAGGCGCCCCTGGTGCTTATTAGAGGTTAGTGGTTTTATTCTTACCTCCGGTGTCAAGTGTGTATAACGATCAGCACCAAAGGGGAGGAAGATAATGAGAAAGGAAAATAGTAGCATGATATTACAGGCCCCGGCAAAAATTAATCTGGGACTAAAAATATGTAGAAAACGGGAGGACGGCTATCATGATATAATAACCGTAATGCAGCAAATTGCGGTTAAAGATTATATTTGTTTTAAACCTTTTACCAGGAGCAGGCTTGAGGTACATACTTACGGGGCGGATATTGCCCTGGAAGACAATATAGCCTACAAGGCAGCGCGCCTGTTGCAAGAGAAAAAAAAATGTAGCGCGGGTGCGGTAATAAACCTGTACAAAAACATTCCCCTGGCCGCAGGACTGGCAGGTGGCAGTAGCAATGCTGCAGCAGTTTTACGCGGTTTAAACCTCATGTGGAGCCTGGACTTGCCTGATGGAAGGCTTCTGGAAATGGCAGAAGAGCTGGGTGCTGATGTTCCTTTCTGTTTTTCAGGAGGAACCGCCCTGGCAGAAGGTAAAGGAGAAAAACTCTTTTTTATCGACGGCATGCCTTTTTTTGCAGTAGTATTGGCCAGGCCCCCGGAGCTGGAAGTTTCCACCCGAGAGATTTACTACAATATAAGTTTGAAAGAAAAGCATTCTGAACCTGAAGCAGGGTTTAATAATTTGCTGGAGAGCATTAAACATGGAAACAGGGAGGGGATTCATTCCTGGATGAACCAGGAAGGGATTAACGATTTAGAAAGAGCGGCCACCCGTATTTACCCGCAAATAAAAGAATTAAAAGAACGTTTTCGCAGCCTGGGGATGGTTCCGGCAATGACCGGCAGCGGTCCCGCCGTTTTTTCCCTGCTGGATAGCTGGAAGGAGGCGGGCCAGGCCGCTGAATGTTTAAGGCTGCAGGGATACCAGGCGTGGGCTACCTGGACAGGTGAATAATTAACAATTTTTGTACCACGCTTAACTATTAATCCACAAGGAGGACAAATGTTTGATAAACGCCCTGATTTTGGCGGGTTCATCGAGGAGAGAGGAGCTGGAGCAGCAGGAAAATGTTGACAACAAAGCGCAGGTAACCATCAAAGGCCTGCCCATGATGCTACACGTACTTTCAGCTTTAAACCAGGTTTCTGACCTGGAAAAGATAAGTATTGTAACCTCCGGGTATTTGTGGCGGGAAGTACGGTTGGACCAGGAGGAAATAACCGAAGCGTATGAAATAATTGAGGAACAGGGAGGGCTTTTAGAAAACCTGGAAGCAGGTTTAAAAGCAATGCCCCCGGAACGTTCTTGCCTGGTTATTACCTCAGATATTCCTTTAATACAGCCCGAAGCAGTGGAAGATTTTATTTCCCGCTGCCTGCCCCTGGACAGGGATTTTTATTATCCCATAATTCAAAGAAAAAATTGTGAAGCAGTTTATCCGCAGGCAAAACGCACTTACCTCAAGATAAAAGACGGTGTTTATACCGGGGGAAACATGGCCCTGGTAAAGCCCTCCAGCCTCTTAAATAATATCAACCGACTGCAACTGGTTTTTTCTTACCGCAAAAAACCCTGGAAATATGCAAAATTGCTTTCCCCGGTTCTGGTGTTTAAATTCATAACCAGGCAGGTAACCATAAAAGAGTTGGAAAATCATATATCCCGGGCACTGTTTATAAACGCCCGAGCAGTAGAAACACCTTTTATAGAAGTAGGTACAGATGTAGATAAACCTTCAGACCTGGAGATGGTACGAAATATTATGGGGGAAAGTTAAGTGTCGCCGGTGATAAAAAAGTGAAAAAATTATCAGGGAGAAGGATTTTTTTTAACCAGTGTTGAACTCATGTATAGTGTTTTGTAAATTAATAACGAACCAAATCTTTCAGGGAGGTTATGAACATCGTGAAGGTTACTGACGTAAGAATCAGAAAAATGAACGAAGAAGGTAGAATGAAAGCAATAGTGTCCATTACTCTTGATGACGAATTTGTAGTTCATGATGTGAGGGTGATTGAAGGTAATGAAGGGCTTTTTGTAGCCATGCCCAGCAAGAGGACGCCCAGCGGTGAGTTTAGAGACATAGCCCATCCCATTAATACGGAAGCGCGTCAGCATATTGAAAAAGAAGTAATTGAAAAATACCAGGAGGAAAGGAACACAGATAAGGAAAGCATAGAAACCTGATCAGTTTTAACTAAAAAAGTTTTAACTAAAAAAGATGGATGGAAAATAAAGTGTGCCCGGGTGATGATAATACTGTCGACTGGAATAAAGCAATGGTTGGTCAGCAAGCAGTTTTACCGGTAGAAATAGGTCAGCTTGAAGAACTTTGCTTGAAGGGAAAGCAAAAAAATCATTCCCAATGGGGGAGTAGTATAAAAAAAGATATTGGTTAAAGCTCCAAAAAGTAAAAAATAAAAAGAGATTAAAAATCTCTTTTTATTTTTTTTTTTAAATCAGTATAGTATAATATAAAAGGTAAAAATTTATTTTCCAGGTGGGAGGAATGGTTTTGGAGCTTTCGGGAGCGGTTATTTTGGCCGCGGGGAAAGGAAAGCGCATGAAAACAGAAACCCCCAAAGTTTTAAACCGTATTTGCGGCAAGTATATGGTAGATCATGTGTTGGAAGCTGTCAGCAGGTTAACCTCTCATATTGTTCTGGTAATAGGATATAAAAGCGATACGGTAAAAAACGAGCTGGGAGACAATTTTAAATATGCTTACCAGCTGGAGCAAAAGGGGACGGGGCATGCCGTTCTTCAAGCATTACCTCACCTTCCTTCGAGTGGCATGGTGCTTATAACGTGTGGAGATACTCCCCTGCTTTCAGCTGCTTCTTTGGAAACATTAATTAAAGAAAGCCGGAAAGGGGATGCCGGACTTCTAACGGCTGAAGTTCCAAATCCCGGAGGATACGGGCGCGTAATAAGAGGGGAAAATAAGCAAATCACTGCCATCGTGGAAGAAGCACAGGCGGATAACGAGGTTAAAAAGATCAGGGAAATAAATACCGGCACATATTGTATTAACGTAGAACTGTTGAAAAAACTGCTGCCGCAGATAACCCCTGATCAGGAAACCGGAGAATATTACCTTACCGATATTGTTCACCTGATGGTGGAACAGGGGTATTATATTGTCCCCTGCCGTCTGGATGATTACCGGGAAAGCCTGGGAGTAAACAACTTGAAACAGCTGGCGGAAGTGGAAAATATAATGCGTAAAAATATGCTGAGCCAACTAATGCTTTCCGGGGTTAAAGTTTTGGACCCGGATTCCACCTACATAGATGCCGGGGTTTCTGTTGGAAGCGGCACGGTAATATACCCTAACACGGTAATAGAGGGAGCATCCAGCCTGGGAGAAAACTGTAATATTGGGCCTTCGGTACATTTAAAAGAAGTAAAAGCAGGCCCCGGGGTGGAAATAAGATTTACGGTGGCGGAAGAAACGGAAATAGGGGAGAAAAGCGTTATAGGCCCTTTTGTATACCTGCGTCCGGGCACAAGGCTGGGAACAGGTGTCAAAATAGGAGACTTCGTAGAGGTTAAAAATTCGAACCTGGAAAATTACACAAAGGTGCCCCATTTGAGTTACGTAGGGGATGCTGATATAGGGGAAGGAGTAAATTTTGGTGCAGGAAGCATAGTGGTGAATTACGATGGAAGAAAAAAACACCGCACTACGGTGCAGGAAGGCGCGTTTATCGGGTGCAACAGCAATTTAATTGCGCCCCTGGTAATCGGGAGAGGGGCTTACGTGGCAGCGGGGTCTACGTTAAACCAGGATGTTCCCGAGAATGCACTGGCTATTGCACGTAGTCCCCAGGAGACTAAACCGGGCCTGGCCAAAAGATTTATTAAAAAATAAGGATATAGTTAAGATTACCGTTAAATATAAAAGTTTAACAGGAGGTAAAATGATGTCTCAATTAAACGAAAAGATAAAGATATTTTCAGGTTCGGCCAACCCGGCTTTGGCAGAAGAGATTTCCAGCCATATTGGGGTTCAGCTGGGAAAAAGTGAGGTAGGGCGTTTTAGTGACGGGGAAATATCCCTACATATTAAAGAAAGTGTAAGGGGGGCGGATGCTTATATTGTTCAACCATTGAGCCAACCGGTAAACGAAAATATTATGGAGTTGTTAATACTTATTGATGCGCTTAAAAGGGCTTCAGCAAGATCTGTCAACGCGGTAATTCCTTACTATGCTTATGCCCGGCAGGACCGCAAAACCAGGGCCCGGGATCCTATAACCGCTAAACTTTTGGCTGATGTGCTGGTAGCAGCCGGTGCAAGCCGTATTGTAGCTATGGACCTGCATGCAGGGCAAATCCAGGGGTTTTTTAATATACCTTTCGACAATTTAACCGGGGTAACCATTCTGGCCAAGTATTTTCAAAACAAGAAGATAGAAAACGGAGTGGTAGTTTCTCCCGACCTGGGGGGAGTAACTCGAGCCAGGGACCTGGCTGACTACCTGGGGATGCCTATTGCGGTTATTGACAAAAAAAGGTTAGCCCCCAACCAGGCGGAGGTTATGAATATTATCGGAGATATAGAAGGAAAAACTGCTATAATGATCGATGATATTATTGATACGGCAGGCACAATAGTTCAGGGTGCGGAGGCTTTAATGAACCGTGGTGCCAAAGAAGTATATGCCTGTTGCACCCACGGTGTTTTTTCCGGACAAGCCTTACCCCGCATGAGCGATTCTGTGCTAAAGGAAATAATCGTTACTAATACAATTCCACTCAAGGCGGAGAACCAAAAGTTTAAAGTTTTATCCGTGGCGCCCTTAATAGGTGAGGCCATAATAAGGATTCACCAGGAACGCTCTGTAAGTGAGCTTTTTCAATGAGTAACTGCTCAGGCTTAATGAGAATGCTAATTATGTATTGATTTGATTTCGTGTTTTATATAGGGTATAATAACAACTATTGTAAAGGTAGTACTTGAGCTACAAGGAGGAATTTTTTATGGAAAGCATAACCTTAACTGCACAAAAGCGCTTCCCTGATGAAACTACCAAAGGTGAGCTTAAACACCTGAGGCAGGAAGACCGGATACCTGCGGTTATTTACGGAAGAGAAAAAGATTCGGTTCCCGTATTGCTGGAGGGAAAAGAATTCCGGAAGGTGTTAAGCACAGAAGCGGGAGCCAACGTAATTATTGAATTAAACCTTACTAACGGTAAAGATACGAAAGGCGATAGTGAAACGGTAATGATTAAGGAAATTCAGCGGGATATTCTGCTTAAAGAGAGGATTCTTCACGTGGACCTGGTTCGTATTTCCTTAAAAGAAAAGCAGGAAGTAAATATTCCTCTTAACCTGATAGGAGAGGCTCCCGGAGTTAAAGAAGGCGGCCTGCTGCAGGTTCAAAAACGTGAAGTCATGGTTAGCTGCCTGCCTACGGCTATCCCGGATCATATAGAACTGGAGGTTTCAGAACTTCAAATCGGGGACAGCCTGGAAGCAAAAGACCTGGTTTTACCGGAAGGGGTAGAGCTGCTGGAGGAAATGGAAGAAACGCTGGTAAGTGTACTTGCACCGGAAAAAGAAGAAGAGCCGGCTGAAGAAGAGGCTGAAGAGGAAGAAGGAGCAGAAGAAGCACCTGGCGCCACAGAACCGGAAGAGGAAGAAGATTAGGAACAACATTACCGGAGGGCAATTTTCTTGTCTTATATCGTTGTAGGACTGGGCAACCCCGGAAAGAAATATGAAGGCACCAGGCATAATGCAGGCTTCAGGGTAGTGGAAAAGCTGGCGGGTAAGCACCGTTACCCTGAACCGGGGGAAAATAAAAATTACCTTTACTCGGAAGGTAAAATAGAAAGCGAAAGGGTAATTCTTGTACAGCCCTTAACTTTTATGAATCTCAGCGGAGAGGCTGTAATCCGGGCTTTGAAGAAATTTAACTTGGATCCGGGGCGACTAATTGTTGTTTACGACGATATGGACCTGGACCCTGGAGCGGTAAAGATAAAGCCTGGTGGGGGCAGCGGAGGACACAGGGGAATAAATTCTATAATATCTTCTCTTTCTAATTACGACTTTATAAGGGTAAGGGTAGGCATAGGTAAAGCGCCTCCTTGGTTGGAAGGTTCCCGCCATGTGTTGGGCAAGCCTGAAGGAGAAGAAAAAGAAGCTTTAGAAGAGGGTGAAGAAGCGGCGGTTAAAGTAGTAGAAGACATAGTAGCCCTGGGTGTTAACGAAGCCATGAACAGGTGGAACCGTAAATTTCAAAGTGATTGAGACGGAACAAGCACCCTCCAGGGGCTGATCGTTATACACACTTGACACCGGAATATACATGTAAAGCACACAAAGATGTGTGCCTGAACTGCCAGAGCTCATCAGAAGAAGCTAAACTCAAATAATTAAGTTGACTTTTTAATGAGCATGTGTTAATATTTTTAAAAAGTCGAATATATAAAATGGCTGTGAAAGAGGAAAGTAAGGTATTTCTTTTTTAGCAGAGAGGCGGAGCCGGGGGCTGTAAGTTCCGCTTAAAAAAGTTTACCTGAAGTTCCCTCTGGAGCTGCAGGCTGAAAACCTGGAAACAGGTAAAGTAGGCTGTGCCGGGGCTTTCCCGTTAAAGAAAGCGGGTATAGATTCTCTGTACCTGGAAAAAAAGGGGCCCGTGTTTACGGGCAACTAGGGTGGTACCGCGGAAGTAAAACTTCACGTCCCGGAGATGTGAAGTTTTTTATTTTGGCAAAGCTGTTGCTTTCGTCTCTAGAAGCAGCGGCTTTTTTTATTTCATAATTACTTAAAGTTAATTCTAAATAATTAAGGGGGAGATGTTTATGATAGTGGTTATGAAGTTGAACGCTCCTGAAACCCAGGTAGAACAGGTTAAAAAAAGGATAGTAGAAATGGGTTTTACTCCTCACGTCATTCACGGGGTAGAGAAGCAGGTTATCGGGGCGGTAGGTGACAAAAGCGGCCAGCGGCTGCCTGGTGAACTGGAAACCCTGGAAGGGGTGGAAAAAGTTCTGCCCATATCTTCGCCGTATAAACTGGTGAGCCGGGAAGTTAAAGACCAGGACAGCGTGATCAAAGTTGGAGAAGTGGAAATAGGCAACAGGGATTTACCTGTTATGGCTGGACCGTGTGCCGTGGAAAGTTATGAGCAGGTTTCTTCTATAGGCCGTTTCTTAAAAGATGCCGGGGTTCCTGTTTTAAGGGGCGGGGCTTATAAACCGCGGACTTCTCCTTACAGCTTCCAGGGGCTTGAATTGGAAGGGCTGGAGATCCTTTATCAAGTAGGAAAAGAAACAGGACTAAAAATTGTTACAGAAGTGCTGAGTCCAAGTGATGTAGAAACCGTTTCTTCTTATGCCGATATGCTGCAGGTAGGGGCCAGAAACATGCAGAATTATCCACTTTTAAAAGAGGTAGGTAAAAGTAGTATGCCTGTCTTGTTAAAAAGAGGTATGGCCTCCCCTGTAGAAGAATGGCTGATGTCTGCCGAGTATATTTTGGCTGAGGGCAATGAGCGGGTGGTGCTTTGTGAAAGGGGCATACGCACTTTTGAGAATTACACCAGGACCACCCTGGACATCAGTTCAGTGCCGTTGGTCAAGCAGCTTTCCCACTTGCCTGTAATTGTTGATCCCAGTCACAGCGGGGGAAGTTGGAAGCTGGTGCCTTCGCTTTCCCGGGCTGCTGTTTCTGCCGGTGCAGACGGACTGATAATTGAGGTTCATCATAATCCGCCCGAAGCCTGGTGTGACGGCGGGCAGTCTTTAAATTACCAAAACTTCCTTGAATTGTTGAAGGAATTGCAACCGGTAGCAGATGCAGTTGGGCGCAATCTTTCTTTAAGCATGGAAGAACATAAAGTAAAGGAGGCTCATATTTTATGATGGAAGATACACTTGGATATCTGGGTCCTGCCGGTACTTTTACGGAAGAAGCAGCTTTAAAGTATTTTAACGGGAAAGAAGAAATTACTCTGAAGGAATACGCTGCCATTGACCAGGTAGTGGAAGCAATAGGCAAAAAAGAAATAGGCAGCGGCCTGGTCCCCCTGGAAAATTCCCTGGAAGGCAGCGTTAACCTGACTCTTGATTTGCTGGCAGAATACCGGGATATTTACATTAACAGAGAGATAATTTATTCTATTTCTCACTGCTTGCTGGCTTCTAACGGGGTTGATTTTGCTACTATAGAAGAGCTTTATTCTCATCCCCAGGTTTTTTCACAGTGCCGCGGCTTTATTTCGGAAAAAATGCCGGAGGTTAAGAAGATACCGTGTTACAGTACTGCTGCAGCTGCAGCCCTGGTTTCCGGCGAAAACAACAAGGCTGCTGTTGCCTCGCGCCGGGCCGCTGAATTGTCCGGTTTAAAAGTTTTGGCCTCAAACCTGGAGGACAATAACGATAACCGGACGCGTTTTGTGGTTATATCTACACGGGATCATTCTTGCACGGGTGCAGATAAAACCTCCCTGGTGATCTCAATTAAAGACGGGCCGGGAAGTCTTTATAACGTCCTGGGAGTTTTTGCCCGAAGAAATATTAACCTTACCCGCATAGAATCGCGTCCGGCCAGGAAAAACCTTGGCGATTACCTGTTTTTTATCGACTTCGAAGGGCATCGTGAGGAAAGTTGGGCCGGGGAAGCCCTGGAAGAATTAAAGCAACATGTAGTTTACTGCAAGATGCTGGGTTCTTATCCTCAGGGAAAGTTAATAAGTTAAGTTAAAGGCAACTCTACCCGGGTATTTGGTACCATTAACGCCGTGAATATATGCTTACCTCTCAGGCACCCTGTATTTATATTTAACTAAATTGCCAAGAATTCTCCCGAATCTCAAGCGAAGCGAAAGCGGGAGTAGTTCACGGGTTAATATTATCGGCCTCTGGTGGTTAGACTAACTGGTAGAAAACCTGGTAAGGAGAACTGCCGGTGAAAATAACTTACTACTGTGATAACTGCAGCAGCTATATAAATACTGCCCGCGTAGAAGGCTTAAGTCTGGCTGAACTTGGCCTGGACGCGTTGACGGAAAAAAAGTGGTTGGATATAATAAAATACACCGATGAAGATGGAATAATACTAAGTTCACTTTGTGATAGCTGTGCGGAGAAATTAGGTACCCTCTAAATTCCACCGGTGTTTTAGACGGGTACTTAATATTTTTGCAAGGCTATTACTGGATATAATTTTTACCAGCGTTGTGTTTCCCTTTTTTGTATTTATCTTGTGTTTTCAGGATAACTTATGTACTTTTTCAAGCATTTTTATAGGGGAGGTACTTTTTTTGAAGTCCCTGCTGCAATACTGGAATAATAGTAATCAATTTTTGAAAATGATTTCGGACTTAAAAGGAAGCAGTTCCCGCAGGGGTCTGGTTTACGGACTGGAAGGAGCGCAGAGGGATTTTTTTGTTTCTGCCTGGTTTGAGAATACAGAATATAACCACATCTTTATAGTGACCCCGGATATGGAACATGCAGAAAGGATGTACCAAAATATTACCACTTTTTTGCCGGGAGAAAGTATACATATTATTCCACCCCGGGATATGATAATTGCGGAAGAACTGATTGCCCAAAGCAAGGGAATTAAAGAACAGCGTTTTAAGGCCCTGGAAGAAATATGTAATCCCGGGCGGATGGTGTTAATCTGCCCCATAGCTTCCTTGATGCAGAGGATGATGCCACCGGAAAAATGGAATAAATATGTGCTAACTCTTGAAATAGACAGTGTTTACGGGCGTGAAAGCTTGACCAGGCACCTGGCTGCTGCTGGTTATGAAAGAGTTTCCATGATAGAAGGAAAAGGAGAATTTAGCGTAAGGGGCTCCCTGGTGGACGTGTACCCCGTAGGAAGGGAGAATCCGGTAAGAATTGAGTTTTTTGATGACCTGGTGGAATCTATAAGAGAGTTTGACCACCACTCACAGCGGTCCGTAGCTTCCCTGCAGGGTATAAGAATTCTTCCGGCCTCTGAAGTGGTGCTGGAGGAAAAAGTACACAAAGCAGGCCTGGATAGAATAAAAGACACCCTTGCAGCAGCCATGGACAGAATGGAAGTAAGCGGAAAAGAAGATATTGCCGCTAAATTAAAAAACAAGGTAAACAAACACCTGCAGGCACTGCATGCTCCCGTGTTAAACGAAGGGATGTATGGCTATTTTTCCTTCTTTTACGGAACAGGATCATCCCTGCTGGACTACCTGGATGACAGTTCCCTGGTGGTGCTGGAAGATGAAGCAAGAATTAAAGAGCGTGCTTGGTACTACCACCGTAACTGGAGGGATTTTTATGCCAGCCTGCTTCAGGAGGGAGTAGTTCTCCCGAGCGAAGTGGAAATTAACTGGAGCTACGATGAACTGCTGCCACCAGAATATTTCCCTTGCCTCTACCTGGATATGTTTATCAGGCAAGAGCAATCAGGTTTTCACGGATTTGCCTGCAGCCTGGAAAGTAAGAATGCCTCCACATTTTATGGTCAGTGGGAGCTTTTAAAAGATGAAATTATGGAATACAAAAGAAAAAACTACCGGGTATTTTTAACTGTTACCTCGGAGGAGAAGAAGCGTACATTAAAGGAAAGAATGAAAGAGCTGGAAGTGGACGTTGCAGGTGAACCTGCTTATTATGATTCTGATACCGGTTTGAATTCCCCGGTGATAATCACCGGAAATCTTACCCACGGGTTTGAACTGCCTTCCCTGAAACTGGCGGTTATTACCGAGAAGGATATGCTGCCGCCGCAAAAAGTTAAAAAACAACAGCAAAAGAAAAAAGATGAAGGAGCCAGGGTAAAGCATTACAGTGAACTTGGAGTAGGTGACTATGTAGTTCACCAGCAGCACGGGATAGGAGAATACCTGGGGATAAAAACGCTGGAAGTCAACGGGAATAAAAAAGATTATCTTCACCTCCGGTATGCCGGGGAAGACAAACTCTATATCCCTGTTGAGCAAATAGACCTTATTCAAAAGTATAACGGTGTAGAGGGTAAGAGGCCCCGCCTGCACCGGCTGGGCAGTAGTGAATGGCAGCGCACCAAAAAGAAAGTAGAAAAATCTGTGGAGGATCTGGCCCGAGAACTTCTATCCTTGTACCAGGCCAGGAAAAACATGGAGGGGTACGCTTTTTCCCCGGATCACAACTGGCAGTCAGAATTTGAAGCCTGTTTTCCTTACGAAGAAACACCGGATCAGCTTAAAGCCATTGATGAAGTTAAAAAGGACCTGGAAAAAAGTTATCCGATGGATAGGCTTGTCTGCGGTGACGTAGGTTACGGTAAAACCGAAGTTGCTTTACGGGCTGCTTTTAAAGTAGTTATGGAGGGCAAACAGGTAGTTGTATTGGTTCCTACGACTATACTGGCGCACCAGCATTACCACAATTTCTTGGAACGTTTCAACTCCTTCCCGGTGGAAGTCAGGCTGCTAAGCCGCTTTTTAAGTGGGAAAGAACAAAACCGGGTAATTAAAGGTCTTAAACAGGGAACGGTAGACATAGTTATAGGAACCCACAGGTTGTTCTCGCAGGATATCCATTTTAATGACCTGGGCCTTTTGGTAATTGATGAAGAGCACAGGTTTGGAGTACGCCATAAAGAAAAACTCAAAAAAATGAGGCTGGATGTTGATGTTTTAACCATGACTGCTACCCCTATACCGCGAACCCTCCACATGTCATTGGCTGGTTCCCGGGATCTAAGTGTTATTGAGACGCCGCCTGAAAACCGCTATCCCATACAGACTTACGTGGCAGAATACAACGACCAGCTTATAAAAGATGCTATCACCAGGGAAATAAACAGGAAAGGGCAGGTCTACTTTGTATACAACCGGGTACAGGATATAGAAAAATGGGGCAAAAAAATAAAAGAGCTGGTGCCGGAAGCAAGGGTTGCAGTGGGCCATGGACAAATGCCTGAAGCACAGCTGGAAAAACTTATGACCGATTTTTTGAACGGGGAATACGATGTGCTGGTTAGCACTACTATAATAGAAGCGGGCCTGGATATCTCCAATGTTAATACAATAATTATCATGGAAGCAGATAAATTTGGGCTGGCGCAGCTATACCAGTTGCGTGGAAGGGTTGGGCGCACCAACCGCTATGCTTATGCTTACCTTACCTACCGCCCGGAGAAAGTGATCAGTGAAGAAGCGGAAAAAAGGCTGCAAGCAATAAAAGAGTTTGCTCAGCTGGGGTCCGGGTTTAAAATTGCTCTGCGGGACCTGGAAATTCGGGGTGCGGGCAATCTCCTGGGAGCAGAGCAGCATGGTTTTATGGTTTCGGTAGGGTTCGACCTGTACTGCCAGATGCTGGAGGATGCAGTGCAGAAAGTAAAAGGAGAGGAAAGTAAAGAAGAGGTGCATAAACCGCAGCTGGATTTCAGCGTAAGCGCATTTATTCCTTCCACTTATATGGAGAACCAGGGACAGAAGATCAACATTTACCGGAGGGTAAAAGAAGCGGATGAATTTGCAGAAATTGAAGATATTGAAAAGGAGCTGGTAGACAGGTTTGGTGCACTTCCCCGCGAGGTCGATAATTTAATGAGAATAGCCAGGCTGCGGGTTTTGGCCCGCCTGCTGCGGATACAGAGCATGCAGCAGGAGAACGGCAGGGTACAGATAAGATTCTTGAAACAGCACTATCTTAAAGGTGAAGACCTGTGGAAGCTGGCCGGAAGCTTCCCTGGGAAGATCAAGTATATTACCGGGGAAAACGTAAGTATCAAGGTAAAGCTTCAAGAACCTTCTAAAGTGCTGGAAGAAGTGGAAGATGTGCTAAGTCACTTTTACCAGAAGTTGTTTGACCGGGTTTATTAATTGTAATATTTGTGATGTGGTGAAACGGATAGTGAATAAAACCAACTTGCCCGATAAATACTAATTGATGAAGGAGATAAAGGCAACTGCTTCAAGAAAAAGGAGGATTGTGTAACGTGAAAGCAACTGGCATAGTTAGAAGGATAGATGATTTGGGCAGGGTGGTTATTCCAAAAGAAATACGTAGGACACTCCGGATTAGAGAAGGAGATCCTTTGGAGATCTTTGTAGACAGGGAAGGTGAAGTCATATTAAAAAAATATTCCCCTATAGGAGAACTGGGAGATTTTGCTCAAGAATATGCAGATTCGCTGCATGAAGCCACGGGACACGTTGCCTGTATTGCGGACAGGGATGCTATAATAGCTGTTTCCGGGGCACCCAAGAAAGAGTTCACCAATCGTCCTTTAAGCCCGGCAGTAGAAAAAGTGATGGAAGCCAGGAAAAGCATGTTGATTAACAATACTGCGGAACACCAGATATACAGGGATGAAGAAGGGGCCGTGGCAAAATTCATTAATGAAGCAATAGCTCCCATAGTTCTGGAAGGTGATCCCATAGGGGCCGTACTAATAGGTAACCGCAACCAGGACCATCCCATGGGGGAAATGGAAATGAAACTGGTAGAAACTGCGGCATTCTTCCTTTCCAGGCAAATGGAACAGTAAAACCGGCATTTGGCGTAATGGAGGACAATAACCATGAACTAAACAATGAAGTAAATGTAGTCCGGGGGCAAGTTGGTGCTGGCTTAATCTTTTTCCCGCGCTTTGGTTTTATATACACCCCGACAGGGCTGACGCATGATTTAAAGAGTTAATATGCAAATATTGAGACATGAGCATAAGCATGAGCATTTTTTATGCGTCAGCCCTGATTCACTGATTCATTATGGATCAATTTGCGATATCGTGTTATATTATGGATAACCCGTTATACGCCGGGGAACAGGTCTGCTTATTGCAACAGGCTGGAAAACGGTTGTCGGGAGAAATTACTGTGTCGAAAGCAAATTTAAACCGGGAAATATTAAAACTAATGAAGAAACAACAGAGCGGGGAGGCACCGTCTACCCTGGTAATTGATGCATCGCGACCCTTTTGGCTTAATGGAAATCAACACAGGGGCGTTCTTTTAACCGGTCTCAAAAACAGGAGAACAGCAAGCCGGGTAAAAAGAATTGCCTGGAAACTTTATCCTTCAGGTTACAGGGTTATGGTTAAAAATGGCCCCCCCCGGAAGGAATATTTTTTTTGGAAACCCCTGGAAGAGATAGGCAGCCTTAAGAACTACCATGCGGGAACGTGCGCCTATTTTCCTCCCGCTGGTTTTAGAACCCTGGCCGAACTTGAAGAGATAATGCAGAAGCTTAGAAGCAGGGAAGGTTGCCCCTGGGACATAAGGCAGGATCATAGGAGCCTGCGGCCCTATCTTATTGAAGAAGCTTATGAAGTAATAGAGGCCATTGAAAGAAACGACCGGGATTTGCTTAAAGAAGAGCTCGGCGATTTGCTGCTCCAGGTAATTTTTCATGCCCAAATAGCCAGCGAAAAAGATAAATTTTCTTTAAGCGATGTGCTGGAAGGTATTAATACCAAGATTATTCGCAGGCACCCCCATGTATTTGGTGGCCATCGTACTTCATCAGTACAGGAAGTGTTAAAAAAGTGGGAAGAAATTAAAAAAGATGAACCGGGAAACAGCTCCCAAAAAGCCCCTTCTAAAGATGCCCACCTGCCTTCCCTGGTAAGAGCTTTAAAAACGCAGCAGAGGGCTTCCAAACTGGGGTTTGACTGGGAAACAGAAAACGGGGTAGTGGACAAGCTCAAAGAAGAGCTTGAAGAATTCATAAGTGCATACCACGCGGGCAGCGGGGAAACAATAGAAGAAGAATTGGGAGATTTTTTGTTTTCAGTAGTCAATTTTTCCCGGTTTGTTGGGGTGAACCCGGAAATCTGTCTGGGCAAGGCGGTTAACAAATTCGAACAGCGGTTTGCCTACGTAGAGGAGAAAGTATACGAAACGGGAAGGGATTTTGAGCACTATAATATGGAAGAACTAGATGAGTGGTGGGAAGAAGCCAAGAAATTTGTAGAAAAAAGAAACAAATAGAAGGAGTGGCGGGGGTTAGTGTAGAAATATTCTCATCAAGCATAAAATACATAAGGAGGGATACCGTGAACAAGTCGGATCTGGTGGGAAAGGTGGCGGAGAAAGTCGATATTTCCAAGAAAGACACGGAGAAAGCAGTTAATGCCGTGTTCGAAAGCATTTCAGAAGCACTGGACAAGGGAGACAAGGTGCAGGTAATCGGCTTTGGAACTTTTGAAGTAAGGAAGCGTAAAGCGCGCGAAGGAAGAAATCCTTCAACAGGAGAAAAAATCAAGATACCTGCTACCAAGGTGCCTGTATTTAAACCAGGTAAAGCACTTAAAGATAAAGTGAAGTAGAACGCAAAGGAAAGGGTTTATTTTTTAAACAGCATTTTTAATGCTTTGCGAATTGTTTTAAAAAGCTGACTCAAGTTTGAGGGTCAGCTTTTTTTATTTATTTAAGAATATATTCGTTTAACAGTTGAAAAATAAGTAGTGAAAAATTAATTCCAAGGAGGTATCAGGTATGGTTAGACTATTGGCCAGGTTTCTGGTAATGGGTCTTTTAACTGCACAGGTGCTTGCTTTAACAGGCTGTGGCAATTTGGCCAGTCCTGAAGGAGAGTCACCGGAAGTTCCCCTGGAGGTTCCGGAGGACGGCAGTGCTCCAAGTATAAACGTTTTCTTTCACGAAGAAGAAGAAGTAAAAGAAATGGACTTTGAAGAGTACATAGCCGGTGTTGTAGCAGGAGAAATGGAGAATGACTGGCATGAGGAAGCCCTGGCGGCGCAGGCTATAATTGCCAGAAGTTTTACTCTTCAACAGATAGACGAGGCCGGGGGGGTCCCAGATCACGATGCCCATGCTTCTACCGATGAACAGGAGTTTCAGGCTTATAATGAGGATAACGTTAACGAAGAGGTGGAAAGTGCGGTAGAAGAAACAAAAGGCAAAGCAGCTGTTTTCGACGGGGAATTTATTGAAGGTTGGTTTCATGCGTATGCCGGGCCAAGGACTGCTCTTGCTGATGAAGGATTGGACCATGAAAAGGAAAACCCTCCCTATATAGATATCGTAGATTCTCCTCCGGAAGTGGAAGAAATAATTCCGGAAGAAGAAGCCTTGTGGAGTGCGGAATTTGCCTGGGATGAAGTGGATAATGCGGTGGCAGAGGTTAACGGCGAGGGAAACAATCCCGGCCCTGTTGAAAGTGCTGAAATATCAGAGGAAGGCCCCTCCGGGCGGGCTACACTGCTTAAACTGGGGGAAGAAGAAGTCCCCGCTCCTGCTTTACGAATGGCCCTGGACAGCACGGAAATGCGTTCTACTTTCCTTGATGAAATAGAAGCAGATGGAGATGCCCTTAAAATGTCCGGTGAAGGTTTCGGGCATGGTGTAGGTATGTGCCAGTGGGGAGCCAGGGCCCTGGCTGAAAAGGGTCAGTCTGCTGAAGATATAGTTCAATATTACTATAAGAACATAGACATTGTTAATGCATGGGAATAAAACATGATATAAAGGCATAAATAAGCAACCCCCTACATAATTATTTATTAACTACTCAGGCATTTACTGCTGTGCCAGTGGGGATAACTTTCATCATTTTTTTTGACTACGCCGGGCACGGCAAACTATCCCTTCAGGCGCAGCAGGCCCTTCACACCTCTCATTTTTTTGGCCTGAGTAGTTACATTATTTTATTTATTAATAGTCAGGTAAGGGAGAGGAGTACGAAAAATGGAAAACAGGTATGCTGCCCAGCATTCTTATCACCAGTTTACCCTGGAAAACAGAGAAAAGATGGAAGTAACCGGGGTAATCAACGTAGAGAGTTTTGATGATGAAGAAATAATTATGGAAACGGAACAGGGGCTTTTGGCTATTAAAGGAAATGGTTTGCATGTCAAGAATTTAAACCTGGAGCAGGGTGAAGTCAAAATAACCGGATTTATCATGGAACTGGCTTATTCGGAACGTAAAGGCAGGGCAGGGATTCAAAATAAATCATTAATTGAAAAATTATTTAAGTGATCAGGGGTAGCATGGTTTCTTATTCGCCGGCGCTGTATCAGTTTGAAATATTTGGGGCGGCAATACTGATGGGAGTAACCCTGGGAATTTTAATTGATTTTTACCGGATGTTCAGGAAATATTTTAGCCCCGGGTTAAAAACTACTCCTTATGTGGACTTTATTTTCTGGTGTATTGTATCTACTGGATTTATTGCTTTTATAATAATTAAATTGTGGGGGGAAGTATATTTTTTTTCTTATTTGGGGCTGGTATCTGGTTATTTAATTTACTTATATTTTTTCAGCAGGCATGTAGCCATGTTTTGGGACCGGGCACTAAAGGCTGTTTACAAAATCGTGGTGAAAATTTGGAGGACAATAAAAAAAACAGGGGTTAAAATAAATAAAATATTAAAAATTTGCGCAGGATGGCAGGAATTTTTAATAAAAGTAAAGAAATTATTCTGGTACTCCTGAAGAAAACAGTCTGGTAATCCGGGGTGGCTATATGGCAAAAACAAAAAGAGGTGGAGTTTTACCTCACCCCCGTAAAAACAGGAAGCGTTGGACCAAAAGCAGGCTTGTGTTAAACGTGGGAGCCTGCATATTAGTCTTTTTATTGTTTTTATTCTGTGTTTACACCTACAGGATAAACGATCTTCAGGCGGAACGGGATTATTACCGGGAAAAAGAAAACCATTATATAAAAGAAGGAAAGCAGCTGGAACAAAAGAAGGAGAAGCTTAAATCCAGGGAATACATAGAAGAACTGGCCCGGCGCGAACTTGGCATGATTTACCCGGAGGAAAAGGTAATTATCCTCGAGGATTGACCTGAAGGGATGCATTAGATATAATACAATTAATTGAAATCTGCGAAATCTGCAAGGAGGAATATTTTTAGTCATGTCGTTAAAAGAGGGCAGTATAGTGGAAGGAAAGGTAACAGGTATAACCAATTTTGGAGCTTTTGTGCTACTTCCAGGGGGTGAAACCGGGTTAGTTCATATTTCAGAAGTTGCCGACACCTATGTGAAAGATATAAACGAGTATTTGAATTTAAACGACCCGGTTAAAGTTAAAATTTTAAATGTGGGTTCAGACGGCAAAGTGGGCCTTTCCATTAAAAAGGCACAGAAGCAGGAAAGCGCTTCTTCGTTGCCGGAAAGGAAAAACAAAACCGGCAACAAAAACAGGAAAGCAGGCGGTTCTTTTGAAGACAAGTTAAGCCAGTTCATGAAAGAAAGTGATGAAAAACAGCAGGATCTAAAAAAACATACCGAATCTAAAAGAGGTGGACGTTCGGCGGACCGCCAGGCTTTTTAAATCACCGATTTTGTTAAAAAAATACTTGTACGCTTGTTTAAAAATTATTTCCCGTGGTAAAGGTATCTGTAGTAAACGGATGCCTCTTTTTATTTTAGAGGTCCTGGGGTCTGTGGTCAGTGACAGGGGGGAATACATAAATGGAGAACGCAGCAGTAATAGATATAGGCACTAACTCGGTAAGGCTCCTGATAGCGGAAGTTGACCGGCATCAGGTAGTATGTAAAGAGCATGGGTTAGAGACAACCCGGCTGGGAGAAGGGGTTAAAGAAAACAGGGGAAAGTTGCTTCGGGAACCCATGGAAAGAAGCATTGCAGCAGTAAAAAAGTATTACCACCTGTGCCGCAGGCGAGAAATTCAAAATATAAAAATACTGGCTACCAGCGCGGTCAGGGAAGCGCCAAATAAAAATGAATTCCTGGAGGCGTTGTATGAACGCCTGGGAGTAAAAGTAGAAGTTTTGTCTGGAGAAGAAGAAGCCCGTTACAGTTACCGGGGGGCTATAAATTCTTTGAGCGGTGATTACAGGGGGTCGGTTTTTTTGGATGTAGGAGGGGGAAGTACTGAAGTAGTATGGGAGCAAGATGACGAATTAAACTGGAGCAGCTATGGTGTAGGAGCAGTCAAGCTGGGCGAAAACTTTATAGCTTGTGATCCCCCGGACCAGGAAGATATAAACCGTGCAGTAGAGCACCTACAGGAAACATTTAGCGGGTGTTTTAATATATGGAACAAAGTATCCGTAGTTGGTACCGGTGGAACTGTTACTACACTTGCTGCTGTAAAAAAAGGATTAAAAGAGTACCACCCGCGTTTCATCCACGGGGAGCGTTTAACCATGGAAGAACTGGAGGATATGCTGGTAAACCTGGCCAAGAACCCCCGGGTAGAAAGGGAAAAAATGCCAGGAATGGATCCGCGCCGTGCCGATATTATTATACCCGGGACTTTAATAGTGCTGGTACTGCTTAGAAATACTTCTTCAAATGAAATAGTAGTATCGGAAGGAGATATATTAGCGGGTTCTGTTACCCGGGATCAGAAGATAATTATATAACCCTGCCAGGTAAAGGAAAATTATTCCCGGGACTGTAGTTACTATTAATATTTTCTCCTGCGCTCTCATAGTAATTACAAACCAGTTATTGGGAGCGCTTTTTTTATGAAGAAGAAAACCTCCAGGGTTGCCCTTTTGGGCCCGCCTAATGTAGGGAAAAGCCTGTTGTTTAACCTTTTATGCCGCCAGTATACAATAGTATCCAATTACCCGGGAACCACTATAGAGCTCTCCCGGGGACGGGCCTTGCTGGGTAAGAACTGCCTGGAAGTTGTTGATACCCCGGGAACCTATACTTTAAATGCTGTATCTGAAGAAGAAAAGCTGACCTGTAAGTTGCTGTTGCAGGAAAGATTGGATTTAATTGTCCAGGTAGCAGATGCTAGAAATTTGCCCCGCATGTTAAACTTAACCGCAGAACTTGTTGAAACGGGTATACCGCTTATACTGGTAGTTAATTTGATGGATGAAGCCAACCGGCTGGGGATACGTATTAAGACCAATGAACTCTCCAGGAAACTGGGTATCCCCGTGGTAGCTGCTTCAATGGTTGCAGGTGATGGGGTGGAAGAAGTTAAAAACAAAATAAAATATGCTGTAAAAGGAGCTTTCCCCGGCAGTTATCCTTCCAGACCGAGATATCCACTTTATGTACAGAACTACGTGCAGTCAGCAAGTGCAAAAGTTAAAAAGCCCGGTCATGTAGCCCCGGAGTTTGTGGCCCTGGCCTCTCTTCACCCTGATACGGGTTTATCTTCTTCCCTTTTTTCCAAAGATATTGCTGGAAAACCGGGCAAAGAAGGTATTAATGCTGCCCGAGCCCACCACATGCTGCAAGAAATAAATATGGCACGCCGGCAATGGTCAAAAAAAATGCTAAAAGGCGTTTACCTTCCACCTTTGATACCCAAAACCGGGCATGAAGAAAAAATCAGCCAGCTCATGGTTAATCCTGTAAGCGGCACCCTTATTCTTTTACTGGTATTGTATTTCGGTCTTTACCAGTTTGTTGGTGTCTGGAGTGCCGGTTACCTGGTAGACTACCTTGATGGGTACCTGTTTGGAGAATTAATTATACCCCAGGTGGAGAAGGCGGTACACAGGTTTGTTCCCTTTCATTGGCTTCAAGAGCTTTTTTCCGGGCCTTACGGGTTAATAACTTTGGGATTACGGTATACTTTTGCCATTATTCTTCCAATAGTTTTTTCCTTCTTTCTTGTATTTAGTTTTATTGAAGACAGCGGTTACCTGCCTCGCATGGCCTATTTATTGAACAACCTGGTTAGCAAGATTGGACTGAATGGAAAGGCTGTTATTCCACTTGCCCTGGGGTTGGGTTGCGGCACTCTGGCTGTACTGGTAACCAGGACCCTGGAAACCCGAAGGGAAAGAATGCTTACGGCTTTACTTCTTTCCCTGGCGGTTCCCTGTTCCGCCCAGCTGGCTTTAATAATGGCGCTGCTGGCGGGTTCTGGTGCGGCTATATGGGTATGGCTGCTGGCTGTGCTTTTTGTTTTTGCCGGGGTTTCTTATACAGCCAACCGGGTAACAGGGGGTGTTACCCCTCCATTTTGCATGGAAATACCTCCCCTGCGTCGTCCAGGTATTAGCAGTATTTTCAGAAAAACGGCAGCCCGGACCAGGTGGTACCTGGTAGAAGTGCTGCCCATGTTTCTGGTTACCAGCCTGCTTATATGGGGGGCCAGTATAAGCGGGTTCTTGAGCTGGCTGGTGCAATTGTGCCATATTCCGTTACAGGCCCTGGGCTTGCCAGAAGAAATTTCTATGGTATTGATTATGGGCTTTGTTAGAAGGGATTACGGCGCTGCAGGGCTTTTTGAATTAACGCAGCTGGGGATATTGTCTCCTGTCCAGGTTTTAATTACCGGAGTAGTTCTAACCCTGTTTTTACCCTGCGTAGCACAGCTAATAGTTTTAATCCGGGAGCAGGGGCTGTTTTATGCCCTTATAGTAATTGCAACCTCTGTCCTGGTTTCCTGGAGCGCAGGGTACATTATCTATTGTATTTACGGAATCATGTATTTTTAGGCGGATATTTATGCTTCGTTACTACCAAGGGTGTATGTGGATAATGGTAACTAGACACCAGGCCCTGCTGGGCTTCTATTCTCTAAGCTTTCACGCCGTGAGTAGTTACTATGCTTCTCGGTAGTAGTAAGGGGTGGTTGAACCAGTGGGGAAAAAAATAGAGGATAATGAAGAAGTAAGGTTAAGTGATCTTTTTCCCGGGGAAAAAGCAGTGGTAGTTCGCCTGGAGAACATGCCCCTTTCTTTATTTTACCGTCTTCAGTCAATGGGTGTTTACGAAGGCAGCCGGGTGTATGTAGAAAGAAGCTTTCCGGAATACCTTTTTCGAGCCGGATATACCCTGATCGCTATAAATCATATAGTGGCCTACCGGGTAGTAGTGCATAGATTGCCGCGGTAAACCCCAAAACCTTTAAGCAAGTCAGTTAATGTCGGAAAAAAAATTTTTACTATCAACCAATTAAGACAGAAAATCCCATGGATAATATGTATAATATGGGTAAAGGATAACAGCTCGTGTCCAGGGGGTTTTTCTATGAAGGATGCACCATTTTCTTCACGCGGTTTACCAAAACAAAACGGTTTAAAAATTTTATACCCGGGTTATATATTCGGCAGAATAAAAGAAACCTGGTCAAGTATGAAAGCAGGGTATATCTTTTTTCTCCCGCTGGCATTTTTACTGGGAAGGAGCAACCTTATGGGAGAATTTGCTCCCTTTGGTGCAGTGTTTTGGCTGTTGCTTCTCAGGGAGAAACCGCGGGAAAGTTACCCTGCTGCAGCTGCAGTTTTAGCGGGGTGCGTTTCTGCACACGGTTTGTTTCCTACCCTGTTGCTGTTTGCTTCCATGTTTTTAGTGTGGTTTTGGGAAGCATTATGCCTGCGGTTGTGGAACAGAAAGAGTCCCCTGGTGCTATCTACAATATTAATGGTGACCGCCGGTAATTACTTTTTACTGGTTGAACCCCTTTCTTCTTATTTAAATATTGTTTTTGTGTTTACTAAAACGGGCCTGGGAATTTTAGCGGCGTACGCCTTGAAGCCGGCTATTTCCATGACCAAAAAACTTCCTTTTATAAGGGACAGGCCTTTGTCTGATAAAGAAGCAGTGGCCGGGGTAATAGTTTTTGCGCTGGCCCTGCTGGGAATCAGGGATATACAAATACAAACAGGTGGATTGAATCTGGTTCACCTCATAAGCAAAATAGTGTTAATTTTTACTGCTTATAGCACCGGAGCCTACCGTGGGGCCGCTGTTGGAATAATCACAGGGACAATCTTGGGGTTGGGGAACCCCGGCGTCTACACGTATATAGGGTCTCTCTCCTTCAGCGGCTTCGTGGCAGGCCTGGCGAGGCAGTTCGGGCGTTTAAGCAGCGGCCTGGCTTTTGTACTGGCGGCCCCGGTTATTACCCTGGCCAGCACCTGGGAAATACCGGTGACCGCTGCAATAGAGAATTTAATAGCAGCGGGGATATTTCTCTTAATACCTTCTCCGTGGTTGAGCCGGGTCAAAGAACTCTTGTCTTTTGATATAGAGCCGGGAGAAAAGATAAATTACTCCATCCAGGGACAACTGCAGAGTAAAACCCGGCAGCTTACAGAAATATTTAAAGAGCTGTCGGAGTGTTTTTATTACCGGGAAGCAGCAGAGGAACCCCGGGAACAAAAAACA
>Ga0207421_10002430_pt1 | contig 23054 bp, 20 predicted proteins | sample SodLakKL_010_SED_4_FD_187542 | JGI IMG/M metagenome (GOLD analysis project Ga0207421, IMG submission 187542) | Alkaline sediment microbial communities from Lake Tanatar, Kulunda Steppe, Russia - 8KL_010_SED (SPAdes) (version 2) | ecosystem: Environmental > Aquatic > Non-marine Saline and...
CCACAACCTGAGCAATTTTGAGGGTCGGGAAATGATGCTAAACCTACACGATCACGTGCTGAATATGAACGAGATTCCTGTTTTCTTACGAGATCGCGGTAAAGCGGAGAACGTTCCATCAGCTCCTGATGCTCACCTAACTGCTGCAGCCTGCCGCTTTCGATCACCCCAATGCGATCCGCGTGCTCCAAGGTAGATAAACGGTGGGCAATCATGATTGTGGTGCGGTTTTGGAGAATCTCCGGCATGGCCCGACGGATGAGCATCTCAGAGTGCGGGTCGACACTTGACGTGGCCTCATCGAGGATCAGAATCGGCGAGTCGATGAGGGCGGCCCGGGCCAGCGCGATCAACTGCCGCTGTCCACCCGACAAACGCGTGCCTCCCTCGCCCACGCCGGTATCGAATCCCTCCGGCATTTCACGGATGAAGTGATCGGCCCGGACCCGAGCGGCAGCTGCCTCTACCGCACTGTCATCTGCCTGCCGGTCTGCAAAACGTATGTTTTCCCTTATGGTGGTGTCGAAGAGAAAGACTGACTGGGGAACGACGGCCATGCAGCGGCGAAGATCGGCGGTACATATGCTTCGCAGGTCCACCCCATCAACAAGAATACTACCGCAGTCCGGATCATAGAAACGGGTTAACAGGTTTACCACAGTCGATTTTCCGGCCCCGGTGGGTCCAACCAAAGCGAAATTTTCACCCGGCGCGATAAGCAGATCGAGGTCGCGCAGAACCGGTTCGTCCTCATATGCGAATGATACGTTTTCAAAAGCAACCTCACCGCGGAACCCCTCCTGAGGTCGCTGTGGTTTCACTGGTTCCTCGACATCTGGCGATTCCGAGAGGATCTCCATGGTGCGGTTCAGGGAGGCACCCGCGCTTTGCAGGGTGTTGTAGATCTGGCTGATCTCCGCCAGCGGGGCGAAGAACCGGCGGACGTAGCTGAGAAAGGCCATCACTACACCTAGAGTCATGGTACCGGTCACGACACTCCAACCCCCGTACCACAGTACCAGGGCCTCTCCCACCACCCTGCTCAGGGTCATGGTGGGAAAAAGCAGGGCGAACAGCATGGCTGCCTGCAGGTTCGCACGGAGATTGTCCATGCTCAGCCTGTTGAAGGAACCGCTCTTGGCTTCTTCCCGGTTAAGCGCCTGTACCACACGCATCCCTGCTATGCTTTCCTCGACGTCCACGTTCAGGTCGGCCAATTTTTCCCTCACCTCGGTGTAGGCACGGCGCATGCGCCTGCCCAACTGATGCATGACTAGGGCAATTGGCGGCAGGACCAGGAAGGTGACGAGTGCCAGCCGAGCGTCAAGCAGTATAAGAACAGCTGCAATGCCGACGAGCGTGAGCACGTCGTTCAGCAGATGAACGAAGCCGGAAGTTACCAGCTCGGATACGGCCTCGAGGTCGTTGGTGATGCGTGATACGAGGTCACCGGTACGGCGCCGATGAAAGAACTTGAGGGACATGTCCTGCATGTGATTGTAAAGCTGCACACGGAGATCACCTATCACCCGCTGGGCTACCCAGCTGGAAAGGTAGGCCTGCCAGTACGACGAGAACCAGAAGATGGCATAGCTCAACAACATGGCCAGCGATACCCAGGTCAAACCCCGGAGATTCCCGGTAAGTATGTGTTCGTCTATGGCCACCTTGGCGAGATAGGGGCCTGCGAGGCTCATCAGAGTCACCGATAGCATGGCCGTAAGGGCCAGAATGAGGGTCTTGAGGTTGCGTCGCACGTGCCCCCATACCAGCTCCACGGCCCGGCGATCAAGGTGCGAAAGCGCGAAGTCTTCTTCTTGGCCGGAGGTCATCCGGCGTCCGAAACCGCCCCTCATTACGCATCTCCCCTCTCATTGTCGGTGGTGAGATTTTCTCTTGACAGTGAGGACTGCAGTTTGGCATAAAGACCCCCGGCCGCCAGCAGCCGGGTGTGCGTGCCCCTTTCCCGGATTTCCCCCTGGTCCAAAACCACAATCTGGTCGGCCTTCTGGACTGTCCACAACCGGTGGGCAATCACAAATGTGGTGCGTTCTCTCATCACCGCGGCTAGTGCGCGCTGCACGAGCTCCTCCGTCCGCGTGTCCACGCTGGAGGTGGGTTCATCGAGAATCAGAATGGCCGGGTCTGTCAGGAGCACGCGGGCCAGTGCCAGCCGCTGCTTTTGCCCGCCTGAAAGGGTCACTCCTCTCTCGCCTACCGGGGTTTCGTATCCCACGGGAAGGCTAACGATGAAGTCATGGATCTGGGCGAGACGGGCACAGCGGATGATTTCTTTCATGGAGGCGTCGGGACGACCATACGATATGTTTTCTCTTATGGAGGTGGCAAACAGGAACGGTTCCTGCAGTACTATTCCCACCTGTTGTCTGAGACTGTCAATCCTGACGCGCGAGATATCGTGGCCGTCTATGTAAATTGACCCGCGATTGACGTCGTAGAAGCGGGGGAGCAGGTGGACCAGGGTACTTTTGCCCGCGCCCGTGGGCCCGACTATGGCCACGGTTTGTCCCGGTTCTACCAGCAGATCTATGTCCCGCAGAGCCCTGTTGAGGCCGTCGTATGAGAAGGAAACATCCTGGAATTGTACCTTTCCCCTCGGTTTCGGCAGATTGTGGGCGTCCGGGGCATCCTGGACTTCCGGCTCGGTATCGAGAATATCAAAGATCCGGCGGGCGGATGCTACAGCCTGGGACCCGAAGCCGATCATCATTCCCGTCTGTCGGATTGGGCGCATCAGCATCCCCGCATAACCCACAAACCCAACCACCACGCCGATGGAGATCTCTCCGGTTACTGTCAAGTAACCGCCGTACCACACCGCGGCCACAGTTATGCAACCGAGGAGGAAGTGCACGTACGGCATCCAGAAGGCCGAGACTTTCGCTGCCTCCACATTGGCAGCAACGTAATCCTCACTGTGCCGGGCAAATTCTCTCTTTTTGTCTGCTTCCCGCCCGAACAGCTTGATGATTTCTATACCGATGAGGTCCTCTCTCAGGACGGCAGTGAGATCGGCTAGCTTACGCCTGACCCAACCGAACGCGGGGCGAACTCTTCCCCCGTAAGCTGCCATAGCATGTACCATGAGCGGCAGGAATAACAAGTACAGAAGACCGAGCCGGAGATCCCAGTATGCCACCACTGCTGCAACACCGGCGATAGTGAACAGATTGGCAATGATGAAAGCGAATGCATTGCCAACGAACCTCTTGAGGGAATCTGCATCTGCGGTAACTCGCGACATCAAATCACCTGTGCGGGACTGGTCATAAAACGAAAACGACAGGCGCGTCAGGTGACGGTATACATCGCTTCGAATATTGTGGATAACCCCCTGGGCCAGATACTCACTGGCGTATCTCTTCGCGAAATCCGCAGCTCCCTTGAGCACTGCGGAGGTGATCATAAGTAGGGCAATCAGGGATAGCTGATCGGGCCGTTCCCCCACCACGTAATTGTCTATAGCAAACTGCAGAAGCCAGGGCGGCGCCAGTCCAAGAGCAGTGGACAGGATCACCGTAAGAATACAGGCCAGGATCAGGTGGGGGTGCGAGCGAATGTAATCTAACAGCCTGCGCAGGGTTGCCCGGGTCTTCGGATCAGTACCGCTGCCTCGTTGTCCCGATTTCACCAACCACACCTCCGGCGGATCCTACGTGCTTCTAGCGGCAGGCATGATGCCGATGCTTCATGCCGGCACCATGCCTGCCTGGAAAAGGCCTCACTCTTCTCCAGTACAGTCGGTTTCTGATTCATCAGATTCATCCGGCTTCTCGCAGCAGCAGGTGTGCTCTTGATGTTTATCACAGCATTCATCATGGTGTTCACTGTCTTTGCAGCAGGTGTGCTCTTGATGTTTATCACAGCATTCATCATGGTGTTCACTAGCTTTGCAGCAGCTGTGATGTCTCGAGGTTTCCTTGCAGCAGCAGTGGTGTTTTCCGTCATCGCACTCACATTCGCAATGGCAGTGACAGTGACAGCGGCAATGACAGCTCCTATGGTGATAGTGCCGGTGACAACTGCAGTGACAGCTCTGCTGCATACAGTGACAATGGTGCTGATGGTAGGAGTAGCTGTGACAGCCGCAGTGCATGTTTGGCGGTCCCCAGGGTTGTGCGGGCGGGTGACCGCAATATGCGCCTGAATGCGGGTACTGTTGGGGTGTGCAGCAGCAACCCCGCGGTCGATTCATGCCTGAATACATGGGTCCTCGGCATCCGTACATTCCGGCATCGCTCCTTTCTCCTGTGCTCCATCTATATGACACAAACATATAGCAGTTGTAATCTTATACCCGCAAAATCTTCCTGTCAACTGTTTGGTCCTTTCCGCTCTGGACCGAATGCTATGGGCTGGTCCATTGGTAAAGAGGAACAGAGCTGCTGATCATTCATCTCAATATGGCAGGCTCAGTGCCAGTGCTCGGCTGAGTGCACGGGCCGATTCGGCTCTGGTAGCTCTGGCCCACGGTCGAAAGGCCCCTTTGGCTTCCGGGTATCCTGACACCACATCCAGGGCAGCAAGGGCACCGACTGCACCCCGGCCCCATGCGGGGATCTTTTCTGCGTCGGGGAAGGGGAGATGATCTGGAGCCGGATCCAGCTTCATAGCCTGAGCCAACAGGATCGCCAGTTGCACCCGGGTCAGGGGTTCTTGCGGTCGGAATGTACCGTCGGCGAAGCCGGCCATCAGTCCTGACATAATTGCTGCCTCCACGTAAGGCGCGGCCCATTCGGAGACATGAGGTGCGTCTCTGATGAGGTAGGCCAGTCGACCTGAGAGTCCGGGCGGTCCATGTCCGGTGATCATGTAAGGATCAGTTCTTTCCGACAGTTCACCTCTCATGTCGACCATGGGAGATCCGTGTGGCTGGTATCTCACATCCAATCCGGCGGTCTTGACCAGCATACGCGCGAACTCCTCCCGGGATATCCCTTTCTCCGGTTGAAATGTCCCGTCTGGGTAGCCCTCCACCGCACCGGCGGCCATCAGATGCAGAATATCCGACTCTGCCCAGTGCTGCTGAACATCTTTGGGCCGGTCCGTGCTCAGTATTGCCAGCACCTCAGGTCTGTGCACTTCGGTGCAGAGGAAGCTGTCGCTGATATTGGCTATCGAGGGCATGGGTACCCAGGCTTTCAGACCGGGAGAGTATCGGTGTATGAGCAGGTCGTGGGCGTGACAGTTGTCCGTCTCCGGGAGTAAGCGGACTGCCAGCGGTGTCTCGAATTCTGTGACCGGTCTCTGCAGTGAGTCGTCCGGGTCAAAGCCCGTCAGCACAAATACGGACCGGGAATCGGTCATCTCTTGCTCCTCGAGCATGACCTGGCGGACGTGAAACTGAGTAGGTTTAGAGACGGCGCCCGGGGGAACGGCAATTTCTGCCCCCGGAATAACCAGTGTTCCGGTATCGCCGGGGGAGATGATCCTCGCAGCTGATGCAATCACATCTGCGATGGGAATAAACGGGAATCTCGGCTTGCTCAGAGGTTCGTTACCCATCCCCTCATCATGCGCCAGCTGCAGGTGTTCCGAAGGGGGAATGAGGGAGTCCCGGCCCGCTGCATATGTCATACCCACCGGCGCATGAGCGGCGGCTGCCACCAGGGCAATCATCAGGGCGAGGGAACCAGCTACGATATGGGGACAGACCAGCTTCACTATAACCACCTCAGATATCATGTGTCCCTGCGGAGGTCATCTCCCCACCTCGCAAAATACAGGATGGAGAGGGCATAATCGACAGGAACGTACCGGCTATACAGGTGTCTGAGACACGTTGGAGTGGCGGTAACAAGCACTGCAATGCCTGAGATGATGCCGGCTCGGGGAAAGCCCCGGGCATATCCTTCCTCTCAATGCTCAAATTCTGGGCGGGTGCTTTTCTTTCCTGCCGCGTAGTTTGCAGACAGTGCTGTAAAATCAAACTTGCGAAAGCATCGGGGGATGCCATACGAGCAGGCAATGCGGTACGATGATAGATGATTACAGTCACTGTCCCGACTGCCAGGTGCCAGCTCCTTCGAACTGCCCGGGGCGACTCTGCTTTCCCTTGGTGCGTGGCAGTCCCCCGGGTGAGTGCCACATGCGGGTGGACCGGATGGTGAAAAGTCTTGCTGATAGACAGGTGTAGGAGATAAAGAGGTACTGTAACCGGAGTGGCTAACATTTGCGAGGGAGGAGCATCAAGTATGAACAGGCTGGAAAGAGCGTTGATGCATGCACTTTTTGTGCACCTGCACCACAATATAGACCGGGTGATTGATTTTGGGGTCTTTGCCGATCTGAATGATAAGGTCGAGGAGACGTGGCCAGGCAGTATCCTTGTCGGTCCGGATGCCAATGACGACGCCGCGGTCTTCCGTATCCCCGGCGACGAAGGTCTGGTCGGAGCGAAGATGGAGAGTCACTGCTCACCCTGCGTGCCCCGCCCGTACGATGGCGCGGCGACCGGGGCAGGGGGTGCTATGCGGGATCTGGTAGCTATGGGAGCGCGCCCACTGTTTCTGATGGACTTCATCGGTACCCTTCCCCTGGAGGAAGAGATTATCGTTGGACCATGTGGCTTTGACGGCGACTGCACCTGCGGCGAGTGCGAGATCATGACCAGTGGCGAACGGGTGAATCTGCTCGTAGAGGGAATCCGTGATATGTGCGAGACTATGGACGTGTTTGTTGTGGGCGGCGGTCTCTCCACCTCGTTCCGCGACATTGTGCCTGCGGTTGTGGTGGCGGTGATCGGACGGCTGGTTACCGATGAGCCTCTCACTAAACCGGCTAAGAAGGCAGGCGACCGTATAGTAATCGTCGGGGAGACGGGCAACGACGGAAATGACACTCTCTACCGCGCAGGACTGGTGGACGTGATGCGTCCTGCCCACGCCCTGTTTGATGAGGAGAGAACCACGATGGAGGCCGCGCTGGCCGTCATGAAAACCGGCGCTGTCCATGCCTGCTCCGACCTGGGAGCTGCCGGTATCGGTGCTGCGGTGAGCGAATCGGCCCGCTTTGGTGGTTTCGGTGCACGGGTAGATCTGACTCGAGCACCGGTCAGAAAACCTGACCTGACTCCTGAAGAAATTCTGATATGCGAGACGCAGGGCCGTATGCTCTTCCAGGTTGCCCCGGAGGATGTCGATGAGGTGCTCGCTGCGGCGAGGTCCGAGGGTGCCGCAGCGGAGGTCTTCGGCGAGATAACGCATGAGGACGAGACGGCTTTCCTGTATGGGGACGAGGTCGTCGCCCGCATTCCGAATGATCCAGATCCCGAGATCATCGAAGAACTGCAGTGATCGACTGATACTGTGCGCTGGACGCCGCCAGAACCGTCCGTCCAGGAGAAAAAGTCCAACTTGGAAACAGGTGCGTGCCGGAGCTATCAATGACCTGCTGGGGTCGGTACGACAAACCAGTTAATCCTTGATGTCTGGAGGGATGGTGTAATGTACAGGGGGGATAAGATTTGCACCGAGGACCGGAGTCAGTTCTATCGAATGCTGACCGAGCAGCTCGAGGGTCTTCTGGTTGGGGAGGCGGATTGGATAGCTAACCTGGCGAATGCTGCCGGCCTGCTCTACTATCAGCTGGAGGATGTGAACTGGGTCGGCTTTTACCTGCACCGTGACGGTGAGCTGGTGTTGGGCCCATTTCAGGGTAAGCCGGCCTGCACCAGAATTGCCTTCGGCGATGGGGTGTGCGGAACGGCGGCTGAGCGGGGAGAGAGTCTGGTAGTGCAGGATGTACATGAGTTCCCCGGTCACATCGCCTGTGACGAGGCCTCCCGTTCAGAGGTAGTGGTTCCCATGTTGTTCGACGGGAAGGTACTGGGAGTTCTCGATGTGGACAGTCCAGTGTTAGCACGCTTTGATGGTGAAGATGAACGGGCCTTGCGCCGCATGGTGGAGATTATCATAGAAAACTCCAGCTGACGGGAGGACGCCACCATGTGGGTTGCAGTTCATGCCGCCTGCGGTGCGGCCATTGATATGGTGGTATTGGTCAGCATGGGGATAATGACCAGGATCTATTTTCTGTCTCATCGGTCCTGGTTCCCCCACGGACGCATGTCATTTCTCTGGGGTGTTGGGATACAGGTGGTGCTGATTGCCCATATGGTGGCTGCTCAAGGAGCGTCGTAGGACTGGTGGTTGGTGTCCCGCGCCATTGCTTTCGCAGGTGGGGCACCGATGTTTACGGCCTGCAGTAGGAGGAGAATCTTGGTCTCAGTTTCTCTTGCATGACCGAATCCAGTACCTGCTTGCGTTGTGGTCATGAAAAGAAATATACGAGGACAAATATCTAGCGGGACCTTCGGCGCATGCTCATTTTTCGCCGGCCAGCCCATGATGCACAAGATCCATCATTTGCTCAAGCGCACGATTGAAGATCTCCGGTTGGCAATCTCCCTTTTCCTGTCGCTCGGAGAAATCCCTCATGATCCCTCGAACTGCACCGAACATCATCGTTGCACAGATTTCTTCATCCACGGGCCTGATTTTTCCGCTCTCAGTTCCCTCTCTGATAATCGCTGAGAGGAACCTCCTGAGTCCTTCTTTTTCCCTGACCTGCGGCCCTACGTTATGGCCCTCGCGCAGTATTACCATCACCAGATCGGGGTTCTTTCTGACCTCGTCGAAATGTTCTGCAATGATGGTGCGCAGCTTATGCACCGGGTTCAGCTGACTGCGCTGCATCCTTTCGTATACTGCCTGCCTCTTGGCGTGCTCCGTGAGGAAGATGTGGTCAAGGATATCCTGTTTGCTGCGAAAGTAATTGTAGATGGTGCCGACCGCCACGTCTGCCGCGGCCGCGATCTCGTCGGTTGTGGACCTGTGAAATCCCCGGCACGCAAATAGCTCGATGGCAGCGATTCTGATTCGTTCCTTCTTATCGCTCACACTGTCACCCCCGGTTGACGTCACCCGGTGAGACTGCTACCGGATTCGGGTTTCGGTACTTCAATGTCGCCCCGTAAGGTTCCGCAGCTCATGTCATCGCCCCACTGACTGAGATCTCATTCAAATATTCCCATGCGCAGTTCGTATTGTCAAGAATCAAGAGATGTTATGATCATAAAATCCCGGTAGCGGTAATGGACGGTAGTCTGTGTGGAGCGGGGTGGGTGGGGCAGGAAGGGGCGATTCCATCCGCGAAGCCATAGCTTCCGTAGCAGGCCATCGCTGGCGGTCTGTCGGCCCACTCGGCGATGGCCTGCTGCAGCTGGAGATGGTATCGTGCCCAAAGGCAAGGTGGTATGGGTGACCGGCTCTAGTTACGGTATCGGCCGCGTTGTAGCCCATAGGCTGGCGACCCAGGGAGCCTGTGTTGCCATCAACTGCCGAAAGGATCTGGGCAGGGCCCGCCGGGTGGTGGCCGATATCGAAAATCGAGGCGGCAGGGCTGTCCTGGTGCGGGGAGATACCGCTGCACCGGGAGACGCAACGGACATGCACCGTTAGATAGTAGAGGCTCTGGGTCCGGTGACCTGCCTCGTCAACAATGCAGCCTACGCCCTGCTCAGACCGTTTCTCGATATCACTGTTGATGAATGGAGCTTCCAGGTTGATCAGAAATCGGTTACTATCTGCCGACGAGGTGCGTTTTGCCCGGGATGATAGAGGCTGGTCAGGGCGTGATAATCAACATACTCTCCACACTTGCTGAACGTGGAGGGGAGGGCGAGGAGCCGTTGCCAATGGCGCAGCTCTGTCGTTGACGCGTGCTGTTGCTTCTGAATTTGCCGACAGGGGAATGAGATGCTGTGCTCTCATGTTAGCATGGGCGGATAACATCTTTGATTCCGATGATCCCGGAGACGTTCGTGATCTGGAAAGATCTCCACTGGGACGGGTGACCAGGACAGAGGAGATTGCTGGAACGGTAGCATTTCTCGTTTCTGAGGAGGCCGGAGCAATAACCGGTTCAACAGTTACCGTCGATGCCGGTTACCTGTGTCGCTGACTGGACGTTGACGATGGTGTTGCTCATCATAATAGGAATTAATGGATCTGCAGCATGACGCGCCGCGGGTTTTCTGACATTCAGCGATTGCAGCTTGGCAATCAACTGCTTGCAGATGATGTGATCGACCGTGGATCGCTCTCGTTTGCCGGCGTGAACCAGCCCATGCCTGGTCATTCTGCATCAGGTTGCGTTTTAGTTTCAGCGGTAGTTTTTGCCGGCTAATCATTGCGCATACTGGGGTCAGGGGCAGGAGTATCACCGTCTCGTTTGTGGTATTGAATGGACTTGAGGTGTGTTCTGAAAGCATGGTGCTCACCCTGATCTCCTCATGTACTGACACATCAGTGTGAGCGATTTGATGTCCGCGGCAGATGACATGGGTAAATATGGATTTAGCATGCAGCAACACCCACAAACCGTACATCCGTGTACTGATTGGCCCGCGATACCTGCGGGCAGCTGTCCGGAGCACTGCGCTGTCCGGGGTTAGTGGGCAGATGCCATCCCCGGTTTGCGTCTATGGCTCTGGGAGACAGGGATACATCCCTGCAGGCGAGAAGTAAACTGCAGTATACACTTGAGGCGGTACCTGTCTGGGGCAATACTTCCATGTATTTCCTCGGGGGCGGCGAGACTGCGCAGCAAAGGAAAGAGGTGTGAGTGTGTTTCTGAAGAGAGTGCAGAGGTTGCAGGATGAAATAGGAGAGGCGCGGCTCGGCTTTGCCGTCATTGTGCCCGGGGCCAATTTCCGGTATCTGACCGGTCATCCCATGAGTGTGAGTGAACGGGTTACCATGCTGGTTGTACCGGTTGAAGGCTCTCCTGCCCTGGTGGCCCCGATGTTGGAGGCCGGTGGTCTGGCCGAGATGTGCGGGATTGAGGACATATTCACCTACCGGGATGGCGAGTCGCCGGTTGAATCCATGCGCAAGCTAATGACAATGCGGGAGCTGACCGGCCCGGTGGGTTGCGAGTTTACTGGAATGCGCATGCTGGAAAGAGACGTCTTATCAAGTGCAGCAGCTGACATGAAATACCGCGACATCACCGATATTATGGGTCAGCTGCGAGGCGTAAAGGATTCTTCAGAACTTGAGGCGATGGAAAAAGCAGTGGGAATAGTCGAGGAGGTGTTCTCCCTGGTGGAGGGAGAAATTGGTCCGGGCATCACGGAGGCTGATCTGGCTCAGAAAATAAAGATGCACCTGGCCGAACTCGACAGCGGCCTGGTTTACACAGGAGCAGTCGCCTCGGGCGATAGGTCTGCTCTACCACACGCCGGACCATCCAGCCGCACTTTGCAGGAGGGGGACCTGGTGTGGTTCGATGTCTGTGCGGAGTATGGCGGTTATCATTCTGACCTTACCCGAACCTTCTGCGTGGGGCAGGTGTCGGGCCGCCTGCGGGAAGCGTACGAGGTGGTGCACCGGGCCCAGGCAAGGGCCCGTGAGGGCATTGTCCCCGGGATGGCCGCAGAAGATGTGGATGCGCTCTGTCGCCAGTACATCGATGATGCCGGCTACGGGGATTACTTCACGCACCGCACCGGACACGGTCTGGGGCTGGAAATACACGAGCCCCCCTACATGGTGTCTGGAGACACGACAATCCTTACCCCCGGTACTACCTTCACTGTGGAGCCGGGGATTTATCTGCCAGGTGAGGGTGGGGTGCGTATCGAGGACGATGTTGTGGTAACACAGGACGGTTGCCGTTCTCTGACATCCTACCCGCGAAACCTGTTGCCCGAAAGATAGATCAACGCCGATGAAAGGAGCAAGAGGTGCAGCCCATCGTACTTGAAGATGAAAACACAGAGTTGGATGATGTTGTTGCAGTAGCCAGGTCTGGGTGTGAAGTCATGCTCAGTGAACGGGCCCGCCGCAGGATGAGCCAAGGGCGCCAGTTCATCGATGAGGTGGTCCAGAACCGAGAGGTAGTTTACGGAGTCACCACGGGATTTGGAAAATTCAGCGAGACCCGCATCTCGGGCCCGGAAACGCGCCAGCTGCAGCAGAATCTGATCCGCAGTCACGCCGTCGGTGTGGGTGATCCCCTTCCGGAAGAGGTGGTGCGGGCAACCATATTTCTCCGTGCGCTGGCGCTGTCACGCGGGCATTCGGGCATCCGCCCCGAGATAGTTGACCGGCTGTTGGATCTTTTGAACCGTCAGATTACTCCGGTCATGCCCGAGCAGGGGTCGCTTGGGGCCAGCGGTGATCTTGCTCCTCTCGCCCACATGGCCCTGGTTCTAACGGGAGAGGGTGAGGCCGTTTATGATGGTGATCGGTATCCGGCTGCCGAGGCACTTCAGATGGCCGGCCTATCCCCACTGAAACTGGAGGCTCGCGAGGGCCTGGCTCTCATCAACGGGACCCAGGTCATGACCGCTCTGGGGGTGCTGGCCCTGCGCGACGCCGAGGTGTTGAGCAAAAGTGCCGATGTGATAGGTTCACTGTCTCTTGAGGCCCTGCGAGGAATAATAGATGCATTTGATGAACGGATTGCGAGCCTGAGACCCCACCCTGGTCATGCTCGATCTGCGCAGAATATCCGTCTACTGACTGCGGGAAGTGATTTCATTACGAGACAGGGTGAGATTCGTGTGCAGGATGGCTACTCAGTCAGATGTATGGCGCAGGTCCACGGTGCGGTCCGCGATGCGCTGAAGTACATCTCCACTGTCCTGAAGCGGGAGATTGGTGCGGTGACCGACAATCCCCTCGTGTTTCCAGCTGAAGGGGATGTACTTTCAGGCGGCAATTTCCATGGAGAACCCGTTGCGCTTGTCCTCGATCATCTTTCGCTTGCCGTCTCTGAAGTGGGCAGCATCAGTGAGAGGCGGACCGAACGTCTGCTCAATCCCGCGTACAGTGCAGGCCTCCCCCCGTTCTTGACGGAACGGGGCGGGTTGAACTCCGGACTTATGATCACCCAGTATACGGCGGCCAGTCTCGTGGCGGAGAATAAGCTGTTGGCCTCGCCGGCCAGTGCTGACTCCATTCCATCATCGGCCGGACAGGAAGATCATGTCAGCATGGGGACGACCTCGGCCAGGCAGGCGCGAGCCGCTGTGAAGAATCTCAGTAGAGTATTGGCCGTGGAGGCAATTTCTGCTGCGCAGGGAGTTGATCTGCGCAGGGTGGATATGCCCAACGCGTCACTCGGCCGGGGTACGCGGCCCGCACACAGCTGGATCAGGCAAATGGTCAGCCACCTTGAGGACGACCGCACATTGTCGGAAGAGGTGCAGGAACTCGGGGATGCGCTGCTGCGCGGGGAAATTCTGAATGCGGTTGAGGAAGGAGGCAAGGGCGAGGCGGATGGACCAGATACGACGACATGAAGCACTTCTGGGGGGCATATGCTCATAAGGAGGCATGATCATGAGTGATCGAGAGGTAAGAGCGCCGCGTGGCTCTGCGATGTCATGCAAGGGCTGGGAACAGGAGGCGGCCCTGCGCATGCTTATGAACAATTTGGATCCGGACGTGGCCGAGAAGCCCGAGGAGCTAATAGTATACGGTGGTACCGGGAAGGCGGCCCGAAGCTGGGAATCCTTCGATGCCATTGTTTCCTGTCTCCGCGATCTTGAGGGTGATGAGACGCTCTTGATACAGTCCGGCAAGCCCGTCGGGGTTTTCCGCACCCACGACAGGGCGCCCCGGGTGCTCATCTCCAACTCCATGTTGGTGCCGGCTTGGGCCGACTGGGATCATTTCTGGCAGTATGAGGCCGAGGGCCTGACCATGTTTGGGCAGATGACGGCGGGTTCATGGATCTACATCGGTTCGCAGGGAATTCTACAGGGGACCTACGAGACGTTGGCCGAGATGGCGAGACAGAAGTTTAATGAAAGCCTGCGCGGGCGCATAATCCTTACGGCCGGTCTGGGAGGCATGGGAGGGGCGCAGCCGCTGGCGATCACCATGAACGAGGGTGTGGGTATCATTGTCGAGGTGGATGAGCGCCGTATCGAGCGACGCCTCCGCACCGGATACGTGGACCGTAGAGTTGATGACATTGAAGAGGCCTGGTCCGAGGCGCAGCAGGCCAGAGATGCGGGTGAGGCGGTCTCTATTGCTGTGCACGCGAATGCGGCCGAGACCCATTCCCGGATGGTAGAAAATGGTTGGATCCCCGATGTTGTGACGGACCAGACGTCGGCGCACGATGCGCTGGGAGGATACGTACCTGAGGGAGTCAGTGTGGCAGAAGCCGAGCGGCTCCGGGGCAAAAATCCCGACGAATACGTGCATCGGTCAATGCAGAGCATGGCGCGCCACTGCGAGGCCATGGTGGATATGCTGGACGCAGGTGCTGTTGTCTTTGATTACGGCAACAACCTCCGGGCACAGGCGGAAAAAGCCGGCTTCGATCGTGCGAGGGAATACCCGGGATTTGTCCCGGCATTCATCCGTCCCATGTTCTGCGAGGGGAAGGGACCATTCCGGTGGGCGGCGCTGTCCGGCGACCCTGAAGATATTCTTCGTACGGACCAGGCGGTTATTGAGACCTTTCCCGATGATGAGAACCTTCGACGATGGATTCGGATGGCGCAGCAAAAAATCCCGCTGCAGGGCTTACCCTCGCGCATCTGCTGGCTGGGCTACGGTGAACGGGACCGGATGGGTTTGATATTTAACGATCTCGTAAGCAGGGGTGAGCTCAAAGGTCCCATAGTCATCGGTCGGGACCACCTGGATGCCGGTTCGGTGGCATCTCCCAACCGGGAGACCGAGGGGATGAGGGACGGCAGTGACGCCATTGCCGACTGGCCGATTCTCAATGCGCTCCTCAATACCGCGGCCGGTGCGAGCTGGGTTTCGGTCCATCATGGAGGCGGCGTGGGAATCGGTTATTCTCTTCACGCGGGAATGGTGGTTGTAGCCGACGGTTCAGAGGAAGCCTCACAGCGCCTGCTGCGGGTGCTCACCACGGATCCCGGCACCGGCGTGGCCCGGCACGCGGATGCGGGCTATGAAGATGCACTGCGCGTGGCCAGGGAGCGTGGGGTCCGGATCCCGATGCGGGGTGACAGGGCCTGAACAGATACGATTGGAGGAGGGTCGCACAGGATGTCATTTTACTATCTGCGATTGCACCGGGCCGTACTGCTTGCGATCCTCCTCGTTGCAGCGCTTGTGTTCGTTGATATCTCAGTAGATGTAAAGCGTTCGGAGAGGGTACTCTGGTCGGGCACCATGGAAGAGGATCCGGCTATTGGGGTTGGATTTGGCCTGGAGGTAGATGACGGGGGCTGGGCATACATCACCGATGCTGCCAGCGGCACCATTACCTCCGTCTCCCCGGAGGGTTCAGTGAGCGAGGTAAAGGCGACAGACACACTCCCATCCCACCCTGTTGCTCTCGGCCGGTGGTTTTTTCTGTATTGTGCTGAGGAGGACACCATCGTACGATACAGTATAGATGACATACGGGCAGGTGCGCGTCCCCGTCCGTATGAAACCATGAATCTGACGGACGCGCTCTCCACCGCTCTTGCTGCCGCTGAAGATGTGGCCCCCCGGGTTTTACCCCCCGATGATGCACTGACGGATCTTCGTCGGATGGATGCTGCAGGCGACGATCACCTTTTCCTGTCGGCGGACATCGTCAGTGATGCGTACATCTACCGTGTTGCCCTGAAGTGGCGACCTGAGGACTCGCTGGAGGAGTTGACGGCTGCGGCCACCTGGATTTATGGGGCTGTCACTGAAGAGGGGGACCATGGTTGGGAAGAGTTTGCGCCCGAACGCGTTGAGGTTGAGCGCCCCGTACTCGACGCCTGTCCTGCGGCCGTACTCAGAAATGATGGAGGACCAGTGCGATGGCGGGTCGAATGCCTGCATGAAGAGAGATCCTTTTCGTGGGAGGGTGTCCAGCCGGTCAGACCTGAACTGGTTGGATTCGCACCGCGCGGAGACCTCTGGCTGGCCGAGCGGCGCCCTCTGCCGCGCGCCGGCGTAGCCATTACTGGCTTCAGTTCCGAATGGGTATTCTACTGGGTGTCTCCTGATGGACAGACGAGGGAGACTGTGCGCGTTCCCTGGTTACGGGAGCAGCGCGGCGGCCCTGCAGCCAGGTCGCTTGGAGATTCTCTTTATATACTGTATCCTTCAGAGGAAGCATATGGATTGACGCTGCATGTGGTGGAGTTTGCCCGCCGGGTGCGGGTCGGATTTCTCGAGAGGGGGTTTTAAAGTGAGGCTCATCGAAGCAGTGCCCAATTTCAGTGAGGGACGGAATCAAGAGACGGTCGAGAAGATTCTGGAGGTTTTTCGTGCTGTAGATGGCTGCCACCTCCTGGACGCCCATGCGGACGGTGATCATAACCGTCTGGTCGTCACTGTGGTTGGAGAACCGGGACCGGTTACTGAAGCCTGTCTTGCGGCCGGAAAGCGGGCGGCGGAGCTGATTGACATGGACGAGCACACCGGCAGCCACCCCCGGATTGGGGCAACCGACGTCGTCCCGCTGGTTCCCGTGCGCGATGTGACGATGAAAGAATGTGTGGCGCTGGCGGAGGAACTGGGTGAGAGATTCGCTGACGAGCTGGGCATTCCGGTTTACCTGTACGAAAAAGCGGCGAGGAAACCCGGGAGACGGAAGCTTGAGAATATTCGTCGGGGCGAATACGAGACCCTCAAGGAGGAGATAGACCAACCAGAGCGCAGACCAGATTTCGGTCCGGCAGAGATGCCATCGGCCGGTGCAACGGTGGTTGGGGCGAGGCAGCCACTGGTGGCCTACAACATCTACCTCAATACTGAGGATGTGGGGGTTGCCAACGTGATTGCCCGGGCTGTTCGCGGATCCAGTGGGGGTTTTGCCAATGTCAAGGCGATCGGCCTGGAGGTTGATGAGGGTGTGCAGGTTTCCATGAATCTGACCAACTTCCGGAGTACTCCGATTCACCGTGTATTTGAATTTGTCCGTCGCGAGGCGGAACAGCGGGGGGTAACGGTTGAAAGCAGTGAGATAGTCGGTCTGCTGCCGGAAGAAGCCCTGATCGCAGCAGCTCGCTATTATCTTCGCTTGGCGGGTTTCGATCCTGACGAGCAGATCCTGGAATACCGCATTGCCCGCGAGGAGTGACCCCGATGACTGATGCTTTTACAGGTGATCTGGTTGTCTGCGGTATAGGCGAGCTGACCACGCCCGGTCCCGGCGGCGGTTGGGATACTCGGACCTACAGAAATGCATACGTGGTAATTGAAGGTGGCACTGTCACCGAGGTGGGCGAGGGCAGCCCTCCGGACGGCGATCGCGTACTGGATGTTGACGGGCGGGCGGTGGTTCCCGCATTTTGCGATCCGCACACTCATGCGGTGTTCGGGGACTGGCGCGCACGTGAATTTGCCCTGCGGCTGCGCGGGGCGGATTACAAGGAGATTCTGACTGAAGGCGGCGGCATTCTGGAGACCGTATCTGCGACCCGCGCGTCGGAGGAGGAAGAGCTGCTGGACGAGTTGCTCCGGCACCTGGATGTGATGCTGTCCTGCGGTGTACTGACCTGCGAGGTCAAGAGCGGTTACGGTCTTGACCGCGCGAATGAGATCAAGATGTTGAGGGTCATTTCCCGGGCCAACTCGGAGCACCCTGTCGAGGTGGTGCCGACCTTCCTCGGCGCGCACGCCGTGCCTCCCGAGTGGAGGGGAGATCCTGATGGGTACATAGAAAATGTTGTGCTGCCGTTGATCGACGAGGTGGCGGGGTCGGGTCTGGCAGAGTTTGTCGACGTGTTCTGTGAGCCAGGTGTCTTCACTGTGCAGCAGTCCCGTGTTGTGCTCGAGGCGGCCAGGGAGGCTGGGCTGGATGGACGTATACACGCGGACGAGATGGAGGCAGCCGGAGGGACGCAGCTGGCGGCCGATGTCGGGTGCGCTTCCGCAGAGCACCTGCTTGCGGCCCCGGAGGACGAGCTGAGGAGCTTGCGGGAAGCTGGGGTCACCCCAGTTCTTCTGCCGGGGACTGCATTCATGCTGCAGAAACCCTACGCACGTGCCAGATGGATGATTGACGAAGGCCTGGATGTTGCGCTCGGTACTGATTTCAACCCCGGCAGCTGCCCAATAATTGACATTAAGCTGATAATGTCACTGGCGGCGATCCAGATGTCCATGACTCCCGCTGAAGTTATGGTTGCAGTAACACGGAATGCCGCACAGAGCTTAAACAGAGACGATCGTGGTGCTATCGCCCCTGGATTGTGTGGTGATCTGGTCGTCCTGGATGCCCCAGATCATGTACACCTGATCTACCGCCCCGGTGCTCCACTGGTCCGGCAGGTAATACGCGGGGGAGTTCTTGTCTACGACAGATATGCAGACGGGTGCATTATGCGCTCGGTGTGAGGAGGATGATTTGTGTCTGATTATCGAGGGAGAACCACCTTTCGCTCAGTGAGTGTGCAAGATTTTTTCCAAAGCATAGGATCGGACGATCCCACCCCCGGGGGAGGTACGGCTTCCGCGATGGCAGGTGCGATGGGAGCCTCGCTGGTGCTGATGGTTGCTGTACTGACTGAGGGGAAGAAGAAATACCGCGATGTACGGGAAGAAGTGGGGCGTGTTCTGCAGGAGGGTGAACTGCTGCGGGAGGAGCTCCTGGACCTGGCGGATGAGGACAGTGAGGCCTTTGATGGGGTCATGACTGCACTGCGCCTGCCCCGGGATACAGAGCGGGAGAAAAAGGCTCGCTCCCGCGCCCTGCAGGAGGCAACCAGGCAGGCGGCGGAGGTGCCGCGGCAGATTATGGTTCGCTGCCACCGGGTTCTGGCGCTGGCTGTCAACATGGCGGAGGTGGGCAACAGCAACGCTGTCAGTGACGCCCTCGTGGCAGGCGAACTCGCCGCCGCGGGAGCTCGAGGCGGTGCGGCTAACGTGATGATAAATCTGAGCTCGCTGCGGGATGAGGAGTACAGCGCCGAGGTGACCTGCCAGCTGGAGCAGATGCAGAGCGAAGCAGAAGGCATGCTTCAGCAGCTGCGCGAGGTGGTTGACGAGCGGATGTGAGATGCTCTCCGCCCTTGAGATTGTGTTCTGTGGGAGGTGTGCTGTTGATCGGGGATACGAACTGTATATCCTACGCGGTCCTACCGTCCACCAACGCTGAAGCCCGCCGGTTAATCGAGGAGGGAGAGATCACCGGCGAGGCGTGCGTGACGGCAAAACGTCAGACCGGGGGACGCGGGCGGCGGGGTCGAACCTGGCATTCGCCCATTGGAGGTCTCTGGATGACCCAGATCATCAATCCCAGAATCCCCCGCGATCGTTGGTCTCTTTATCCCCTGATGGCGGGAGTGGCGGCTTCGGAGGCGGTTTGGTCCAGCTTCGGGGTGCGGTGTGACCTGAAATGGCCCAACGACCTGTGGTGCTCTGGATGCAAGCTCGGGGGTATTCTGTGCGAGACTGTTCAGGAATACATGCTGATCGGACTGGGGATCAACGTGCAGATCAACCTCAGTGATCTAAAAGATATTTCGGACCCGCGGGCAACGGATCTCGCGGAAGCCGGCGGGACGATATCTGGTGATGTGCCGCTGGCGGTTGATGAGCTGCGACGGGCGGTGCAGCGTCAGCTGTACCGGCAGCACCGGGTCCTTACAGAGACCCCTGATGTTCTACTGAAATCTTATCGGAATCGCTGCCTGCTCATGGACAGGTGCGTGCAGGTAACGGGCGAAACGGATTCATTTTTTGGACGAGCCAGGTGTGTAGAGGAGGACGGTGCCCTTCTGGTCGAACGCTGCGGCGGAACTCTGCAGCGGGTTCGGGCGGGAGATGTCACACTGCGTCTGGAGGCGGGTGTCGATGAATGACACGCTGACTGCGGTGGATGGTTTTCGGGTCGGACACTGTACAGATGAGGAGGCGCTCACCGGACTGACCGTGGTGCTCCCGCCGGAGGGTGCAGTTGCCAGCGTCTCGGTACGGGGTGCAGCCCCGGGCACGCGCGAACTGGGCCCCCTGCGTCCCGGAACCACAGTGGACCGGGTGGATGCGATTCTGTTGACCGGCGGTAGCGCTTTCGGCCTGGACGCGGCGGCCGGTGTCATGCAGTACCTGGCCGGGCTGCAGCGCGGAGTACGCGTGGGGGACAATGTGGTGCCGATCGTGCCCGGGGCGGTCGTGTATGACCTGGATGTGGGGATCCCGCGGGTTCCGTCGCCCGATGATGCTTATCTGGCCTGCACATCGGCAGATTCAGCCCCGGTGAAAGAGGGATCAGTGGGAGCGGGGGCCGGCTGCACAGTCGGAAAGCTGCTCGGCATGGGCCGGTCCATGCGGGGTGGACTGGGAAGTGCCGTCATTTCACTTCCTGGAGGAGGTATGGTGGCGGCTCTGGCGGTTGTCAATGCCGTCGGTGAGATCACAGATGAAAGGGGCAGAATCCTGGCCGGCATCCGGGACGATGAGGGTTTTGTGTCTTCTGAACAGGTGCTTATAGAGGACCGGGTGTGTTCCGGAAACCAGGGGGCTAACACTACCCTGGCGGTCATTGCCACCGATGTCATGCTGGACAAGACGGGATGCCGGCGCCTGGCCGAGTGGACGCATGATGGGCTGGCGCGCGGTATCCGTCCGTGTCACACATCCATGGACGGTGATGTGGTATTTGTAATTTCCGGGGGGCAGGTGTCCTGCGAGATGGACCGGGTGGGGGTCGCCGCAGTCCAAGCCGCAGCCGGGGCGGTCCGGCGCGGGGTAAGGATGGGGGTTCAGGCGGCCGGTATTCCCGCGTACCGTGATATAATAGCGGAACACCACTGTGGGACCATTGAACAAGAGGGCTCAGGAGGACTAAAATAGATAGCATATGATAGGGACTTGGGGTTTTTGAAGCCGGGTACCGGCACTCACCGCATCTGCAGGTCGGATCCCCGGCTGTATACTTGGTCCAGGTTCCCTGAGTTTAAATCCAGTCCGTCATCCGTATGGAGCCGGAACAGGAGGTTGAAAAAGTGAAGAAACTTACTCTACGGCACTACGTCCTGGCAGGGCTGCTCGGTGCGATGATAGCAGCACTCGGGTTTACCCCTTTCGGCATGGTGCCGGTACCGACGCCGGCCGGTTCAGCGACAATTCTGCACATCCCGGTCATTATCGCCGCGTTGATTGAAGGACCACTGTTTGGATCACTGGTGGGATTGATGTTCGGTGCAGTAAGCTACTGGCGGGCAGTAGTTGCCCCGGCCAATCCGATGGCACAGATGATGTTCATTGATCCCTTCACTGCACTGGTGCCGCGAATACTGATCGGGGTATTGAGCTATATTGCCTTTCGCGTGGCGCACAACGAGATCTGGCGCCGCGTCATATGTGCAGCCACGGGTTTTTTGGTGTGGGATCTGTCTTATCGGACGGCACTGCATCTTCAGTGGGTGGGAAGCTCACCGGCGACCTATCTCTTTTTCATGCCGCTCGGTGCCGGTGTGGCGTATTTTCTCTTGCGGCTGTTAGCTGGCGAGGATGCACCGGTGATCGCGGCCGCTCTGGCAGGCAGCCTGACCAATACTGTCGGGGTTATGACTCTCGTCACCCTCCGCGGCATTCTGCCGGCCTCTGCGAGTGCAGTTGTTGCCGTGGTGCATGGATTGCCCGAGGCGGCCGTGGCGGTGGTGATTACGCTCCTGGTGTATCGCTCACTGAGCAGGCGGCTGGCGCACGAAGGGGGATAGAGATTGCTACTGGCGGTCGATGTGGGTAACTCAAATGTTGCAGTCGGCGTATACCGCAAGAGTGAACTGCTGGAGCGCTGGAGGCTGGCGACCAGACGGGAAGCAACGGCGGACGATCTGGGAATCAGCATGCGATCGTTGTTTGCCACCAACGGGGTGGAACCGGATGATCTGCAGGCCATTGTATACGCGTCTGTGGTGCCGCCATTAGATGATGCATTTGAGAAGATGTTTCAGCGCTATGTGGGGCTTGAGCCCCTGCAGATTGAGCCCGGGGTAAAGACCGGTGTGGATGTCCAGTATGACAACCCGCGCGAGGTGGGTGCCGACCGCATAGCCAATGCTGCGGCGACGCAGGTGCGCTCTGGTGGGCCCGCAGTGGTGGTGGATTTCGGTACTGCCACGACATTCGACATTCTCAGTTCCGAGGACAGGTATGTCGGCGGGATAATCATGCCGGGGGTGGGCATCTCAAGTGAGGCCTTGTTTCACCGGGCGGCGAGACTGCCCCGCGTCGATCTCTATTCTCCCGATAGAGCAGTTGGACGAAATACCAGCGAAAGCATGCGTTCAGGAATTGTCCACGGCCACGCTGGAGCAGTTGATGCCGTGGTGGATAAGATACAGGGGGAAATTGGACCACTGCGACAGGTAATTGCCACCGGAGGCTGGGCAGGAGTTATTGCTCCCGAATGTCGAAGTGTTCACGAAATAGACCCGAATCTGACACTGGAAGGATTGCGCATAATATACATGCGCAACCAGAGGACCTGAGGGGAGGGGCTGTCAGCATGATCGAAATGGATCTCATAACGGTAGGCATGGCCCCGCGCGGCGACGGAAATGTGCTCGTATTGCGCGAGGTGGACGGCGAGCGAATGCTCGTTCTCGGTATCGGGTTTGCCGAGGCGACGTCCATTGCAATGGCGGCAGAGGGAGTTGCCCCGCCTCGTCCCATGACCCACGACCTGATGCTCAGCTTGATTGGGCGTCTGGGTGGATCGCTGCAGGGAATAGTGGTGCACGACATGCGTGGAGAGACCTTCATCGGGCAGATGGAGATATCAACCGACAGTGGTGTCATGGAGATTGACGCCCGACCCAGTGACTGCATTGCCCTCGCTATCCGCGAGGAGGTACCGATATATGTCTCCGACATGGTCATGGATATGGCAGCGGTTACCCAGGATATGATCGGCGATGACGATGAGGAGGAGTACCAGAACTGAAACGAAACACCTGTGTCAGGTGGTTTCTTCATAGGGCCGGCCTCCCGGGAGAGAGGCCGGCCCGTGCGGTTGTGTGCCCGGCATGAGCGAATGCTGGGGGGTGAAAGTCCCCTGTGGGCAGTGGCCACGTAGGACCACTAGCTGAAGGCAAGGGT
>Ga0207421_10002431_pt1 | contig 23044 bp, 16 predicted proteins | sample SodLakKL_010_SED_4_FD_187542 | JGI IMG/M metagenome (GOLD analysis project Ga0207421, IMG submission 187542) | Alkaline sediment microbial communities from Lake Tanatar, Kulunda Steppe, Russia - 8KL_010_SED (SPAdes) (version 2) | ecosystem: Environmental > Aquatic > Non-marine Saline and...
GACAGCCTCGCAGGCAGCCTCGCGGACAGCCTCGCGGACAGCCTCGCAGGCAGCCTCGCGGGCAGCCTCGCGGGCAGCCTCGCAGGCAGCCTCGCGGGCAGCCTCGCGGGCAGCCTCGCGGACAGCCTCGCAGGCAGCCTCGCAGGCAGCCTCGCGAGAAACAGCGGATAGCTGCTGGTTCTCGCGCCTCCGCCCGGTCGACGGGCGCCCGAAAGCCCAGGAGGCCCGAGAAGCAGCGGATAGCTGCTGGTTCTCGCGGCACCGGCCGGACGACGCACGGCCGGACGACGCACGGCCCGAGGCCGCACGGCCGGACGACGCACGGCCCGAGGCCGCACGGCCCAAGGCCGCACGGCCGGACGACGCACCGGCCGGACGACGCACGGCCCGAGGCCGCACGGCCGGACGACGCACGGCCCGAGGCCGCACGGCCCGAGGCCGCACCAGCGTCAGCCCCGGTCGGTCTGGGTGACCTTGGACAGCCCCCGGGGCGCATCCGGGTCCAGCCCCCGAGCCCGGGCGAGCCCTTCCACGAGCAGCTGACCCGGGACGATCAACCCCAGCGGGGCCAGGGCCTCCGACAACTGAGGACCTGCCAGGTGCTCGGTCGCGGCTGCGGCCAGCCGGCGGTCACCACCGATCGTGACCACGTTGGCTCCCCGCTGGGTCAGGTCGCGGGCGAGCTCGATCATTGGGTCCACCATCGGGCCGTGGTTGGCGGCGACGAGCAGCACGGTGGTCCCGGCGTCCACCACGGCGATCGGCCCGTGTCGCAGATCCGCGTAGGACAGCCCGCGGACGGGCTCCAGGCAGGTCTCCTCCAGCTTCAGTGCCAGCTCCAGTGCCGTGCCGTACACGACCCCGCGGCCGCTCACGAGCAGGTGGGGTGACCGGGCGAGCAGGGCGATCGCGTCGTCGACCCCGTGGCGAGCGGCCACGAGCCCGGCGACCTCCGTCGGGACGCGCGCGAGCTCGTCGCCGAGCGAAGGCCCCGCTGGCCCGAGGGCGTCCACGAGGACCGCGACCGCCAGCAGTTGCGCGGTGTAGGTCTTGGTGGCCGGGACGGCGAGCTCGGGGCCCGCCTCGGTCACGAGCGCGATGTCAGCACCCTCGGACAACGGGCTGGCGGAGTCGTTGGTGATCGCGACCGTCACCGCACCGGCCTCGCGGGCCCAGGTCTGCACCGCCACGATCTCCTCGGTGGCGCCGGACTGGGACAGGCTGACGACGGCGGTGTCAGACAGGTCACGCTGGACGGCGTAGTGCGTGGCGAGGCTGGGCGCCGCGAGCGCAGCACCGCGCCCGGCGTGGACCTCGACGAGGTAGCGGCCGTAGACCGCGGCGTTGTCGGAGGTGCCGCGGGCCGCGAACAGCACGTGACGGCGGTCACTGAGCAGGCGAGCGAGCTCCGGCTGGAGCGGCAGCAGCTGTTCCAGCGTCCGCGCCAGTGCCTCGGGCTGTTCACCGATCTCGCGCAGCATGTCGGTCGTCATGTCGAGGTCCAGACGTCGGGGAGGGTCACGAGGTCACGAGGTCACGGTCGGCAGGTGCTCGGCGCCGGCGACGACGCCCCCGGCCACCCAGCTGGCGCGCGTGGACCAGTCCTCGTCCAGCCACACGAGGTCCGCCGCAGCGCCCGCAGCGAGCCGGCCGAGGTCCGGTGCGCCGAGCGCGTCGGCGGGCACCCTGGTCGCCGCGGTCAGGGCGATGGCGGGGTCGATCCCGCAGGCGATCGTGTTGGCGACCGCCGCATCGAGTCGCAGGGCGGAGCCCGCCAGGGTCCCGTCGGATCGCACCGGTGCCGCCCCGACCCGGACCTCGGTGGGCTGCCCACCGAGGGCGTAGGTGCCGGGGGGCATGCCGAGCGCGGCGATGGCGTCGCTGACCAGCATGATCCGGCCGGCCGCCGCGGCGAAGGCGAGCCGAACCGCGGTCGGCGCCACGTGCTCGAGGTCCACGATCAACCCGCAGGTCAGCCGCGGATCGGACAGTGCCACCCCGACCACGCCGGGGTCGCGGTGCCCGAGCGGGCGCTGGGCGTTGTACAGGTGGGTGACGAGGCTGGCACCGGCGTCCACCGCTGCGATGGCCTGGGCATCGTCGGCGTCGCTGTGCCCGATGGCGACGCGCACCCCGGCGTCGACCAGCTGGCGGATGGCATCGAGCGACCCGTCCCGCTCCGGCGCGAGGGTGACGTAGAGCAGGGCGTCCCCGCCGGCGTCCAGGAGCGTCGCGACCACCTCGGGCGAGGGATCGGCGAGGTGCAGGGGGTTGTGGGCACCACGCCGTGCGGCGGCGAGGAAGGGCCCCTCGACGTGGATCCCGAGGACCCTGGCACCCGGCGCCGGCGCCTGCGGTCGCGTCCCGGCCCGCCCCGCCGCGGCGGCCCGGCCAGCCACACCACCGACCGGTGACGCCCCGCCCAGCTCCGCGCCGCGGTCGGGGACGCCGGCCCGGCCCCGCGCCCGCTGCAGTGCCGCGGTCAGGACCGGGACGGGTGCGGTGATGAAGGTCGGGACGAAGGCGGTGACCCCGGTGCGTGCGAGCTCGGCCCGGACCTGGTCCCACGCGGCATCGTCGGCGTCGACCAGGTCGATCCCGAACGCACCGTTGACCTGGGCGTCCACCAGCCCCGGCGCCAGGACCCCTTCATCGAGGTGACGGGTCGGCGCGGCCGGAGGGCGACCGACGCCGACCTCGACGACCCGGCCGCCCGCCAGGGCGACCCATGCGTCAGACACCAACCGGTCATCCAGCAGCGTGCGCGGCGCCACGAGGACCTCCACCCCGAGGAGTCGGCGCGGTCGGCGCGGCCCATTCGACGTCGTCATCGTGGCTCCCGGACCGGGAGCCGGCCCGGTGCCACCGCGGCGCCGGTGAGCACCGCCGCCATGGCCTCACTGGATGGTCGATGGATCCCGTAGCTGAGCAGGACCGTGCCGAGGTCCTGCACCTCGGCGAGGTCGGCCGGCGAGCGCTGCACGACCACGATGGTCGGAACACCGCGGCCGAGAACGGCACGCACCAGGGCCCGCTGCGCGGGATCGATCGCCGCGGCGGTGACGCCCAGCACGACCCGGTCGGCCGTCTCCACCCGCGCCAGGACCTCCGCCACGTCCGCCGCTGACGGTGGGTCGGGATGGACCACGACCTCGACACCGCCCGCAGCCTCGCTTGGCTCGGCCGACCCGGCCAACTCCGCCGCAGCGCCGTCCAGCGGCGGGGAGGGCTCCTGCCACCGGTCCCGCAGCGCCTGCCCGAGGGTGGGTGCCACCTCGGTGCTCGTGTCGGCGGGGGTGAGGTCGCGGGGCCGGGGCTCGATGACCAGCACGCGGTCCCGGCGCGACAGGGGCAGGAGGCCGTCCACGTCCCGAACCAGGGTGACCGCGCGGCGGGCGAGCGTGTCGGCGAGCGCATGGTGAGCGGCCTCGTCGACCGGTGGGAGCGTCGCACCAGGCTGGGAGAACGAGCGCCGCAGCGCATCGACGCGAGCGGTCGAGACGGCCAGGGCAGCCGGGTCGAGCAGCCCCCGGCGCAGCGCGGACCGGAGACCGTCGCGCACGCGGGTCATGGCGTGCGGGTCCGGTGCCGCGAGCAGCAGGTCGACGCCTGCCCGCAGGGCCGCGATCGCATCGATCACCTGACCGACCAGGTCCTGTTGCAGCGCGTGCATGTCGAGCGCGTCGGTGATCGCGACCCCGGTGAAGGCGAGCTCGTCACGGAGCAGGTCGGTCATCACCTCGCGCGCGAGCGAGGCCGGCAGGTCGACGCGGCCCGTCAGCGCCGGGACCGCCACGTGCGCCGACATGACCAGCCGCGGTCCGGCGGCCAGCGCTGCGCGGAACACGGCCAGCTCCCGGTCGTGGAGCGTCGGGGCGTCGACCGGCAGGATCCCGAGTTCGTGGTGGGAGTCGACCGGCACCGCACCGAGCCCCGGCAGGTGCTTGAGGGTCGCCGCGACACCGGACCGCTGCAGACCACGCACGAACGCGGCGGCCAGCGCGCCGGCAGCGACCGGGTCGTCCCCGAAGCTGCGCAGTCCGAGCGAGGGGTTCCGTGGCTCGGTGGCCAGGTCGCACACCGGGGCGTAGACCACGTTGATACCGACCGCTGCGGCTTCCGCCCCGATCGCTGCGCCCACCTCCTCGGCGAGGTCGAGGTCCCCCGCCGCCCCGAGTGCGAGGTTGCCGGCGAAGGGGGTCGTCTCCGGGCCGAGACCGAGGAACTGCCCGCCCTCCTGGTCGATCGCGACGATCAGCGGTGGTGCGCCGGCGGGCCGGGCGGCCTGGAGTTCCGCCACGAGGTCGCGGACCTGCGCCAGCGATGCGACGTTGCTCGCGCGGAACAGCGTGACGCCGGGCACCCCACCGGCGGTGATCTCGGCCAGGAGGGCCGATGACGGATGCAGCCCTTCGAAGGCCCGCAGCAGGTGCCCATCGGTCGGGTGGGTCGGGGCCGAACCGCTCACCCCTTGACCCCGCCGGTCAGCAGCCCGCGCACGAAGTGACGCTGCATCGCGAGGAAGACCACCAGCGGGACGACCATGGACACGAAGGCGCCGGCGGTGAGCAGGTGCCAGGATTCGCCGCGGGTGCCGACGAGTTGCTGCAGCTGCGCCGTGAGCACGGCGACGTCGGACGAGGTCCCCAGGAACACGAAGGCGACCAGGAAGTCGTTCCACACCCAGAGGAACTGGAAGATCGCGAAGGCGGCGAGGACCGGCGCCGCGAGCGGGAGGACCAGGCGAGTGAAGGCGGCGAAGTGGCTCGCCCCGTCGACGTAGGCCGATTCCAGGATCTCCTTGGGCAGATCGGCGATGTAGTTGTACAGCAGGAACACCGCCATCGGCAGCCCGAACCCGGTGTGCGCGAGCCAGGTCCCGAGGTAGGTGCCCGTCAGGTCCCAGCGCACGTACAGCTCCAGCAGCGGGACCAGCGTCATCTGCAGCGGGACCACCAGCAAGCCCACCACCAGCGCGAACAGCGGCTTGCGGCCGGGGAAGTCGATCCACGCGAAGGCGTAGGCGGCGAAGGCGGCGAGGCTGATGGGGATCACCGTCGCCGGGATCGCGATGACCACGGAGTTGACGAACGCATCGAACATCCCCCGATCGCCGAGCACCGCGATGTAGTTGTCCAGGGTCCACTGGGTGATCTCGAAGGGGTGCGCGAACACCGTCCACCAGCCCGACGTGGCGATCGCCCCCGGCGGTCGGAACGAGCTGATGAGCAAGCCGACGGTGGGCAGGGACCACACGACGACGATCACCACGACCAGGGCACGGACCAACAGCGACCGCTGCCCCGGCTCCCGGGTCGGGCCATCGGCGCCGCGGGAGCGCCACGCCATCCGGCGCGGGGCGCGCATGGCACCCCGTTGGGTCGGGGCCGACTGCTCGACGGTGCTCGGTGCCGTCACGCTCATGTCAGGGCCCTCCTGCTCGGTGCGGACGCGAGGCTCATCATGCTCCGACCCCCTGCCGGTTCATGTTCCGGATGTTGACGACCATGACGGGGATCACGACCAGCAGCAGCAGCACCGCCAAGGCGCTGGCGCGGCCGAAGTTCTGGAACTGGAACATCTCCTTGAACATGCGCGTGGCCACGACCTCGGTGTCGAAGTTGCCGCCCCGGCCCATGACCCACACGATGTCGAAGACCTTCAGGATCGCGATGAAGATCGCCGTCGCGACGGTCAGGATCGTGCCGCGGATCATCGGCAGGATGATCCGCAGGAAGACCACGAACTCGCCGGCGCCGTCGAGCCGGGCGGCTTCGATGACCTCGCTGGGCACGGACTTGATCGCCGCGGAGAAGATCACCATCGCGAACCCGGTCTGCAGCCAGATCATCACCACGATCAGGGCGAAGGTGTTGAGGGGGCTGAGCGAGAGGATCGGGACGGGCTCGAAGCCGAACCCGGTGATGATGGCGTTGATCAGCCCCGTCTGCGGCTGCCCTTCAGGCTGCCACGCGTACACGAACCTCCAGATGACGCTCGCGCCCACGAACGAGATGGACAGGGGCAGGAAGATGAAGCTCTTGGCCAGAGCTTCGCGCTTCACACGGTCCACCAGCGCCGCGAACCCCACACCGATCAACACGCTGCCGGTGGTACCGAACACCAACCACAGCACGTTGTTGCGGAACGCCAGGAGCATCGACGGATCGGTGAGCGCGAACTGGTAGTGCGACAGGGTGAACCCACCGTCGTTGTCGGTGAAGCTCCGGTAGATCGTGCCGAGCATCGGCAGCAGGAGGTACAGGAAGATCAGTCCGATGCCGGGGCCGACGAACAGCCATGGCCGGATCTTCTCCCGGGTCCGCAGTCCGAAGGTGGCGTCGATGGCACGGTTGGCCGCGACGAACAGCGCCCACACCCCGCCCACGCCGACCACCAGCGCGACGGCGGCCGAGCCGAGCTTCCTCGACACCGGGGTCAGGCCGCGCTGCTCGATCGCCGCGGCCGAGCCGTCGGCGCCGACGAAGCGGAGGAGCCCGGCCACCACCCGGTCGAAGGCGGCTGGATCGGCCAGGAAGCCGACGCTCCACCACAGCACGGCGACGATCGCGAGCAGCACCCCGATCGCAGCGACGGAGCGACCGGGTCTGGGGGTCGTCCGTTGCGTGGATTCGGCCCGGGTCTCGACGGGCATGGGATGGTCTCCTTGCCGATGTGCGGGGGCGTCGGGGCGGTCGGGATCAGGGGTCCGGGGTCAGGTGCTGGGGTCGTCGGGTACCGGGGTGCCGGTGTCGTCGGGTGCCGGGGCGGCGGAGTGGCCGGTGGTGTGGCCACCGGCCGCACCACCGCCCCGGGTGGGCCCGAGGACCCCGGACCGGCGAGATGCCGACCGAGGCGCCCGGGAAGCGTGACGTGACCTACTCCTCACCCTCCCAGTCGACCTCGTCGAGGCCTGCGAGGATGTCGGAGGTGTTGTCACCCTCGGCCCGGATCCAGTCGACCATGGCTGAGTTGAAGGCGGAGCCGACCGGTGCGGGCATGCCATCGGACGCGTCATCACGCAGGACGCTCGCGGCGGCCAGGATGTCCGCAGCGGTCCGGGACGAGTAGTCCTGGTACCAGTCGTCGGGCACCCGCTGGTTCGGGGAGATGAACCCGCCTGCGGCGATCATCGGCTCGACCGCCGAGGTGGTCGCCAGGTACTCCATCAGGGCTCGGACCTCGTCGCGGTCCTCGAACATCACGAACTGGTCCGCGGCGCCGAGGACCGGGGTCCCGAACTCCTCGTCGATCGGAGGCAGCACGAAGAACCTGGCATCGGTGCCGGGCTGCAACCGCTCGGCATCGGTGTCGTCAGCGGAGGCGTTCGGGTCCGCGAGGAAGAAGTCGGCGATCCAGGTGGCCTGCTTGTGGAAGAAGCAGTCCGGACCGTCCGCACCGTGGAACATCGGCAGCGGGGTGGCGCCGACCCAGGTCTCGTTCATCCAGATGGGACCACCGAAGGTGTTGCCCTCGGTGAAGAACAGCTCCTCCACGAACTCGAAGGCCTGCGCGACCTCGGGGTCGGAGAAGTCCCGCTCGCCGGCGGCCCACTCGTCGTAGACCTCGACCGGCGCGGTGCGCAGCAGCACGTCCTCGACCCAGTCGGTGGCCGGCCAACCGGAGAAGTCCCCCTGCTCGACGCTGACGCACCACGGGGTGATGCCGGAGGCACTGATGTCGTCCATCAGCTCCTCGAGCTCCTCCCAGGTCTCGGGCTCGGTGTAGCCGGCTGCGTCGAACGCCTCCGCCGGGTACCACACGACCGACTTCGTGAACGCGCCCCAGGTCACGCCGTGGACGCTGTCACCGGCGCTGGTCATCTCGGTCCAGGCCTCACCGAAGTCGTCCCGGAGCTGGTCGACGTCCATCCAGTCGTCGAGCGCCACGAGCCGGTCGTTGCCGGCCAGGGTGCGCATGAGGCCCGGCTGGGCGATCTGGGCCACGTCGGGCGGGTTGCCGCCCTCGACGCGGGTGACCAGGGTCGTGGTGTAGTCGGTGACGCCGTCGACCTGCACGGTCATGCCGGTCGCCTCCTCGAAGGGGCGCAGGGCCTCGGCGAAGCGGTCGCCGTCCTCGGCGATCCACTGGCTCAGCACGGTCACCGTCTCGCCGGCGTACTCGCCGTCGACGGCCGCGGCGAGGTGGGTGTAGCCGGCCGGGACGTCCAGGTCGCCGGACGGGGCCGCGGCATCGCCGGCATCGCCGGCATCGCCGCCGTCCTCCTGCGAGGTCTCGGTGTCGCCGGACGAGGTGTCGTCCTCGGCCGGGTCGGGGTTCGCGCAGGCCCCCGCGATCAGCGCGATCGCCGCGCTGCTCGCGAGCGCTGCTCGCATGCCTGTCCGCATCGTTGTCTCCCTCACGTCTTGATGGAGGCCGGGAGTCCGTCCCGGCCTTCGGGTCGTCGGGCGAGCCGGATGGCCGCCCCTTCGATCGGGCGGATCGGTGCATCTGCCACCGCCGCCGCCCCCACCGCACCGAGCGGTATCTCCGCCGGTGCGCACCACACACGTTCCGGTCCGACGACCCGAGCGGCCACGTCGGAACGACCGGCTCGCTCGCGGAGCCGGTGCCTGAGCGGCGTGAGCAGCGGGTCGCCGAGGCGCCCCAGCCCGCCACCGAGGACGATCACGTCGGCGCCGTAGGCGTGCGCCAACCACTGGACCATGAGGTCCAGGTGTCCCACGACGTCGTCGAGGATCCCCTGGGCCCGGGTATCGCCGGCCGCAGCCGCCACCGCCAGCGCGTGGCCGGCCGCCTCGACCTCCACGCCCCAGCGCCGACGTACGGCACTGCCGGAGATGACCGTCTCGAGGCATCCCTGGGCACCGCAGCCGCAGAGCTCGCCGTCGGGGTCGACCACGACGTGGCCGATCTCGCCTGCCAGACCGTGGGCACCCCGGTGCGGGCGGCCGTCGATGACGACGCCAGCGGCCACACCGGTGCCGAGCCCGACGAACACCAGCACGTCCGTGTCCGGCGCGAGGACGCGGTGGGCGCCGAGCGCAGCGGCCCGGACGTCGTTCTCCAGCACCACGCGGGCACCCAACGCTTCCTGGACCGCGCTCCCGAGACGCACCGGTGCCGCACCCAGCCCGAGGTTGACCGCGAGCCGCACCGTCCCCATCTCGTGGTCGACCTGCCCGGGGACACCGATACCGACGCCGACGAGGGCATCGAGCTCCACGTCGAGCGCGGCGATGGCCTCCAGCGTCCCGGGGACGAGCCCAGCTCCCGGCCGGGTCGCCACCTGCGCGCTCGACAGCACCTCGCCGTCCGAGGCGATGGCGACCACGTCGGTGGTGGTGCCGCCGATGTCGATGCCGAGCCACCGCACAGCGAGGTGATCGCTCGCTCTGTCCAGCCCCAGCACCCGCGCGGCGGCCGTCACGGCCGGACCATCCCGAGCGCCCCGGCGAGGACGAGGGCGTGCGCCCCGTCGAGCACCAGACCGCTGGGGTCCTGCGCCGCTCGCACGGCGACGTTGGGCGCGACGCGGCGTAGCAGCCGGGCCCGGACCACGGCCGCCACCTGGGCGGCCATGACCTCGCCGTAGCCGTCGCGTTCGACGCTGAGCACGACATCGCCGACGTCCAGGATCGCCACGAGGTGGGCGATGACCGCGCCGAGGTGCCCGGCAGCGTCGGTCACGGCCTGCTGGGCAGCATCCTCTCCGGCGCCTGTGGCCGCGATCGCACGGTCGATGGCGGGAAGGCTGGCCACCGTCTCCAGGCAACCGGTGTTCCCGCACGCACACGGCAACCCGTCCGGCTGGACGACGAGATGGCCGATCTCACCCGCTGCCGCACTCGAGCCCACGTGGGGGCGGGCTCCGAGCACGAGCCCGGCACCGATGCCGTCTCCGATCCGCACCAGGACGAGACCATCGCGCTCGGTAGGGAGCCGCCCGAACTCGGCCAGTGCCGCGGCGTTCGCGTCGTTGGAGACCCAGACGGGCAGGCCGGTCTCGGCCTCCAGCAGGGCCCGCAAGGGGTGGTCCGACCAGCCGAGGTGCGCGGCCTCGATCACGGTGCCGTCCGCATCGACCAGCCCCGGGGACCCGATCCCGACCCCCTCGATCGGAGCGGTGGCCTGCGCCGCCAGCTCCTGGACCAGTACGGCGAGCGCGTCCGTCGGGTCACCCTGCTCCGGGGCCACCCCCCTGGCGTGCTCGGTCCCGGACAGGTCAGCCAACATGCCGACGAAGGGACGGACGCTCGCATCGATCGCGATGACCTGGCGCGCGGCGAGGTCGATGCCGAGCAGGGTCGGGCGCTTGCCACCCGCCGAGATGCCCGGGCCCAACTCGACCACCAGACCATCGGCGGAGAGCTCGTCGACCAAAGAGGAGATCGTCGGCCGCGCGAGCCCGGTGAGCCTGGCCAGGTCGGCGCGGGTCACGGCCGCCCCGGAGGCGACCGCGTGCAGCACGGACCGGCGGTTGATCGTGCGGGCGTCGTGTGCCGACGCGCTCCCCAGCGACCGCAAGGGGCCGAGCAGCAGGTCCGACATCTCGCGTCCTCCGGCAGATCAGCCAACGCGTATTGGTAAGGCAGCATAACTAACTAAGTTTGCAACGTCAACACAGCCCCGCGGTGCGGCGGTTGCTCCCGCTGCTCAGCCCTGCGGGCCGACACCGCGACGCCGGCGCCGATCCAGTTCGATCGCCGGGCAGCGGTCCATGACCACGTCCAGCCCGGCGGCACGGGCCCGGTCGGCGGCGGCGTGGTCGATCACCCCGAGCTGCAGCCACACGGCCCTTGCGCCCCGGACGATCGCCTCGTCGACATGGGTGCCCGCTCGATCCGAGCGACGGAAGATGTCGACGACGTCGATCGTGACCTCCGCCGGCACCGATGCGAGGTCCGGGTAGGCGCGCAACCCGAGCACCTCGTCGACACCGGGACGGATCGGGATCACCTCGTAGCCGTGATCGAGCAGCGTCTGGAGCACCCCGTGGCTCGCCCGCCACGGCGACGGGGACGCCCCGACCATGGCGAACACCCGGGCCCGGTCCAGGATGCGGTCGGCGGTGGCGGTCACGTCCTGCTGCTCGGGCATCGGGCGCGCTCCCTGCTCGGTTGGCGATCGTGGTCCAGTGTGACAGCGACAACCCGCGGCTCACTCCACCGCTTCCGCGCCATGCCTCGACACCGCCCCGCATGACAGCGCTACGGTCCTCGGGGTCACCGCACGCTCACCGGGAGGCCGCCGTGACCCGCACCGTGATCCGGACCTGCCCGCTCTGCGAGGCCACCTGTGGGCTGCGCATCGAGCTCGACGACACTGACCAGGTCGTCGCCGTGCGCGGCGACACCGACGACGTGTTCAGCGCCGGCTACCTCTGCCCCAAGGGGGCGACGCTCGGTGAGCTGGAGGCCGACCCCGACCGGCTGGCCACACCGCGGGTCCGGCGCGACGGCCAGCTCGTCGAAGCCGGCTGGGAGGAGGCCTTCGAAGAGGTCGCCACCCGGCTGCATGCGATCCAGGCCGAGCACGGCCCCGATGCGGTGGCGATCTACCTCGGCAACCCGAACGTGCACACCTTGGCCGGACAGCTCTACATCCGGCCGCTGGCCAAGGCGCTGCGCACCACCAACATCTACTCCGCCTCCAGCGTGGACCAGCTGCCCAAGCACGTCAGCTGCGGCTACCTGTTCGGCGATCCGCTGGCGATCCCGGTGCCCGACCTCGACCGCACCGACCTGCTGGTGGTGCTCGGCGGGAACCCGCGGGTCTCCAACGGCTCGCTGATGACCGCGCCGGACCTGCCGGGCCGGCTCACCGCGCTGCGCCGTCGCGGTGGCCGCCTGGTCGTGGTCGACCCCGCCCGCACGCGCACCGCCGAGCGGGCCGATGTCCACCTCGCCGTCCGGCCCGGCACCGACGCGCTGCTGCTGTTCGCCGTCGTGCACACCCTGGCCGAGGAGGGGCTGGCCGACGTGGGCGACCACCTGCGCGACCACGTTCGCGGGGTCGACGAGGTGGTGGCCCTGGCAGCTCCCTTCGCACCCGAGCGGGTGGCGGCGGCGTGCGGGATCGACGCGGCGGCGATCCGCGCGCTGGCGAGGGAGCTGGCGGAGGCGGAACGGGCGGTCGTGTACGGGCGGCTCGGCACCAGCACGGTCGCCTTCGGCACGACCACCTCGTGGCTCGTGGACGTGGTCAACGTGCTCACCGGCAACCTCGACCGTCCCGGCGGCGCGATGTTCCCCCTACCGGCCCATCACCGCGCGCCACGGCGGCCGTTCCGCCACGCCCGCCGGCACAGCCGGGTCCGGGGGCTACCGGAGGCGATCGGCGAGTTCCCGGTCGCGACCCTCTACGACGAGATCGTCACCCCCGGGGAGGGGCAGGTGCGGGCGCTGATCACCGTCGCCGGCAACCCGGTGCTGTCCACCCCCGACGGTGCCCGGCTGGATGCGGCGATCGCCGGCCTCGACCTGGTCGTGGCCGTGGACCCCTACGTCACCGCCACCAGCCGGCACGCCGACGTCGTCCTGCCGCCCCCGCGGATCCTGCAGCGCAGCCACTACGACCTGGCCTTCAGCGCGCTGGCGATCCGCAACGTCGCCAACCACTCCCCCGCCGCCGTGGCCCTCGACGACCAGCAGCCCGACGAGTGGGAGATCCTGCTCACCCTCGCCGCGATCGCGCTGGGCCAGTCGCCCCCCATCGAGGTGGACGCCGCCGACGCTTTCGTGCTGCACCAGGCGCTGGAGGCCGTGGTCGCCGACCCCTCCGCGCGGCTGGCCACCCGCGACGTCGACGAGCTGCGGGCACACCTGGACGGCCGTCGGGGTCCGGAGCGGCTCCTGGACCTGCTCCTGCGCGCGGGCCCCTACGGCGATGGGTTCGGCAGCCACGAGGATGGGCTGTCGCTGGCCCGGCTCGAAGCGCACCCCCACGGGATCGACCTCGGACCGCTCCAGCCGCGGGTGCCGCAGCTGCTGACGACCGCGTCGGGCAGCATCGAGCTGGCACCGGAGCCGCTCGTGTCCGACGTGGCCCGCCTCGAGCGCCACCTCGACGACAGGGTCGGCACCGACGCGCCGAGCACCGACGCGCCGAGCACCGACCCGCCGAGCACCGACGCGCCGAGCACCGACCGGCCGAACACGAACGGGCTCGTCCTGATCGGCCGGCGCCACCTGCGGACCAACAACTCCTGGTCCCACAACGTGGCCGGGCTGGCCAAGGGCCAGCAGCTGTGCACGCTCAGGATCCACCCCGACGACGCCGCCGAGCGGGGGCTGGCCGACGGCACCGCCGCGGTGGTGCGCTCGGCCGCCGGGGAGATCACCGTGCCCGTGGAGGTGACCGATGCGCTGCGCCGCGGAGTGGTGAGCCTGCCCCACGGCTTCGGCCACGACCTCGACGGGGTGGAGCTGACGGTGGCCCGCAGCGCCGGCGGCGCCAACAGCAACGTGCTCGCCGACCGTCACCTCGTCGATCCGATCAGCGGCAACGCCGTGCTCAACGGCCTGGACGTCGAGGTGGTGCCGGCGTGACCTCCTCCGCGACCCGCCGCCGGATCGATGAGCGGCTGGCGGAGCTCCACGAACGGATCGCGGCGATCCCGGTGGGGACGGAGGAGCGCGTCTACCGCTCCGGGGAGGGCTACCTCGACGCCCGCTCCGTCGGCGCGGCGGCCAACCGGCTGGCGATCGCGGTGGTGACCGTCGATGGTGACACCCACACGGTCGGGGACCACGAGGTGGCGGTGCCGCTGCACTCGGTGGCGAAGGTGTTCACCTACGGACGGGTGCTCGCTGACCTCGGGCCCGAGGCGGTGCTGGCCCGGGTGGGGGTGGAGCCCTCCGGGGACACCTTCCAGGCGCTGCGCGTCGACGAGCGGACCATGCGGCCCTTCAACCCCATGGTCAACGCCGGCGCGCTGGTGACCACCAGCCTCGTCACGGGCGCCGACCCGGCCGAACGGTTCGCCCGGGTCCTGGCGACGCTACGGGTGTTCGCCGGCGACGACCGCCTGGTGCCCGACCGAGCCACCCTGGAGGCGGAGGTCGCCACCGCCGACCGCAACCGCGGCGCGGCCTACCTGCTGCGCAGCGCCGGGCTGCTCACCGGGGACGTCGAGGCCATCCTGACCCGCTACCTCAAGCAGTGCAGCGTCCACGTCACGACCACCCAGCTGGCGACGATGGCGGCCACCCTGGCCACCGGCGGCACCAACCCGCTGACCGGGGAGCGGGCGCTGCCTCGACGTCGGGTACGGGACGTGCTGAGCGTGATGCACACCTGCGGGATGTACGACTTCGCGGGCGAGTGGGCCTTCGAGGTCGGCTTCCCCGCCAAGAGCGGCGTCAGCGGGCTGATCCTGGCGGTGATCCCCGGCAAGATGGGCATCGCGGTGTGGTCGCCCGGGCTGGACGGCTACGGCAACACCGTCCGGGGCGTGCAGGTCTGCCGGGAGCTGTCGGCGCGGCTCGGCCTGCACGTCTTCGCCAGCGAGGAGGAGGACGCGCTGCTCACCGAGGCCCGGCCAGCCGCGGAACCGCCGGTGGACCTGGCCGCGTTGGAGGTCGCGGCTCGCGAGGAGGCGACCGTGCCCCCCGAAGCGGCCGGGAACGGCTGACCGACGCCGGGCGCGCCGATCCTGCGCGTCACACCGGCGTCGGTCCTGTCCCGCAGGCGGGTGGCAGGCGGCGGCCACCTCGGCGCCGGGGCAACATCACCTCACCTGCCAGGTCGCGAGTAGCAGCAGATAGTCGCTGGTTCTCGCGCCCAGTCGACGGCAGGCCTGGACCTGACCCCCGATCCGTGCGAGTAGCAGCAGATAGTCGCTGGTTCTCGCAGGAACCCCGCCGACGCAGAGCTCTCCCCAAGGGCCGCCGCAGTCGCCTGACCACCCGCCGCCGGCCTCAGCCGGCTCCGAGCGCGGTGCGGTCCTCGGCGTAGCTGATCACGGGTGCGCGGGCGTTGAACTCCGCGTCGGCCTCCAGCTCGTGCGCGGCGCGGTAGCTGTGCATCCCCCCGGCCAGGGTGGCGACGTCGGCGAACCCGCGCTGCACCAGGATCCGGTAGGCGAGGTAGCTGCGGAACCCCACCGCGCAGTACAGCCGGATCGGCTGGTCGCGGTCCCAGCCCTCCTGCACCTCGCGCAGGCTCGGCAGCGGGACGTTCTCGGCTCCCGGGATGTGCCCGGAGGCGAACTCCTCGGGCCCGCGCACATCCACCAGCCGGGCACCGGCCACGGCGTCGGGGAACTCCTCGCCGTACCACAGCTCGATGTCGCCTCGCAGCAGGTTCGCGCCGATGAAGCCCGCCATGTTCACCGGATCCTTGGCCGAGCTGAAGGGCGGGGCGTAGCCGAGCTCGAGCTCCTCGAGGTCGAACACGGTCAGCCCGGCACTCAGCGCGGTGGCCAGCACGTCCAGCCGCTTGTCGACCCCGTCGAAGCCGACGATGCCCGCACCGAGGATCAGGCCGGTGTCGGGGGCGAACAAGAGCTTCAGGTGCATCGCCGCGGTACCCGGGTAGTAGCCGGCGTGACCGGACGGATGGAGCTGGACCCGCTCGAAGGGGATGCCGGCGGCCTCGAGCTGGCGCTGGTTGGCGCCGACCCCTCCCGCCACCAGGTCGAACACCTGCACGATGCCGGTCCCCTGCACCGCACCGAAGGTGGTGACACGGCCGCACATGTTGTCGGCCACCACCCGGCCCTGCCGGTTGGCGGGCCCGGCCAGGGGGATCAACCAGGGCCCGGGCAGCACCGCGTGCTGCACCTCGATCGCGTCCCCGGCGGCGTAGACGTCCGCCAGGTTGGTGCGCAGGTGCTCGTCCACCGCGATGCCACCACGCGGACCGAGCTCCACGCCTGCGGCGGCCGCCAACTCGGTGTTGGGGCGGACCCCGGCGGAGAGCATGACCAGGTCGGCGACCAGCTCCGTGCCGTCGGCCAGGGTGACCTGCAGGCGACCGTCGGCGGTCTCGGCGAAGGCCGAGGCCCCGACACCGAGGTGGAGCGCGACCCCATGGGAGCGCAGGTGCGCCTCCATGACGCTGGTCAGCTCACGGTCCAGCGGGGGCATCAACTGGTCAGCCAGCTCGACGATGGTGACCTCCCGTCCGCGGTGGCGCAGGTTCTCCGCCATCTCCAGGCCGATGTAGCCACCGCCGATCACCACGACGTGGGCGACCGCCGGCGTGCCGTCGGACCCGATGGCGTCCACGGCGGCCTTGATCGCGTCCATGTCGGCCATGCGCCGCAGCACCTGCACCTTGGGGTGCTCGATGCCGGGCAGCGGTGGGACCACCGGCACCGCACCCGGGCACAGGACCAGCCGGTCGTAGTCGTGCTCCTGCTCGACCCCGGTGGCCACCGCCCGGGTCCGCACGGTCCGCCGGGCAGCGTCGATCGCGACCACCTCGGTGCCGGTGCGCACGTCCAGGTCCAGGGAGGCCCGCAGGCTCTCCGGGGTCTGCAGCAGGAGCTGGTCCCGGTCCTCGATGACCTCGCCGATGTGGTAGGGCAGCCCGCAGTTGGCGAAGGAGACGTACTCGTCCCGCTCGAAGACGATGATCTCCGCCGACTCGTCGAGCCGCCGGGCTCGGGCGGCGGTGGACATGCCGGCGGCGACGCCACCCACGATCACGATCCTCACGGCTCGACCTCCTCGGCCCGTCACTATCCCCGGCACGGTACGGCTTCCCGACCATCGCTCCGGCCAGGTGCGGTCACGGCGCCGGGAGCTGCAGGGTCACGAGCAGGCCCCCGAGCGAGCTCGTTGACAGGTCCAGGGTCCCACCGTGGGCGGCGACGATCCGTGCGGACATCGGCAGCCCCAGCCCGGCACCGGGCGAGCCCACGCCCGGAGCCCGCTCGAAGGATCGCAGCGCGCGTGCTCGATCCTCGGCGGCGATCCCGTCACCGTTGTCCGCGACCGTCATGACGACGGTGTCTCCAGCGCGGTGGCCACGGATCGCCACGCGCGGGCGCCGGTCCGGCGGCACGTGTTGGATGGCGTTGGCCACCAGGTTCTGTACCACCTCCACGAGCCGGACCTCGTCACCCAGCACGCCGGGCAGGGTGCCGACGTCGACCTGCACGTCCCGCTCCCGGATCGGGCCGGCCAGATGCTCGATCGCGACCTCGACGACCCGCTGGAGCGGCAGCGGCACGGGCTCGCCGATCTCCTTGCCGGCGGCCGCGTAGGCGAGCAGCCGGTCGATCATGGTGGCCATCCGCTGGGTCGCCCCGAGCGCCCGATCCAGCAGTTCGGCTCGGCGCTGCTCATCGATCCGGGTGTTCCCGAGCAGGCTCAGCATCCCCTGCACCGTGGTCAGCGGTGCCTTGAGGTCGTGGGAGACCGCGCCGGCGAAGGCGGTCAGCTGCTCGTTGGCGGCGGCGAGCTCCAGGGCCGCCTCCCGAACCCGCTCCATGGTCCGCCGTTCCTCGGCGTGGGCCAGCAGCTCCGCGAACACCCCCAACAGCTCACGGTCCTTCTCGTCCCAGCTGCGGGGTCCGTCGACGACGTCGAAGCCGACGAAGCCCACGCACACCGCCTCGCTCATCAGGGGCAGCGTGATCAGGGCGGTGATGCCCTGGGCGACCCACTCGTCACGCTCGGCCGCCTCGAGCGCGGGGTCGGTGGTGTCCTCGCGGTACACCGGCGCACCCGCCCGGTGGAGCGTGACCCACTCCTGCAGCCCCGCGACGCTCACCTGCTGCAGGTCATCGATGACCGGCTGCACCCCCGGCGCACACCACTCGTGGGTGTTGGTGGCGGTCTGCTGGTCCCAGTCGTAGGTGAACAGGTAGCTGCGAGCGACCCCACTGAGCTGGCCGATCGTGCGGAGCGTGTGGTCGATCGCCTCGTCCAGGCGCTCCAGCGGCACGTTGACGAAGCCGACAGCGAGGTCCAGCAGCACGCGCTCGAAGGAGGGTGGCTCGGCTGCGGCACCGGCGTGGCGGGCGGCGCCCGGTGGCGCATCGCGGCACGTCACGGGGCTCTCTGGGGGTCGTCGCCCTGCCCACCGAGATCGAGGTCGACGACGACCCTCTCCTCGGTGTCGGCCACCTCCACCTCGCTGTCGAGACGGGCATGGTCGCCGAGGCGGTGGTCCTTCTTCGCCCGCTTCACGCCCTGGGAGATGGTGCGCCACAGGTGGTCGTCGCCGAACTCGTCGCGCAGCCCGGAGCGCTTGAGCACCACCCGTGCCCGGAACATCACCCGCACGAGGTAGAGGTCCACCTGCCGCCGGCGGAGACGAGCGATCAGGTGGTACAGCATGTCGGTGCTGGTCGTGTCGAGTTGGTCGGTGGCCTCGAGGTCGAGCACGAGCGCGCGCGTCCCGGGCCGGCTGTCCACCAGGTCGATGATCCGCTCCTCGACCGCCGCGGCGTTGACCCAGAACAGCCCCGCGCTGAGCCGTAGGATCATCAGCCCGTCGATCGTGGTGCGCTCGGGGTGGCGTTCGACGGAGCCCCAGGCGGCCTTCTCGCCCGAGATCCGCCCCATCTCCTCGACCTCGACGCGGCTGGCGCGGTAGACCAGCCCGAGCAGGGAGAGCCCGACCGCGATCAACAGCCCGGCCAGGGTGCCGAAGAGCAGAACCCCGAGCAGGGCCGCGACGGCGGACACCAGGTCGTTGCGACGGATGCGCGCGTACCGCCGGAGGGCTTCGGCGTTCATCAGGCCCCACACGGCGTGGATCACCACCGCTGACAGCACGGCACGGGGCAGGTCGCTCAAGGCGGGCGCGAACAGCAACAGCACCGCGAGGCTGAGAATCGCAGCCGTGATGCTGACGATCTGGCTCGAGCCCCCCGCGCGGGCGACCGCCGCAGTCTTGGACAGGCTGCCCGCCACCCCGAGCCCACCGAACACACCCGAGGCGATGTTCGCGGCGCCGGTGGCGACGAACTCCTGGTCGGTGTCGATGCGGTAGCCGCCCTGGGCGGCGAACAGCCGGCCGGCGCTGAGCGTCTCCGCCAGACCGACCAGCGCCAGGCCCATCGCCGGCACGATCAGCAGGGTCACATCGGACCAGGTGATCGCCGGCAGCGCCGGCACGGGGAGCCCGGCCGGGACGTCGCCCACCACCACGACCCCACGCTCGCCGAAGGACAACGCCCCCGACACCACGAGGCTGCCGACCACCAGCAGCAGACCCCACGGCACCTGGCGCGCCAGGGCGTTGCCCAGGAACAGCACCGCGAGGCTGCCGACCCCGAGCAGCGCCGTGGTCGGGTGGAGATCGGGCAGCGAGGTGATCGCGGACCACGCACGCAGGTAGACCGGGCCGTCGGCACCCTCCACGCCGATCAGGGTGGGCACCTCGCCCACGATGATCACGACCGACAGCCCGAACACGAACCCGCTGACGATCGGCTTGGACAGGAACTCCGCGATCCACCCGGTCCGTAGCAACCCGGCCACGAGCAGCACCACGCCCGACAGGATCGCGAGAGTGACGGTGAGCGCCACCGCCCGGTCGGGATCACCGCCGGCGTGGACCGCGACGATCGATCCCGACACCACCGACACCGTCGACACCGGTCCGACGCTGACCTGCGGGGAGGACCCGAGCAGCGTGTACGCCAGCAAGGCCAACGGGACCGCGTACAGGCCGACCTGGACGGGGACCCCGGCGATGGCGGCGTAGCCCAGGGCCTGGGGGATCACCAGCGCGGTCACGATCGCCCCGGCGACCAGATCCCGGCCCAACCGTTCGCGTTGGTAGGCGGGGATCCACTCGAAGGCCGGCACCCTCGGCGCACGCCACCACGAGTTGTCGTCCACCTTCAGGCCTCCCTGCCATGGGCAACGCTAGTCCTCGGACGGGGCTCGCCGCAGGTCACAGGAGCCCGTGCCCCCGGGCCACCTCGACGGCAGCGCGTCGGCCGTGGACGTCCAGCTTGCGGTACATCGATCTCAGGTGGGTCTTGATGGTGTTGACCGACAGGTGGAGCGCCCCGGCGATCTCCCACACCGTCCGCAGCGACGGCAGCTCCCGGAACAGGTCGAGTTCCGCTGGTGTGAGGGGGGGCGAGCACGGCGTGGACGGGCTGGGTGCGCCCCAGGGCCGCGCGGGGTTCCGCGCGTCCGGGGAGGTCTCCGAGGTGCCGCTCCACGAGGTCGACGACCAGGCACCGGGTCGCATCCTCGGCCTCGGCGAAGGGACGCCACCACCGCGCCGGCGCGGCGATGGCGAGAGCGTTATCGAGCAGTTCGGTGGCGCGGACCCGGTCACCCGTTGCGACCGCGAGCTCAGCGGCCACGACCCGGGCCGTCACACCGCTGGCCGCGACGAGGGTCGGCCGATGACCGGACAGCACCGGTGCCAGTGCCACCTGCGCGTCCGCGGCGCGTCCGGCGGACCGCGCCAGGGCAGCCGTGACGAGCGCGGCTTCCGCGGTCTCCGGCAGCCAGCGTCGTACCCGCTCGGCGGCAGCCTCGGCCAGGTCCACCTCACCGATGCGCAGGGCCTGGCGCACCTCGACCGGCCCCCAGGTGGCGAGCAGCAGCCTGGTGGACAGCTGTCCCGGATCCGCGCCCTCCCACAGCAGCGGCACCTCCTGCAACACCGGCCGGGCCGGCGCCCCGTCCTCGAGGGCTGCGAAGGCACGGGTCAGGCGACTGGCCAGCCGAACCGCGGGATTGGGCGCGCGATCCGCCGCGATATCGAGGGCGTCGATGGCAGCGAGGAGGCGGTCCCGCTCGCCGACCAGACGCGCATGCTGCAGTTCGAGGACCGCGAGGAACGTCCTCAGCCAGGGCGCTCGGGGCTCTGTGGCTGCCCGGGCCTCGGCCAGGAGGAGCCCGGCGGTGGCCGCGTCGTTGCCCGCCAGGGCGAGCGCCGCCCGCAGCGACAGCGGCAGCGCGTCCGTGCGCCACCGGGGTGGCAGTCGATCCAGTACCTCCGCCAGACGATCGGGCTCGCCGTCCAGCAGGGCGGCCACGCCCTGGCGGCCGAGCAGCGCCTCGACGAGCTCCCGGTCCTCGGCGGTGACGGCGTGGCCGAGCGCGCGCTCGGGGAGGCCGGCCTCGCGGTACCAGCGGGCGGCGACCCCGTGGAGGTGCTGCCACCGCCGGAGGTCGCGTCGGCGGAGCTCGGCCTCCAGGAAGGTGCGGAGCAGCTCGTGGTAGCGGTAACGGGGCGTCGCCCCTTCCTCGCGGGCGACCAACGCGTGGTCCCGTACCAACGTGTCCAGGACCGGTCCGGCGTCGGGCCGACCGCTGAGCTCGACGACCAGCGGCGCCTCCGGGCCGCCACAGATGCTGGTGCTGAGGAGGAGATCGAGGAGCGAGGCGGGGAGCTGGTGGAGCAGCTCGGACGCCAGGTAGTCGGACACGGAGCGGGTATCGCCGTCGAAACGGGCGAGGAACGCCTGCGGATGGTCGGCGGTCGCCAGCCCCGCGACCGCGAGCCGCAGCCCGGCCGCCCAGCCTTCGGTCCTGACCAGCAGGGAGGTCCGGGCTCGCTGATCGAGCTCGAGCCCATGCACGCGGAGGAGCTCGTCGACCTCGGCTGCCGTGAAGGCGAGGTCGCTGGCTCGAAGCTCCAGCAGCGTCTGTGGGGAGCCTGCCTGGTGTGGCAGCGAGGGCAGAGCGACCCGGCTGGCCACGACCAGGCGCAGCTGGCCCGGGAGACGCTCCATGAGGTCGTCGAGGACGGCCCGCGCCGCCGGAGCGCGCACGCGGTGGACGTCGTCGAGCACGAGCCAGCAGGGTCCGTCGAGCGACGCGAGGCTCGTCATCACCTGCTCGGTGAACCGCTGGTCGACCTCGCCGACCGGAGCCTGGAACCCACGGACGGGGTGGTCGTCTGGCAGCGATGGCAGGCCCCTGAGCGCCGCGAGGAGCGCCTCCCATATGCGGACCGCGGTGGTGTCGTGGTGATCGAGCGACAGCCAGGCGATGCTGCCGGCCACCTCCGGTGTCGCAGACCACGAGGTCAGGAGGGTCGTGTTGCCCGCACCCGCCGGCGCCGAGATGGTGACGAGCTCGGCGTCGCTGTCGACCATGCGACGGACCAGACGTGCCCGCGACACGTGCGACCCCGGGAACCTCGGAGCGCGCAGCTTCTCGCACCGCACGCCGCGACCGCGCGTCCCGACCTCGATGTCCAGCGCCGCCATGACCATCCCGGATCCGCAGCATCTCACCGCGCGGTTGCCGACGCGGCTGCTCCCGCCGCTTCCCGCCCGCTTTCGACGCCGACGGTCGGTCGGATGGGCGGGGCCGATCCGCCTCGGCCCTGGCGCGTGGCGGCGGCGGGGCCGAGGGGGCGCGGAGCGTCGTCACCCGGAGCGGGTGAGGTGCACGGCCCCGGTCCGACGTAAGGTTCTGGGCTGCGATCACCCTTGTGGGCATCGCGCGAGCCAGCCTGCCCTCACAGGCTCGACCCGGCACCTGCACAGGCTCGACCCGGCATCGCTGACCCAGGCCCGAGAGGAACGCCGATGACCACCCCACCCACCATCACGCTGGAACGACGTCGCACCGGGTGGGACATCCTGTTCGGGATCCTCTCGATCGTCGCCGGCGTCATCGTGCTCGGTCACGTGGCGCTCGCCGGCGTGATCTCCGTGCTGTTCACCGGCTGGATGCTGCTGATCGGTGGCGTCGTGCTGGCCGTGAGCGCGCTGGTCAACTGGTCGGACCCGCCACGCCGGTGGAACCTCGCTTTCGGCGGGCTCATCGGGATGCTTGGGTTCTCCTTCGTCAACAACCCGGGGGTGGGGCTGCTGACCCTGACCCTGCTGGCCGGCTCGCTGCTGTTCGTCGGCGGGGTCCTGCGCATCGTGCTCGCGTTCCAGCCCGGGATGCCGAGAGGCCTCCTGCTGTTCAGTGGCCTCATCACCCTGGCCCTGAGCCTGCTCGTCCTGATCGGGTGGCCGGCATCGGCGCTGTGGTTCCTGGGCACCGTGCTCGGTGTGGAGCTGGTCATCGATGGCATCACGACCGCGTTGACGGGCCGCGTCCGCCTCAGCCAGGCCGAGCAGACCGCGGACGCCACGGCCTGAGCACGACCTGAGTCGGCACGGCGCCACCGGCGTCACCGGCGTCACCGGCGC
>Ga0207421_10002432_pt1 | contig 23041 bp, 20 predicted proteins | sample SodLakKL_010_SED_4_FD_187542 | JGI IMG/M metagenome (GOLD analysis project Ga0207421, IMG submission 187542) | Alkaline sediment microbial communities from Lake Tanatar, Kulunda Steppe, Russia - 8KL_010_SED (SPAdes) (version 2) | ecosystem: Environmental > Aquatic > Non-marine Saline and...
ACCCACTAAAAGTCTGGCAACGGTATTCGCAACATATGTTTTTGCCCCACCTGGCAACCAACCATGAATGGAAACCAATGACCACAAGCATCGATGCATCAGCAGCTATAACTGCTTCAGGCAAACATCTCGTGCGCACGCTGCCAGACTCTGATTCTCCCTGGAACGCTGTCTTTAAAAAGCTCGTTCTATATAGAGATGAAGGTTTATTAGAAAATCCCTCGCCTGAAATCACTGCTCTTAAAAACGAATTGGCAAGCATGCTTTTTGGTAGCCACGCTAAAATGACCAGGTTGTCAGAAGATTACCTGACACTGGAGGACCTTATCGACATCAGAAGTAGAGTTATCGGCTCAGGTCAAATCGGGGGCAAAGCAGCCGGAATGTTGATAGCAAGTAACATAATAAGCGCCATGCTGGATGCTGACTTTTCGTTAAGGCTTGAAAAACATGATTCATTTTACATCGGTTCAGACGTATTTTTTTCTTTTCTGGTAAACAACAACCTTTTTCGTTTGAGATTGAATATATCCAAAAACCCGGTGATGGATAATGATGAATTCGAAAAAATTGAACGCGCTTTTTTAAAAGGCAAATTTCCAGAAGAAACAATCGAACAATTCCGCGATATGCTGGAGCATTACGGCCAGGCACCAATAATAGTTCGTTCAAGCAGCCTTCTAGAAGATGGTTTTGAGCATGCGTATGCCGGTAAATACCGCAGCGAATTCTGCGCCAATCAGGGCGATCCGGATGAACGCCTGGAAAACTTTCTAAAAGCGGTTAAGCTTGTTTTCGCCAGTGCGTTAAATCCAGATGTGCTTTCTTATCGTAAAAAAATGAACATTACAGAAGGCGATGAGCAAATGGCCATTTTAGTACAACGGGTTTCAGGCATGCCTTTTAAAAAATACTTTTTCCCGACTCTGGCCGGTGTAGCATTTTCCCGGAATCTTTATGCATGGACCAGCCGAATAGACCCCTACAAGGGAATGATTCGGCTGGTCTTCGGCCTGGGGACACGAGCGGTAAACCGCATCAGCGGGGATTATCCTCGCATGGTTGCAATAAGCGCACCTGAACTCAGGCCAGAGGCGCCTGAGCAAATTGATTACTATTCACAAAAATATATCGACCTTATAGACTTAGAAGTCAACCAGTTCGTTACAAAACCGGTTGATACGGTCCTTTTAAAGAATTGCTACCCCAACCAGTACTTGTTTGGATCCAATTTTAAGGAAGGTTACGAGCAAATTTTGTCAAGTATCGATGACTGGCAAGAAGGTTTCAAATTAACATTTCGCGAACTTATCAAGCGCACCCGTTTCGTTGATACCATGGATGGCCTGGTAAGCATACTGGAGGAAGCATGGGGCCAGCCGGTAGACATAGAGTTTACCGCCCATGTCGATAATAATGACGATTTAACCATAAATCTACTACAGTGCCGGTCATTAAGGTTGCCCAGATTAGCTTCTCCGGACTCAAACAGGTTAGAAAAAGTCAGTAATAACACTGTCCTTTTTAAATCAAACCGGGCAATCGGTTCAGGCACCCTGGACGGCATCGTTTATATTGTCTATATTGATCCTTTGGGATATGCCAGCATGAATTCCATGACCAGGAAACAATCTCTGGGTCGCATTATCGGCAAACTAAACAATATTCTGGCAAGCATGCCGGGGAAAACAATGTTAATGGGGCCTGGCAGGTGGGGTTCAAACAATGCTGAACTTGGAATAAACGTCAAGTTTTCTGACATTGCAGGCATCTCGGCCCTGGTAGAAATGGCATACGAAAAAGCAGGCCTAACCCCGGAAGTTTCTTATGGAACCCATTTCTTTCTTGACCTGGTCGAAGCTGAAATTCTTTACCTTCCCCTGTATCCAGACGACGCTGCTGCCTGTTTCAATGTAGATTATTTTAGCAATGCACCAAACATATTTCCGGAATTACTGCCTGAATATGTCGAGTATTCCAAAGTAATAAAAATAATTGACATTCAAACTGCCAGTGGAAGCAATTCAGCTAGCGCAACCATCGCCTCAACGGGTTGTAACTACATCTGCTTTCTGGAGAATTTAAGGTAATCCATTGGGGAAACGCATAAACCAACGAGAGGTTAACAAACGATTATAAAAAGGTGAAGCTGGTAAAAAAATAGAGCGAAGCTAAACCAAACAATACAGTAGCAAGGCTCCGATATCAGGATACAAATATACCGCACTATTTAAACAGGGGTTTTATAAGCTGTGCAGCCCGGGCAAGTAGTAATTTTTTAGCGGCTGACTCGCCCGGGCCTGGTGCCGTACTACTTTGCCTCTTCTTTTTCCTTTATAGCCTGGCCTCTGGCATCCTCAACGATTTTCTTCGCTCTTTCTCTGGCCTCCTGCACAATTTCCCTTGCTTTGTGCTTTGCCTCTTCAGTTCTTTCCATCATCATTGCTCTCGTCTCGGCGCCGGAGCGAGGTGCGTAAAGTATACCGACTGCCAGACCAAGTGCAGCCCCGGTCAACAATCCAACAGCAAATCCAGTGCTTTTTTCCTTGTCCATTGATCTTCCTCCTTTTAAATTAAGTTACTTAAACTCTACCGGAGTATATATCTCCTTTATTGATAGCTATGTTTCTATTTTAACATGATTCTGCCGCTTAAACTACCCTTTTTGGGCTTAGATTGCAGCATTAATCCAATAAATTATTATTCTTTAAAAGCGAATTGATGTAAAGGATTGCACCTCTAGGAGCCTATTAATATACATACTGACTTTTTCTTATGGGTATTTGATATAAGGAAATGGGCCACTCTGGATTCGAACCAGAGACCCCAGTCTTATCAGGACTGTGCTCTAACCAGCTGAGCTAGTGGCCCGCGCGTGAGTCTATATTTGTGTATTCGGCCTGCTTGAGTGCCCGGTTGATCTGACCTAGATGCTCCTCAAAACTTAAAAACAAGTATATCAGTTTTGATGCACCAAGTAAAAGCATTGCGTTTATTGCAGTTACAATAAAACCAACAAGAAGGAACGTGACCTGTGCCATGGGCGTAGCTGCTTTAACGGCTATGATAATGGAAGCTACGATGCCACAAATGAGAAATATTATTGCGAGGACGCTGAGAGTATATGCTACTATCCGCAAAGTGCGATGTTTCATAGTCTTGCTGCTCAAAAAACAGCCCTTAACCACTGGATAGCGGAAGAAAGAAAGCTAAACTCCGAATAAATGGAGATCGACCTGGAAGTTTGGCCAAAATGGCCTTTCTCCCTAGAAAGGAGGTGATCCAGCCGCAGCTTCCGCTACGGCTACCTTGTTACGACTTAGTCCCAATCACCAGTCCTACCCTCGGCGACTGCCTCCCTTGCGGGTTAGCTCGTCGACTTCAGGTATTACCGGCTTTCATGACTTGACGGGCGGTGTGTACAAGGCCCGAGAACGTATTCACCGCACCTTGCTGATATGCGGTTACTAGCAACTCCGACTTCATGCAGGCGAGTTTCAGCCTGCAATCTGGACTGAGGATGGCTTTGGGGATTAGCTACATATTGCTATGTCGCGACCCACTGTACCACCCATTGTAGCGTGTGTGTAGCCCAGGGCATAAGGGCCATGCTGACTTGACGTCATCCTCACCTTCCTCCCCGTTTTGCGGGGCAGTCTCGCTAGAGAATATAACTAGCAACGAGGGTTGCGCTCGTTGTAGGACTTAACCATACACCTCACGGCACGAGCTGACGACAGCCATGCAGCACCTGTGCTGGCTCCTGGCTTAACAGGTTGTCGCCCTTTCGGGTTCCTACTACCAGCATGTCAAGCCCTGGTAAGGTTCTTCGTGTAGCATCGAATTAAACCACACGCTCCGCTGCTTGTGCGGGCCCCCGTCAATTCCTTTGAGTTTTAGCCTTGCGGCCGTAGTCCCCAGGCGGGGTACTTAAGGCGTTAGCTTCGGCACAAGGAGGGTCGATACTCCCTATACCTAGTACCCATCGTTTACGGCGTGGACTACCAGAGTATCTAATTCTGTTCGCTACCCACGCTTTCGCGCCTCAGTGTCAGAAACAGCCCAGGAAGCCGCCTTCGCCACTGGTGTTCCTCCCGATATCTACGCATTTCACTACTACACCGGGAATTCCGCTTCCCCCTGCTGCTCTCTAGTCTCCCAGTTTCGAATGACCCTTCCCGGTTGAGCCGGGAGATTTCACATTCGACTTGAAAGACCACCTACGCGCGCTTTACGCCCAGTAATTCCGGATAACGCTCGCTTCCTACGTATTACCGCGGCTGCTGGCACGTAGTTCGCCGAAGCTTATTCCTCGGGTACCGTCATTATTCTTCCCCGAGAAAAGAGGTTTACAACCCGAAGGCCGTCATCCCTCACGCGGTGTTGCTGGGTCAGGCTTTCGCCCATTGCCCAAAATTCCTTGCTGCTGCCTCCCGTAGGAGTCTGGGCCGTGTCTCAGTCCCAGTGTGACTGATCATCCTCTCAGACCAGCTACCGATCGTCGCCTTGGTAGGCCATTACCCTACCAACAAGCTAATCGGCCGCAAGCCCCTCCTCGAGCGCCTTACGGCTTTAATGACCCTCCCGTAGAAGGGCCATCACATGCGGTATTAGCTCCGGTTTCCCGGAGTTATTCCCCACTCGAGGGCAGGTTACTTACGTGTTACTCACCCGTCTGCCACTATTCTTCCCTTGCGGGAAGAACCGTTCGACTTGCATGCATAATGCACACCGCCAGCGTTTATCCTGAGCCAGGATCAAACTCTCCGAAAAAATTTAAGGGTTTTTAACTTTCTTCCGCTATCCAGTTGTTAAGGTACTGCTCTTAGGGCAAAAGATATATTATCACACTTCCTAAGGGGTTGTCAAAACCGTTTCAAGCACTAACTTTATTTGACTTTGATGCACATACTATACCAAAATTGACAACTTTTGGCAAGCCAGTTAAACTAGTTTTTATCTGATTCAGAAACTTCAATAATCAAGAATTCAACAAGGACTTTCCTTTGCCACGTATTGAAGAAATTGCCCAAGAACTTAATACACTAATTAAGAGCGTAAATAATATAGACTATATTGAGGCGCGGCTTGAAGCCGGACAGTCCTGCCGTTTAAGTTACCGGGGACGATCTCTGGAAACCGCCGCTGAATCCTCCGGGGCCGGTGGGTGTATCCGGGTTTTAAACAAGGGAGGCTGGGGGTTTGCCAGTTTTAACCGTTTTGACACCTTAAAAAGCGCGCTTGAGCGGGCTTGCGATGGCGCCCGGCTTGCAGGCAAAGGCCGTAGCCAGCTGGCTGAAATTGAACCAGTTATAACCAGGGCACAACCACCAAAGCACAACCCCTTGTTGATCAATTTGAGGGATAAAAAGGCCCTTCTTGACAGCTATAATGAAACCATGTGGGAAACAGCCAACCTTTCAACCTCGTTTATTGGTTATGGCGACAGTTTTAAAAAAAGCTATTTTATAAATACTGAGGGCTCCTTTATCGAACAGTCGCGCTCAGATATAACCTTGAGGTTAACCGCTGTAGCGGGTAAAAATGGAAATGTGGAACAATCCGGAATAAGCCTCGGCTCTACTGGTGACTTCGATCAGATAAAAGGCCTTGAAAACGAAGTCAGGCAAATTGCAAATAAGGCAGTTGCCCTGCTTGAAGCACCACGAGCAAAGGGAGGCGAGTACACCATAATCCTGGATCCGATACTTTCCGGTGTTTTTACCCATGAAGCGTTTGGCCATCTTTCCGAGGCTGACTTTGTCTATGAGAACGCCCGGCTGCGCGAGCTAATGACACTGGGAAAGGTTTTTGGACCAGCAGAGCTCAATATTGTCGATAATGGCACCATACCAAACCTGAGAGGAACCTTTGCCTACGATGATGAAGGCGTGAAGTCAGAGAAAACCTACCTGATAAAAGATGGAGAATTGGTAGGCAGATTACACTCCAGGGAAACAGCAGCCATAATGGGAGAAAAACCAACAGGCAATGCCCGTGCCATGAATTACCGCAATCAGCCTATCGTAAGAATGTCCAATACCTATATTGAACCAGGCAAGGCCAGTTTTGAAGATATGTTGAGCGATATTAAAGAGGGTATTTACGTTAAAAACTGGTATGGCGGCACTACCAGCATGGAAATGTTTACTTTTTCCGGTGGCGAAGCTTATATGATAAGAAACGGCAAACTGGCTGAACTTTTAAAGCCTGTCGTTCTAACAGGTAATGTCTTTACGACGCTGGCAAATATTGACGCTATTGGTAACGATCTGGAAATGAACCAGGGCGGTGGCTGCGGCAAAAACGGCCAGGCACCACTGCCTGTTTCCAACGGCAGTCCACACATAAGAATACAGAAATGCCTCATAGGGGGCTCTTAATTGGAAAACATTTTACAACAGGCGCTCAAAAAAGCTGAAGAAGCCGAAGTTTTTGCCTTTACAGACGAGGCTGTTCCTGTTGAATTTGAATCCAACCGCCTGAAAAGTATCCAGTCGAAACAAAGCACTGTCATAGCCCTGCGGATTTTTAAGAAAGGTCGAGTGGGTTATGGACTCACCACGCAACCAGAGGAAATAGAAAAGCTTATAGACATGGCAGTTGAAACTGCTGAATTTGGCACTCATGCAAAATTCGAATTACCCCAACCTCAACAGTACACCCCCGTTAAAACATATGACCCGGATATAGAAAAGGTCACTATTGAAGAAATGGTGGGCCTGGGCCAATCGATGATAGATGCCGTTATTGATTATAACCCCGAAATAATGTGTGACGCCGGAGTGAGCCGTCATAGTGGTCATATAACTATACTTAACTCTAGAGGCCTGGAGGCGCACTACCGGAACAGCCTTTTTAATTTAGGATTGGGCGGCAATCTTGTTCGTGGCACAGACATGCTGTTTGTTGGTGATGGCCAATCATCTGCAAGGCCAATTTTAAACGCCAGAAATATAATACAAAACGTATTACAACAGCTTGATTGGGCCAGCGAACAGGCACCTGTAGAATCAAAGAAAATGCCAGTGGTATTCACTCCGCATGGAGTGGAAAGCGCCCTGATCGCCCCTCTGGCCAGCGCCCTGAATGGTAAAATGGTCCTTGAAAAAGCGTCTCCCCTCATAGACAAAATAGGCCATCAGGTATTTAATCCTGCTTTATGCTTAACCGATGATGCCAGTATCGACTATCAGGCCGGGAGCGCTCCATTTGATGACGAGGGCACAGCCACCAGGATAACTCCGTTGATTGAAAATGGAGTTATTAAAAATTTCTATTATGATCTGCATACAGCAGCAATGGCAGGAACACAGAGCACCGGTAACGGCAACCGTTCCGGCGGGAGCCTTCCAAGCCCGGGCATTAATGCTCTAACTATCCAGCCAGGTGCAGCCTCTTTAAAAGAAATGATTGCCGATATAAATGAGGGGCTTCTTGTTGAACACTTGATGGGCGCCGAACAGGGTAATATACTTGGGGGTGAATTTAGCGGTAACGTTTTATTAGGTTATAAGATAGAAAATGGTACAATAAAGGGACGGGTAAAAAACACCATGGTATATGGAAATGTTTATAGCCTGCTTTACAACCATTTGGCCGCAATAGGCAACGATAGCCGCTGGGTGGGAGGCTCCCTCAAAACACCGTCTATTTACTGCAGCGAAATTGCTGTTTCATCTAAATAGTTTTTCAAAGGAAATCACACATAATGGATTCAAGAGAACTCGTTAAGATATTTGCAAGGCCGAAACTCAAAAACCCGAACCTTATTGCAGCATGGCCCGGAATCAGCTCGGTGGCATTAATTGTAGCTACCTATTTGCTGGACAAGCTTAATTTTAAAGATTTGGCTGAAATAAGACCAAAGTACTTTTTTGAACCTGTAGGTGTACTGGCTGCCAATAACATTGTTGAAGCCCCAAGCTTTCCCCAGAGCAGGTTTTATTACTATAAAAATCCCACCGGGGAAAAAGATATAATTCTTTTTGTAAGTGATGCCCAGCCCTCTTCGAAATCTTACGACATGGCCAATGCTATTCTTGACCTGGGCACGCGGTTCCATATGAATCGCGTCTATACGTGCGCTGCTGCCATGACACGAATCCATCATACGGAACAACCCCCGGTGCGTGGCGTCGTAACCAAAACCAGCATGGTTGAAGAATTAAACATGCTTGGGCTGGCCCGAACCGGCAACTTGCAGATAAGCGGCCTAAACGGGCTGCTTCTCGGGGTTGCTAAAGAACGTGGAGTGGAAGGAATTTGCCTTATGGGGGATGTGCCTTCATACTCCCATCGTATTCAAAACCCAATGGCTGCACTGGCAATACTGGACAAACTAAAACCAATGTTAAGCATCGAGCTCGATACGGGTGACCTGGCCACCGTAGCCCAGGAATCTCAACAAAGAATGAAGCAGGTGGCAGCAGAAGCTATGGAAGACTATATTGACTATTTCACCGAACCTATATGGGAGCAGGGCGAAGAATATTACGATGAAGAAGACGAGGAAGATTAACCAGCCCCACCTTAGTATCCCGGTTACACTCGATGAAGCCCTTGAGAGTATAACCTCTCATGATTGCAGCCCGTCGGCCAGCCATTTGTCCAAACTTTCCGACCTATCTAAAGAACAACTTCGGATTTTCCGGCTCTCATGGAGCAAACTCGGCGACTTCCAAAGGCAGGAGGTAATCTCAAAACTGGCCGAGATAGCTGAACACAACGTGGAATTTAACTTCGACGCCATTTTTAAAGCCGGCCTTGAAGACAGGGACCAGCAGGTACGTTTAAACTCAATTGCCGGACTCTGGGAAAACGATGAGGCCTGGCTAATGCAAAAACTCCTGAATATACTAAAATCAGACAAGTCGACCGATGTAAGAATCGCCGCCGCGCAGGCACTCGAACGCTTTTGCTTGATTGCCGAACTAGAAGAAGCAACACTCGAACACAAAGAAAAGTTGGAATCAGAACTGCTTGATGTTTTTTATAATAAGGAAGAAACGACCGAGCTGCGACGGCGAGCGCTTGAAGCCGTAGCACCTTTAAGCCTGTCGAATGTCCTGAGAGCCATTAAAGCGGCTTATGAAAGTGGTGAAATGGAGTTTAAAGTCAGCTCAATATACGCCATGGGATTAAACTGCGACCTTTCGTGGCTTCCGGTTCTCTTTCTCGAGCTGGAAAACAAAGACCCCGAATTGCGCTATGAAGCAGCCCGTGCATGCGGAGAGTTGAGCCAGGACGACGCAATACCTCATCTGATCCCTGTCACCCGGGATGAAGACAAAGATGTAGCAATTGCCGCCATTAGTTCGTTGGGTAAAATAGGAGATGATGAGGCAAGAGAGACACTCGAATCGCTGGTTAATCATTCTGATCAGGTAATAAGAGAGGCAGCCGAGCAGGCACTGCATGAACTTGAATTATATAACGATCCTTTCTCTCAAAGAGGCTTGAACCTCGGTTCTATTTTTGAAGATTAACTTTCGACGTCAAGCCACTTTAACTGGTTGCTCCAGGATTACCCCCTCCGAGCCAGATATATTATCGGATTAATTGTTGTGCTAAAATTGTTAAGCGGGATGAAAACAGATTAATATTGATGTACAAAAGGAATGGTTTTTACCACGCTGAAGCCATGTGATATTGACTGTATTTGTACCGGTCGTATTTTTACCTAGAAAAAACCTGCGAGGTCAACATATTGCAACCCCTTCGTTTTGAAAATAAAACTCTGCTCGTTCTTGATCAGACCAGATTACCCAATAATATTGCCTACCTGAAAATAACCCGGCATACCGAACTGATAGATGCTATAAACAAGCTATGTATCCGTGGGGCACCTGCCATTGGCATTGCAGCCGGATACGGCATAGCACTAGGCGCCCGGCATATAAAAAAGGGTAACATGCGGGAATTTCTTGAAGAGCTTGAAATTTTAACAAAAAACATTACTTCTACTCGTCCCACCGCCTACAACCTGTTCCGCGTAGCAAACACCATGCGAGCTGTAGCAGATAGAGCTGCGAACCCGGAGCAAGCAAAAAACCTCCTTATGCAGGAGGCAGTAAAAATTCACAACGACCAGTGCGAATTAGATTTAACCCTTAGCCGCAACGGATCAGCACTGGTGGAAGATAATGCTTCAATCCTTACCCATTGCAATACTGGACGACTGGCTACCGGAGGTTACGGTACAGCTCTCGGTGTTATTGCATATGCTCACCGGCAAAACAAGAAAATAAAGGTTATAGCAACAGAAACCAGGCCGCTGCTACAGGGGGCCAGACTAACCGCTCTCGAGCTCAGGGAGGCGGGCATCCCCTTCCACATTATTACCGATTTAATGGCTGGCCACTTAATGCAAAGAGATAGAATCAACATGGTAATCACAGGAGCGGACAGAATTGCAGCTAACGGTGATACGGCTAATAAAATCGGCACCTATAGCCTGGCAATACTGGCAAGGCAGCACAACATTCCTTTTTACATTGCAGCTCCTTCATCTACTTTTGACTGCGAAACCAAAACAGGTAAAGACATAGTCATTGAAGAAAGAAGCCCGGAAGAAGTCACCCATTTAATGGGGACACCCATCACAACACCACAAGCTCAAGCTTTTAACCCGGCCTTCGATATAACCCCGTCCAGTCTTATTACCTCTTTCATAACCGAAAAAGGCATAATACCCCCTGGAGAAGTGTGCCGGTTGAATAATATTTGAAATATTATACGAAGGCAAGCTCAACCGTACGTTTGAATTTTACGCTAAAACCGGATAGGCCATGGCAATTAAACAGGCCCGGAATTACCACCTTGAAGCACCCCGACTGCCAGGGCACTGATTAACACCGTGCTGAGGGTAAATTGAATCATATGTGGCAGTCTTATATAATCAGGGTGTTATGGAGTTAAATTTTGAAATCTGCTAGGCTCGGGGTTATAGGCGGCACCGGCCTATACCAAATCGAAGGCTTAACCGATATTGATGTTTTTGACCTTACAACCCCTTTTGGTAAACCAAGCGATGCCATCGCTGCCGGAAGATTGGGTCCGACAACAATCGCTTTTTTACCCCGGCACGGTAAAGGCCACCATATATTGCCCTCAGAATTACCCTCAAGGGCAAATATTTACGCTCTTAAAATGCTTGGGGTTGAATATATAATTGCCATCAATGCGGTTGGATCTCTTAAAGAAAACATTCGTCCAGGAGAAATTGTTATACCTGATCAGTACATTGACAAGACAACCCGGCGGATTAACTCATTTTTTGGAGAGGGGCTGGTTGCCCACATTAACTTTTCTGAACCGGTATGCCCCAGCCTTTCCGGCGTGCTTTATGAAGCTGCGCTGGAAGTCGGAGTCCAGGCACACCAGAGGGGAACATACGTGGTCATGGAGGGGCCTGCTTTTTCTACCCGAGCTGAATCCTTGTTGCACCGCTCCTGGGGAGCCGACATCATTGGCATGACAGCTTTACCTGAAGCCAAACTTGCCCGTGAAGCCGAGATTTGTTACTCTACCATCGCCTGTGTTACCGATTATGACAGCTGGCGTGAAAGTACAGAATCAGTATCGGTAGAATTAATACTGAAAATACTCAAGCAAAATGCACACTTTTCCAGAGAAATAATCAAAATAGCCAGCAACCGCATCCCCTCAAGAGATAATTGCGGCTGTGCCCAGGCTCTAAAAAATACTATAGTCACCGACCCATCATTGATCAACAGCAGAAAAAAGATGGAGGTGCAACTGATTGCGGGAAAATATTTCGAGTAGAATATATCCGAATGAAGCGCGTTGATTACAATTTGAAGGCTACCATTATAGGCAGCATGCCTCATACCAGTGCCGAGAAAGCATGCAAACTCATAACCAGGCACCTGAAGGATATGCCCGCATGGCCCCAACTGCCAAAACGCTCTCCGCTAGAATCGATGAGCATCCAGTACAGCCGGGGTTTTCCAGGAATCCAACCCAATAACAGCGACTTAAAAGTCAACAGTTGCTCGGACGACTTTGACAAAGCCCTTGAGAGCCTCTACAAGGCATATTTAGAGGATGATTTCGCCCGTTTTGCGGTTACTACCGAATACGCTGCTGGCTTGCACTATTTTTTAAACATGTCCGGTACGGACCCAAAAGCTGTGAAAGGGCAAATTACCGGCCCGATAAGCTGGTGCTTTAGCGTAAAAGATCAGGAAGGAAAGGCGATATTGCATGATGACCATCTCGCAGACGCTGCTTCCCGAATGCTGGCATTGAGCGCCAGGTGGCAGGAAGATCGGTTGAAAAGCATTAGCAAAAATACCCTTATTTTCTTTGACGAACCAGCCCTGTCAAGTTATGGCTCTGCATTCATGAGCGTCTCCGGCGATAAAATCAAAGGGTTAATAAACGAAGCCATGGGCAAACTTCTCGGCCTTAAGGGCATCCATTGTTGCGGCAATACGGATTGGAGCCTGGTATTATCTACAAATATCGATGTTCTTAGCCTGGATACATACAATTTCGGTCACACCCTGAAACTTTATCCGGATGAAACAGGCAGGCTCATAAAGCGCGGAGGAGCTATAGCGTGGGGCATTGTGCCCTCAAACGAGAATGAAATCGCTTCTGAAAACATTCCGAGCTTAAAAGACCGCCTGGAAGACGCTATGGCAGCTTTTACCTCAACTGGAGTCTCATTCAAAGAGCTGGCCTGTAAAAGCCTGCTCACTCCGAGCTGCTCTCTTTCAAATATGAGCCAGGATGGTGCCGAACGTGCCCTTGAATTACTGGCAGGACTTTCAAACTTTATGCAAAAACGCTACCTGTAAAGGAGGAATACCATGAATTGTCAACTGGAGCAAAACAAGACAAATTGCAACTGCACTTATGAACCCTGCTCTAGAAAAGGCAGGTGCTGTGAATGCCTGACCTACCACCTTAACGCCAGAGAACTGCCTGCATGTGTATTTCCGGCACATATAGAAAAAACATACGACCGTAGCTTCAAACGCTTTGCTGCGGCTGTTAGTAAAGGAGAGATATAATAATGGAAGAATTACCCCAGACTGGTGACCGCTACTTTGACGCTGTATTAAAAGTAATAACAGACAATATCGGTAAAATGGTTAATGATGAAAACGAGCGCCGGTTCTACGAATCTCTTGTCGTGGGTGGCAAAGAAGCAGCCACGCACGTTGTTGTTTATTGTGAAGAAATGAAAAATTTGTACGGTGAAGGCGATGCCGACAAAGCCCTGGGTTTAACCAAGCTCTTTACCCTGTTGATGCTGGCACAGAGTTTTCGCTGGCTAAGTGAAAACCACCCTGATTCCGCCGGGGATACCACAGAGTCCAGCAAAACGGCAGCCTCCAATATTCTGGCTTTTTTTGGCGATAAAGATGAAAATACTATCAAGCTGTTTACCAGCCTTAAAAACCAGTTTGATTATGATTCCAAGAACATGCCTTCAATGGTTCACATGGGAGGCTTCGTACTTGGCTGGGCAGCTGAAGCCATGGGGCACCGCTGCCTTGAATGGGAAAAGGTCAATTTCCCGGTAGAAAGTATGACCGAAGTAACCCAGTCCGGTGTTCTCATAGATTCGACACCAATGCGCAGCCCCGGTGATATAAAAGCTTTATGGGCCTGCCATGGTACAGGATGCAAAGCGCTTATGGAGCACTACGAGGGGAAAAAGATTGACGCAGAAACTACCGCCGATAATCCGGAGTCTGATTAGCCCCGGAGTTTTAACCGGTCCTTCGGGCAGTACAAAACTTATCCAAACCCAGATGAGCTGGGTAATACTTACCGATGAACATGCTTTAAAGATAAAAAAACCGGTAAACCTTGGGTATCTTGACTATTCCACCCTTGAAAAGCGTCGTTATTTCTGCTTTAAAGAACTTGAATTAAACCGCAGGTTGTGCCCGGGCGTTTATCTTGAAGTGGTAACCATAACCGGTACAGGAGAAAACTTTGACATCAACGGAGACGGAGAAGTTGCCGAATATGCAGTAAGAATGGTCAGGCTGCCGGAAGACCGGATGCTTGACGAGATGCTTGTCCGTGATGAAGTCACACCCGAAAAAATGGGCCTGGTAGCCAGCAAAATCGCTGATTTTCACCAACAGACTGAAACAAGCGATTACATCAACTCTTTCGGCAGCCTCGATTGCATCAAAAGAAACGCCAGTGAAAACTTTGAGCAAACCTCAAAATATGCAGGAGATATTGTTTCAATTGAAGCATATGAACATATCAAGCGTTTCACTCTTGGATTTATAAAAGACTATAGTTCTATTTTTAAAAACAGAATAAAAAATTACCGTATCCGGGACTGTCATGGAGACCTGCATTCCTCCCATATATGCTTTACCAACGGTATTTGTGTATATGACTGCATTGAGTTTAATGACCGTTTCCGCTACAGCGATACTGCATCCGAGGTAGCTTTTCTAGCGATGGATCTTGACCATTACGGGCGGGCCGACCTGGCCATGGTTTTTATAAAATGTTACATTAAAGCGTCCGGCGACCAAGACATTGAAAAAATTATTAAATTCTACAAATGTTACCGTGCTATGGTCAGGGCCAAAGTAAACTGCTTTAAAACAGAAGACCCCTATCTAAACCCGGATGAAAGAGGTGAGGCTAGAAGAAAAGCCGAAGTTTATTTTGATCTGTCCAGGGCTTACACCCTGGATAATCCAGTACTGCTGGTAAACGTTGGCCTGGTAGGCAGCGGTAAAACAACCATGTCCAAAGAACTGGCCGGAAGAATGGGCATGGTAGTTATTTCTTCAGATGTAGTACGTAAAAGCCTGGCCGGAATCCATCCTTCAGAAACCAGGCCAAGTGAGATCGACTCGGGTATATATTCACCCCATTTTTCAAAACTGACATACAATACTATGTTCAAACAAGCCAAAACCTGGCTGGAACGCGGCGTTAGCGTAATACTGGATGCCACTTTTACACACTCTGAAAGCCGCCAGTCAGCAAGAAACATTGCCCGTACATGCAACGCTAATTTTGGTTTGCTGGAATATAGAATTGATGATGAGGAGGCCTGCGCCAGGCTAAAGAAAAGAATGCATCAACCAGAAAATATTTCAGACGCTGGGCCTGAAATATACTTCAGAATGAAAAATGCATTTCAACCTCTTGACGAGACCGAGTCACGTCAGCGTGTTATAATTGATACCAGATTGCCCGTCAAAGAAAATATAAATCGGGTCCAAAAATATGTCTATTCTATGTGAGGAACTTTAATTTGATAACTGACAGCGAAGTTAAAAACAAAGCCCTGGCGGAAACAGGACGTGAAAGAATAGAATGGGCAGGCAGAGAAATGCCTGTTTTAAAGCTTGTCTGCAAAAGGTTTAAAGAGGAAAAGCCTTTCAAGGGTATAAAAATGGCTGCCTGTTTGCATGTAACTACCGAGACCGCCAACCTGGCTCTTACACTTCAGGCTGGAGGTGCTACTTTGAGCCTGTGCGCTTCAAATCCGCTTTCCACACAGGACGATGTTGCCGCAGCGATGCTCGATTATGGTATTGCCACCAATGCCATTCACGGCGCTGATGATAAAACCTATTACCGGCACATAAATAAAGCACTGGATATAAAGCCCCAGCTCAGCATCGATGATGGTGCCGACCTGGTCAGCACATTGCACACTAAAAGAGCCGAGCTCCTGCCGGATGTTATCGGCGGCACAGAAGAAACCACAACCGGTGTTATTCGCTTGAGAAGCCTTGCCGGAGAAGGAAAGCTTAAATACCCCATTATCGCAGTAAATGATGCTATGACTAAACACCTGTTCGATAACCGTTATGGTACCGGCCAGAGCACGATTGACGGCATAACCCGTGCCACCAATGTGTTATGGGCAGGCAAGACAGTTGTGATCGCAGGTTACGGCTGGTGCGGCCGGGGTATTGCAATGCGTGCCCGCGGAATGGGGGCACATATTGTTGTTACAGAAACCGAGCCACTAAATGCCCTTGAAGCCGCAATGGAAGGCTACCGGATAATGCCCATGGAACAGGCTGCAATAGTCGGAGATATTTTTATCACCGTTACAGGCAACAAGCATGTCATAAGTCGCAAGCACTATGAATTAATGAAAAGCGGCTCCATAATCGCCAACAGCGGGCATTTCAATGTAGAAATCGATATCCCTTCTCTTGAGGATATGTCGATAGCAAAAAAGAGACTGCGCAGCGTAATAGACGAATATACCCTTGGAGATGGCCGTAAGTTATACCTGCTGGGAGAGGGTCGCCTGGTAAACCTGGCGGCGGCTGAAGGTCATCCGGCATCGGTTATGGACATGAGTTTTGCCAACCAGGCACTTTCACTGGAGCATCTTGTGAAAAACAGGCAATTGACACCTGCGGTGTACCCGGTGCCTGCTGAAATAGACAGGGAAGTAGCCGCCCTTAAATTGAAGGCTCTGGACGTTTATATAGATATTTTGACAGAGCAGCAAATCAAGTACCAGCAAAGCTGGCAGGAAGGAACTTAGGAGGAATAATCCATGACCAATACATTTAAAAACTCACCATGCTACTTAATCACTTCCGAATCCGTTGCTGAAGGCCACCCCGATAAACTCTGCGACCAGGTTTCCGATGCGATACTGGATTCGATAATTGATAAAGACCCAATGGCGCGCGTAGCCTGTGAAACAGCTGTCACCAACGGACTTATCATTATAATGGGTGAAATTACCACCGAATGCTATGTTGATGTAGCCCGCATTGCCAGAAGCGTTATAAAAGATATCGGTTACACCAAACCGGAGTATGGCTTCCACCATCAGACATGTGGTGTCATTGCGTCGATAAACGAACAATCGCCCGACATCGCAGGGGGAGTAAATAAATCCAGGGAAGCCAGAGAAGCCCTAGAAAAAGATGATTTTGACCGTATAGGCGCCGGAGACCAGGGAATGATGATAGGCTTTGCCTGTAATGAAACGCCGGAATTGATGCCCCTGTCCATCTCACTGGCGCATAAATTATGCCGCCAACTGGCCCTGGTGAGGAAAGAAAACATCCTTCCATACTTAAGGCCAGATGGCAAATCTCAGGTTACTGTTGAATATGCCAACGGGAAACCCAGGCGCATTGACAGTGTAGTCATCGGCGCACAACATGATGAACTCGGCCTTGAAGAAAAACAGGGCAAGGAAAAACTTGAAGCAGATATCACACGTGAAGTAATTAACAAAGTGCTGCCTGTTGAGTTTGTTGATTCAAATACACGCTATTGGATTAATACCACCGGTCGATTTGTGGTAGGTGGACCGGTTTCAGATACCGGATTTACCGGGCGAAAAATCATCGTAGATACCTATGGCGGCATCGCTCGACACGGCGGCGGAGCCTTCTCCGGCAAGGACCCGACCAAGGTCGACCGGTCCGGTTCTTACATGGCGCGTTATGTGGCTAAAAATATTGTAGCCGCCGGACTCGCTGACAGGCTGGAAATTCAAATTGCCTACGCCATCGGCGTAGCACGTCCACTTTCTGTTTCAATCGAAGCCTTCGGTACAGCCAGCATTGATAATGAAACCATTCTTAAACTAATACATAAGCACTTTGATTTCAGGCCGGGCGCCATCATTCACAGATTTGATTTAAGGAAACCTTTATACCGCCAGGTAGCTGCTTATGGACACTTCGGCCGGCCAGACATCAACCTTCCGTGGGAGCAAACAGATATGGCCGACACCCTTCGTGATGAAGCAAAAAGAATTGCCTAGCCTTGCAGAAAAACCTTTGTATTAATATTAAGTGTGTACAAAATGCATAACAATAGCATGCCGATAAAATTTGGCACTGATGGCTGGCGTGGAATAATTGCCGAAGACTTTACCTTTGATAGCGTCCGGTTATGCGCCAGGGCAACAGCTGAATCATTGCTAAAACAGCCTGAAGCAAATCCTGTTGCGGTAATCGGATATGATACCCGCTTTGCTTCACAGGACTTCGCACGAGCTGCAGCTGAAGTACTGGCGGCTAGCGGCGTTAAAGTAATATTCAGCGATTCAAGCTGCCCGACACCTGTGTTAAGTCATGCCACAACTACTTTTCAGGCTTCAGTCGGTATAGCAATCACTGCCAGTCATAATCCAGCCAAATGGAACGGCTTTAAATTAAAAGCGCCAGATGGCTCCAGCGCACCGGAGAATATGATCAAAGCGGTTGAAAAATACGCCAGCAACTCCAGTATTAGCTCTGATGTGAGACAAACCAGCTTTGTAGAAGGAGTTAAAAACGGCCTTATCGAAATGGCAGATTTTAACCCGCCTTATTATGCCAAAATGGCCGAACTGGTTGATCTGGAGAACCTCAAAAAAGCTCAGTTTAAAGCCTGTTTCGATCCTATGTACGGCGCCGGTGCCGGCTACCTCAAACAACTGGTTGAAGGCGGCAATATGGCCATTATTGAAATGAATTCAAACCCCAACCCGGCTTTTCCAGGCATCAAGCAACCTGAACCCATTGCCCCAAACCTTGAAAAGTTGTCCAATATGGTTACAGAGATTAATGCCAGCGTTGGGTTGGCCACTGATGGTGATGCTGACCGGCTTGGTATCATCGATGAAAAGGGCCGGTTTTTAAACACCCTGCAGGTTTATTCGCTGCTGGCACTTTACCTGCTGGAGGTCAGAGGTGAAAGAGGGCCTATAGTAAAAACCATAACCTCTTCAGCCATGCTCGACAGGCTGGGTGAAATATACAATGTTCCCGTTTTTGAGGTTCAGGTGGGTTTTAAAAACGTTGCCCCGGTAATGATCAGGGAAAACGCAATGATCGGCGGCGAGGAAAGCGGTGGCTATGGTTACAGAGGCCATATTCCCGAAAGAGACGGGATACTGTCTGCCCTATATTTCCTGGACTACATGATCAAAACCGGAAAATACCCATCTGAACTTGTTGATCTCCTTTATCAAAAAGTAGGCCCTCACTTTTATGATCGTATTGATATAGAATTTCCGCCCCGGCAAAAACCTGCTATTATTGACCTGGTAGAAAAAGCCAGGCCAGAAACTCTTGATGGAGCAAAGGTGGTAAAACGGGACAAGCTCGATGGTTTTCGCTTCAGCCTCGATGACAACTCCTGGTTATTAATCCGCTTCTCGGGAACCGAACCCCTGCTACGCATATATTCAGAAGCGTCCAGCAAGGAAAAAGTTGAAAAGCTGCTTGAAGCAGGAAGGGAGATGGCCGGATTACGGCAACATTGATGAACATTAACCTCCCCTACAAAAAAGAAAAGCCCTGGGGTTATGAAATAATATATGCTGTTACTGATAAATACGCAGCAAAAATAATTTTCATAAAAGAAGGCCATCGCCTGAGTCTGCAGTACCACAAAACCAAAGAGGAAACCATGTATTTATATTCTGGCCGTGCCACCATTGAAAAAGGAAACAGCACCACAGATCTCGAGGTCAATATTTTCGAACCCGGGCATCAATTTCACCTTCCCCCTGGCACCTGCCACCGGCTTTGTGCTATTGAAGATACTGTAATTCTTGAGGTGTCTACACCTGAACTTGACGATGTTGTGCGCCTCGAAGACGATTACGGGAGGCAAAAACGGTGACGCAGAAGGATCCGTACGGAATTCCCCAGATTGAAGCTGAAATTGAAGAGATGATTGAGCAATTTCACTCCCGGGAAATATCACTCTGCCAGCAGCTTATCAATGGATATTTAAATGGTTTCAAAACACTGCCTGACATTAACGATACACACGGTTTAAAAACAGTTTTGCTGCTACTGACCACCAGGGGCTTTAATTCGCTCTGGTGCTCCTTTAACCTGTTAAGAAAAGGTTATTACAGTCAATCTATCATTCTTACCCGTTCAGCACTTGAAGACTGGCTTACAGGCGAAGACTGCCGAACCAAGCCGGAAACTCTTGAAATATTATTACAGGGCAAAGATGAGTTCTGGAAAAGAGAGTTCAAGTTCCACCAAATGGCTAAAAGATTACCTGAGCAAATAGAAGAATCGTGGAAGTATATTTATGATTCAATGAGTTCTATCGCCCACCCCAGAACTCCTTCCCTGGCTATGCTTTTGGCTCCAAACAAGGGTATACGTCTTGGGTGCTATTACGACAAATTCCACTTTTTAAGAGCATACCAGGTCTGGATGGTGGCTATCTCCCTTTTACCAGAAGCCCTGTACAATATAATGGACTCCGAAGCTGATGACTGGTGGCAGACATATTCGCCGCTTTATGCTACTACTTTACCCGAAATTGAAAGGGTAAAAACAGAGATGGACAAGTTAAAAAAATAACCTGTTCAATGGTATCAAAAGAGATAAGCCGCCAGCTCCATTGCTTTCCCGACGATTTAGCTTCCTTGCGCCCCAGATCAAAAATGATGGCCTTCATAGCATCTACTCGCTGCATTTACTACAATCAGGTTCGACCGGTAAAGAGCGTCATCTGGCATGGCTCACTTTTGCGCCTCAAGGTGTTTTTATTACGTATTTTCAAGAAATGTAAAAACCCGCCGGGCTTGCCCGGCGGGTTTATTTATAATCAACCCTGCTTAACGCTTGGTGTACTGAGGAGCTTTGCGAGCGCGCCTCAAGCCCGGCTTTTTGCGTTCTTTATTACGGGAATCCCTGGTAAGCAAACCCTCTTCCCGTAATTGAGTTCGGTATTTTTCATCAACCTCACAAAGCGCCCTGGCAATACCGTGGCGTATAGCTTCACATTGTCCGGTGATACCACCGCCTTTAACTTTTACTACAACATCGAACTTTCCCATTGTTCCGGTTACTTCAAAAGGCTTTAATATAGCTTGATGGTACTGAACCCGATTAAATCTGTCCTCAAATGGTGCTCCATCCACCATTATAGCGCCATTACCGGAAAATATTTTGACCTGAGCGACTGCTGTTTTACGTCTGCCGGTGCCGTGCAAATACTCTTTCTGCTTTTGTATCATAAACTACCTCTCCCAGTTTAGCCTTGTTTTTGCCCGAATGACGAAACCTGTGCCATATGGGGATGGTCCGCCCCGGCATAGACCCTCAATTTTTTTATCATGGCCCTGCCCAGTTTGTTCTGGGGCAGCATACCCTTAACGGCGTTTTCAATAACCCTCTCTGGCTTTGTTGCCATAACTTTTTCTAAATTTACGGCTTTAAATCCCCCCGGGTAACCGGAATGGCGGTAATAATACTTGTCTTTCATCTTATTACCAGTCACCGCAACTTTGGAGGCATTGATAACAACAACATTATCGCCTACATCCAGATGTCTGGCGAACTTGACCTTGCCCTTACCCATAAGAAGACAGGCCACTTCAGTAGCCACCTCCCCAAGAACACGTCCTTGAGCATCAATAAGGTGCCAATTGCGCTCAATATCTGATTTTTTTACCGAATAAGTTCTCATTCCAGGCTATCTCCCTTTAATTCCTTAGCGTAATTAACTCTGTATAATACCAGTCCCCTGGCCGGCGCTGTAGGTTGAGCCAGCCCCGGAGTTCTGGCCTCCATTATACTCTTAAATTCTTTAACAGTCATCTTTCCCTGGCCTACTCTTACCAGAGAACCAACCATATTGCGTACTTGATGAGGTAAAAATGCATTGGCCACTACAGTAAAGACCAGCATCGAACCCTCGTCCCCTGCCACCCTGGCGGTTTCAAGATGGCGCCAGGTAGAGCCTAAAGGGCTAATTGGCGAGGCAAAAGAACTAAAATCATGCCTCCCAACCATACAACCACAGGCCTGGTTCATTGCATCTATATCCAGGCGCCCCTTGAGATGCATATAAAAACCCTGCTCCAACGGGGACCGTGCTTCACGGTTTAATATGAAATATCGATATTCCCGACTCACAGCATTACGGCGCACATTAAATTCGGGTGAAGCCCTAAATGCCCTGGTAACAGAAATATCATCAGGCAAATAATAATTAAGGCCACCTGTATAAGCTGATATTTCAATGTCAGATGTTGTCTTGAAAGAAACAACCTGCCCCAGCGCATGCACGCCACTGTCTGTCCGGCTGGAACCGTAAACGCGCGCAAATTCACCGGTGAGCTTTTTGATAGATTTTTCCAGCTCCCCCTGAATGCTGGGGCTATTCTTCTGCAGCTGAAAACCTGCGTAGCTTGTTCCGTCATATTCAACTATCAGAACAATTTGCCTGGCAGTTAACGAGCTCTGCTTATCAGAATAACCGTCCTGCATCATGCTTTTTGTGCCCGTTGAACCGTTCGGGCGATGTAAAAGATTAAGCTTCATTAATCAATCAGTTCTATTCTGGCTGTAGGTGAACCATCACCAGCTCGAAACCCTGTTTTTATGATACGGGTATAACCCCCCTGGCGCTCGGAATAACGCTCAGCCAATTCGCCGAAAAGTTTTTCAACAACTTTATCATCATAAACAAACGCCAGCACCCGGCGCCGTCCAGCCAGTGTTCCCTTTTTGCCAACAGTAATGATTCGTTCTGCGATAGGGCGCACTTCCCTGGCCCTGGCAAGTGTCGTATCTACCTTGCCATAGTCTAATAGATCAGTAACCAGCTTTCTAAACAGCGCTTTTCTATGCGCCGTGTCTTTTCCCAACTTTCTCCCATGTACTTTGTGTCTCATCCGTGCATCACCTTATATATTGTAATATCTACTGTTGCAGCTCAGCATCTTCAGTTTTTTCAGCATCTTGAGGTTCTTCAGTGCCTTCAGCTTCTTCAGGTACAGTCGCATCCTCAGCTTCTGATTTATCACTGCGGTCTCCAAGGCCGCTGCCAGCCCCGAGCTCCATGCCCATTTCCTTGAGTTTTCCTTCAACCTCTCTCCGGGATTTTTGGCCGAAATTCCTTAGAGATGCAACTTCATCTTCGTTCATGCTCACCAGTTGGCCCACCGTGTCAATATCTCCTCTTTTGAGGCAATTGAGGGCCCTGACACTGAGATCCAATTGTTCTATAGGCATATTGTAAATGTCAGTCGGTATGGTGGCCCTGAAAACTCTTTTTTCCTGCTCCA
>Ga0207421_10002433_pt1 | contig 23039 bp, 12 predicted proteins | sample SodLakKL_010_SED_4_FD_187542 | JGI IMG/M metagenome (GOLD analysis project Ga0207421, IMG submission 187542) | Alkaline sediment microbial communities from Lake Tanatar, Kulunda Steppe, Russia - 8KL_010_SED (SPAdes) (version 2) | ecosystem: Environmental > Aquatic > Non-marine Saline and...
TGATACATCCCATCGGCATTGTGAGGTACTTCCTCTTCTACCGGATTAAGGATGCTCAGAAAATACCGGGAATCCGTATCCTGGTCGAATGCATCCACCAGATCCGTTGTCACCGGCTGGAAGGACCAGCCCGATACATATTCAGCATGGAAAGTGACCCCGCGCAACCCGGTCATCTGGGCTGCCCAGTTACCGATGGATCCGTTCAGGTAACCCCAGTCGCCGAAGGAGGTTTCAATGTGTTGGACCGAGAATATGGCTTCATTGTTGTTGTTATTAGCTATTCCCCACAGTGATCTGAAATCACCCAGCAGTTCATGTGGACTGTCGTTGATCACATCTTCAAGATGACCGAGCACCTCACTCTCTGAAACCGGCAGACTTCCGGTTCCGAGAACAGGCTGGGCATAATCGCGGTGGTAAAGATAGATGCGTCCCAGCATGGATTTGGCCGCCCAGGAAGAGGCACGTCCTGCTTCGGCAGATGGTATAACATCCCGGAGGTCAGGAATGATATCCAGCAGTTCCGTTACCAGGAATTCATACACTTCTCCCGGATCGGTTTGGGACATCCGTATGTCTTCCGCTACCAGTGGCCTCTCGAACAGGGGTACATTCCCAAAGAACTTGACCAGTTCAAAGTAGAATAAAGCCCGTAGAAAACGGGCTTCCGCAGCTATTATGGTTCTGTCCTGCTCGTTTTCAAACCTCACATCATCGAGGTTCTCAAGTAACAGATTGGCGCGATAAATACCGGTGAACCGATCTGACCACAAACCGAGCACCTTGCCGTTCGTCACCGAGATATCGTGGGCATTGAAATCCACTATATCCGGCTGATCACCGGGACCTGAGCCACCGCCGTAGGCGTCATCAGAAAGAACATTTGACATCAGGTCGTAAGGATGAAAACCGGAGTTTTGACGTCCGTGGTGAAAAGTCAGGACTTCATAGGTTGCATAAAGAGCCTGTTCGGCGTCGGATTTGGACTGAAAGAAGTTGTCCTGGGTTCGCTGAACTGGTGGCTTGTGGTCCAGAAAATTGTCCACACATCCACTTAGCAGCAAAAAACCAATGAAGGGAATTATTAGTGTTATTCGTTTCATAACAGATTAATTATGGAATTAAAAATCAAGATTGATACCCATGGTAAAGGTGCGGGCCTGCGGATAGATATTGCGGTCTATCCCCACATTCAGTGCCCCATATGAGCCGATTTCAGGGTCATGCCCCGAATACCCGGTAAAGGTCAGCAAATTCTGGGCAGCAACATAGAGACGCAGGCGGGAAGCCCCGGCCAGGTCTGTAATGCGCGGCGGCAGCGTGTAGCCCAAACTGACGTTCCGGAGCCGCACAAAGCTGCCATCTTCGACAAAGAAATCGGATGGTCTGGTATAGTTTCCATTGGGATCGTTGATGGTCACGCGGGGATGCGTTGTCGAGGGATTCTCTTCGGTCCAGCGGTCGAGTACATCGTCCTTCCAGTTGGGCATGGGCAGGTCGTGGCGTCGGGTGCCCCCTGTAAAAATGTCCTGTCCAAATGCTCCGTACCAGAACATGTTGAGATCCCAGTTGCTCCAATTGAGGTCAATGTTGAAGCCCATGGTAAAGTCGGGATAGGGGTTTCCGATCTTGACCCGATCCTCATCGGTGATCTCGCCATCATCATTCTGATCAACAAAGATCAGGTCGCCCGGACGGGCACGAGGCTGAATAAGCTCTCCTTCCGAGTTGACATGGTTCTGGATATCGTCCTCACTCTGGAAGATGCCTGCAGTTTCATATCCCCAGAAGAAAGCGATGGGTTTACCGACCATGGCCATGGCCACATGATCCATCGAGGTGGAAACACCGGCACCGAAGAGACGGCCTTCCTCATTTTCGATCTCGACCATTTCATTTTTGTTGTAGGTACCGGTCAGGCTGAGGTTGACACGCCAGTCGCCCATGACCTGGCGGAAACCGGACTCAATTTCGAGTCCTCTGTTGCGTACCGTACCGCCATTGACCGTTGGTGGTGCGTTGCCGATGAATGCAGGAATGGGAGCGGCCAGAAGCAAACCTTGCGTTTCCTTATTGTAAACATCAACATTAAAATACAAGCGATGATCCAGAAAAGCTGTTTCAAGACCGATGCTCGTCTGTTCGGAAGTTTCCCATCGGAGGGAAGGGTTCGCAATCTGAGTTGGATAGGCACCGGTAACGACTGAAGGATCCATACCGAATCCATAACCGGCATGCGTAGTGATAAGCGGGGTATAGGTGAACTGCCCGATATTGTCGCTGCCATTCTGGCCCCAGCCTGCACGCAGTTTCAGGTAATTGAGATACTGGTTATCCTGCATAAAGTCTTCCCGGGAGATAACCCAGCCAACTGAAACTGCAGGAAACGTTCCCCAACGATCATCCGGACCGAATTTCGAGGATCCGTCAAACCGCAGAACCCCTTCCAGCATGTATTTGTTGGCATAGTCATAGTTGACGCGACCGAAGTAGGATGCCAGTGATTCCAGGCCCATGCCACCCCAGTTGGCCTGATTTTCTTCATCCGTACCCACCGAAAGCCACGCATTATCGAACGATTCCATGGTCAGGTTGTAGCCTATACCGCCGAGAAATTCATTGCGGGAATCAAGCAACTCAAAACCACCCAGTAAGCTGAAATTGTGGTCCGCAAACTGATCCTGGTAATTCAATACATGGCTGGTCTGCCAGGTGAACCATTTGTTCTGCTCCTGGGTCGCCGATGTTGTCGTGTTGAATACGTTTCCACCGAGATCGTAAATCGGAGTGAACGAACGGTTGTTTCCGTAAGCCAGATCTATATCAAGTGTGGATCGGAGGCTTATCTTGTCAGTGAAGTTGAAATTTCCAAACACACCGCCGACAAACTTATCCTCATTCCATTCCGAATGGATAACATCCATAAATGCAACAGGGTTGACCACTTCCTGAGACGCATAGGGTGAGCTGGCGTAGCTGCCATCCTCATCATACACCGGGGTAACCGGATCGATATTGGAAGCGCGGGCCATAATTCCACCAAACTCTTCGTTCGGATCGATACCCCTTGTCGTTTTCTGGGTGTAGGTCAGACGGGTGCCGTAATCGAGCCGGCCCCGCTGGTGGTTGGAGTTTACACGGAAGGACAAGCGCTCGAAGTTTGATTTGCCTTCGGCCACGATTCCGTCCTGTTGCCGGTACGACATGGAAGCCATATAGTTGGAAGTTTCCGTTCCTCCGGAAAGCCTCAGTGTATGGTCAGTCACCGGGGCGTTGTAGAAGAAGACCTCATCCTGCCAGTTTGTTCCCGAACCGATCTCCGCAACGCGATCGTCGATATCAGGAAACGGGATAGTCCGTCCATCATTGGCATAGCTCTCGTTCATAATCATCATATAATCCGGAGCATTCAAAAGGTTCGTCTCTTTCCAGGGATTCTGGAATCCGACATATCCGGTGTAGTTGACCTGGATGGGTCCGGGGGTTCCTTGCTGAGTGGTAATCATGACCACTCCATTGGCACCTCGAGCTCCATAAATAGCTGTAGCGGAGGCATCTTTTAGTACTTCAATTGATTCGATGTCGGCAGGGTTTAAATAGTCAATTCCACCCACCGGCATTCCGTCTACCACATAGAGTGGTTCGGCATTGCCCGTTGTACCAATACCCCGAATCCGAACTGTGGCACCGGACCCCGGCTGACCGGAATTTTGCATGACAGTCACACCAGCGGTTCGGCCCTGAAGCGCCTGTTCAAGACGCAGGGGAGCAGCCTGCTCAATATCACTCGCCTCGATCCGGGATATCGCACCAGTCACAAGACTGCGCTGCTGCATACCATAACCGACCACAATTAATTCTTCTCCATATATTATATCTGGCTGAAGTTCTACTTCAATCTCTTCCTGGCCATCTATGGCGACCCGCTGCGTCACAAAACCAACGTAACGGAAAACCAGAGTACCTTCAAGTTCAGGGACCGCCAGTGAATATTCACCATCCATACCGGTTGTTGTGCCGATATCGGTTCCTTGAAGCATAATGTTGACACCGATCAGTGTTTCACCTGTTTCAGCATCAACTACCGTTCCTCTGACGGTCTGAGCATCGGCATTGACCGCACCGATAAACATTACCGCCATTATAAGTAGTAGTATAGATTTGTATTTATACATGCGTAATTAAGTTTTGATTTATGGAAACGCTTTTTTCCGTATGTGCTTGTATGAAATGGATGTCTGAAAAATATTATCAATACCCGCAGCAATGTTCCTATAAACTGTCTGGACAACTGGAAATGCTTCACTTACATGTCATGAAGAGCATGTTCCCGCACCCCGGATAGCAACAAATCGCTACACTCGATATATACAAAATATTTGCTCTTCGTGCAACTTTAGTAAAATTTGTTTCACGATAATTCAAAATAACCTGGAGCGCCATACTGTTATCTCATCATACACCAAGCTCATTGTACCTGTTCCCGTTTCCTGTTAAAAGACGTCTCAAATCCAGCCATTTTTATTGCCTTTATTTCCCTAAACCTCCGGTAGAATATGGGGATACTTGAGCTATTTAAACACATTATCGCCCCCAAAAGCACGAACGACCGTATTATTTCCACCCGGATCCCCGAGTAATACCAGAGATCATAGCAACGCTCTGCCAGCCACTCCTTCCTGGTAATGCAACTTGTTTTTCTTATAAAAAATAAATTGCACTATATTGCGCCTAAAAAAAGCGTATCAGGATATCCATTCGTGAGCTGGTGAAGTAATCCACTTGATAACAATGATTTTCGCTTGTGAGCCATCCTGCACCAATGCAGCAAAATGAAAAAAAAATCACGGATACTCACCGCACTTTTATCCCAAACCCGCTTACAGACCAGTGAACTTCTTGTTCCGCACTTGATGTGAACGTTCTGATTGATATATCCCTGTAGTATGATTAAATCGTTTGCCCTGACCCGGCAATTGTTTTTTTTTATTCAATCCGATCGTTTAAATTGGCAAAATAATTGCTGACCACTAAATCCAATTCTATGACCAGCAAACAGTTCCTGATCATCCGCATCACGACCATTGTTGCCCTCGGTGGTTTTTTAATGGGTTTTGATGCCTCTGTCATCTCGGGTGTCGTGAGGTTCATCGAACCCGAGTTCGGCCTCTCCAAACTGCAACTGGGTTGGGCTGTTGGATCATTAACACTCACCGCTACCCTGGCGATGTTGCTGGCAGGACCACTGAGTGACCGGTATGGCCGACGTGCCATCCTGAAAGCAGCCGCTATACTATATGGGGTATCCGCCGTGGCATCGGCATTGGCACCTACATTTGCTATCCTGGTCATTGCCAGGATGATCGGCGGCCTGGGTGTCGGGGCATCGTTGATTGTTGCACCCATGTTTATAGCTGAAATTTCTCCTCCCAAAATGAGGGGGAAAATGGTAAGTGTGAACCAGCTCAACATCGTGATCGGCATTTCTGCAGCTTTTTTTACCAATTATCTCATCCTGCGCTGGGGACAATCGGATGCGACCCTGGCTCAAACATTAATGTTTGCTGAATATAACTGGCGGTGGATGCTTGGTCTGGAGACATTGCCGGCCATCATCTATTTTGTTGGGTTGTTTTTTGTCCCCCAAAGCCCCAGATGGCAGATCAGGGCAGGCAAAGTCGACGAAGCCAGAATAACCATGAACCGTCTTTACGAAGATGAAGATACCGAACAGCAGATCACAGACGTGCTTAACGGCCTTGAAGCTGACAAGGACAAAGAGAAGGTATCGGTCAAAGAGGTATTCCAGCCTGCCCTGCGATATGTTTTGACCATAGGTATTTCGCTGGCCATCCTGCAGCAGATCACCGGAATCAATGCGGTCTTTTTCTATGCACCCGTGATCTTCGAACAGTCCGGCATCGGCACGGACGCATCTTTTATGCAGGCCGTCCTGGTGGGCTTGACCAATCTCGTATTTACCATCCTGGCCATCATGTTCATCGACAAGCTTGGACGAAAACCGCTGCTCATCGGCGGTATGGCCGGTATTGCCATTATGATGATGCTGCTGTCCTATGGATTCCATTCGGCAACCTATGAACTGACTCCGGAAAGCATTGAGAACCTCGATGAATCCATCGATAGAGTAGCTTTGGCGGAGAACATGAGCGGGATCACCTACCCCAATGATATCGTATTCAAAGAGACATTGGCTGAAACCATCGGACAGGAAGCTGCGATTGAACATGAATCGTCGCTCATCACAGCGGCGATCGACATGAATCCCAACCTCATCCTTTTCGCCATCCTGGGCTTTGTGGCATCTTTTGCCATCTCCATCGGACCGGTGATGTGGGTAATGTTCTCGGAACTGTTTCCGCTGCGCGTCAGGGGAATGGCCATCTCGCTTGCCGGCTTCATTAATTCCGGTGTCAGCTTCCTGGTCCAGCTTATCTTTCCATGGGAGTTGGCCACACTCGGAAACAGCCTGACCTTTCTTATCTATGGACTGTTTGCCATAGCCGGTTTGATTTTCGTCTGGAAGGTCGTGCCTGAAACAAAGAATAAGACGCTCGAGGAGCTGGAAGAGCAACTGGTCAGGAAACGGGATTGAAAACTACAGATCGTCCAGATCCGGTTTCAAATCCTGATATTCTTCGGGGATCAACGGGTTATCCAAAACAAATAACACTCGTTGATCCAGTTTGAGCTGTTCCACGATATCGCCGTAATGTTCATCAAAAATGGCATCCAACTCACCGGATTCTACAATATTTTGCATGCCGGCCCCGATTCTTTCTGCCAGTTCTGACAGCTCCGGATTCACATAAAACACCAGCGGAAATTGATAAAACAAGAGGATATTCCGATCAATGGTGAGCCCGTCACGCTCTGAGGCCCGGTTCTCATATACCCCCAGAACCTCATTGGCTCCATAGGCACTGTAATCAAACAGTCCCGCCTCCAGTCGGTCGAAAATGTCCTCAAAATCACCATCCTCCACCACATTATATCCGTTTTCCCTGAAAATAACGGCATCGCTCCATGTCAGGGGAATTCCATGCTTCAACTCCCGGAGTTCTTCTTTTCGGGTGATTTGATTAAACAGGGACGTGTCCTCTTCTCTGATGATCGGAATTCTGTACCCAAGCAGATTTTTTGTCAACAATTCAGGGATTACGATCATGTCACCTTCACCAAACTTCTGGTTTCCGGCGATGGTAACAAAGAGGTCATGATCTTTTTCTGAAAAGACCAGACTTTCTTCATCACCGGGATATTCATCTCTGTTTTCCCGAATATTCCAGGGGCCATACTCAGATTCTGTGCTGCGTAACAGCGCTTCCAGAACCTGTCGCTCATAAACCTGTCTGGCCCCGGACCGATTGCCGTTCCAGAAGTCAATGACGGTTGTGTCCTGAACCTTGATTTCGGATGCCCCGGTATCGGTATTTGTATCTGTGTCACCCGAAGAACATGATGCCACCAAAAATACAAAAGCAATAACGAATACCTTACTATACTGTTTAATATTCATAATACAACACCATGCTTTTTTTACTATTTGAAAAGAATCCCTCGCATCGAATGGAAATGTACTTGGCCAGCCGGGTTGCCTGGTCATTCAATTACTTTCTAACTCAGGAAGCTTTATTTACAGCTCTCCCCTGCGGCGCACCAACTCATCTTTGATTTCATTGGCCTTTTTTTCCGTGAGATCATATCCCCACATGACCCAAATGGCCAGCGCGGCCGTCACTGCTGGTATCACTATGTCAGCAATTCTCAGGTTCATCATGGTTTCCGCAGTCTGAACGGTGGCATTCTGATCAAAACCGACCAGTTTCAGCACAAGGCCACTAAGTACCAGTGCCACGCCATGACCCAGTTTCACCATCCACCAGTAAATGGCACCGAAGGTACCTTCCTTGCGCGGCATTCCGTTGTGCAATTCGTCAAGGTCGCACACATCGGCCGTCATACTCATCATCAGCGTGAACAAACCGCCGATACCAAACGACATCAACGGGATGGGCATGAACATCAGCCACGGATTATCCGGAGAGAAACCCCACCATTTCAGGGCGTATCCTACAATCGATATCAGGGTTGAAATAACGAAGGCATTCCGTTTTCCGATCTTGTTTGCTATCCACGTAATTACCGGAATGACCAGGAAAGCTGTTGCAGCGGCACTCATCGTTGAAAACCAGGCTGGCCACGTCCCGGCGTCGCCATAATCTCCATTGAATATATAGAACAGAATGATAAAGTAACTGAACGATGCCACCATCTGGAATCCATTAAAAACGAGAAAAGTGGCGCCACAAAGGCGGACGAAGGGCCTGTTTTTTGCAACCTCGACAATTTTTGACAACAGATCTTTAAAGTTTTTCAGTATGGACCTGAAATTAAGGTCGGCCCTGTTCGTGATACGGGACTGATCGGCCTCCTTGCAGAACAGGCCGGGCAGAATTCCGATCAACATACAGCCTGCTCCAACAATAACAGCCAGCTGATGCACACCCTCTGCCTGGGTATCAAACAGATCCGGATTGGCAATAATGACCCAGAACCAGGGCACGATCATCCATGCGAACTGGCCGATGGTTTGCGCAAAACCCATGAGCCGGGTCCGTTCTTTGTAGTCAGGGGTCATTTCATACCCCAGACCGATCAGCGGGGTAGAGAAAATGGTATTCCCCGTTATGAACAGTAGCGAAAAAATGAGAAAGTACCAGAAATTATAGGTCTGGGATCCGTCGGGATCGAGCTGCCATAACAGGATAAACAGCGTTCCACTGAGAATGGCACCGAGAAAAATATACGGCTTCCTGCGTCCGTACCGTGATTGGGTGTTGTCGGTAATATAACCCATGATGGGGTCTGTGATGGCATCCCATAATCTGGGCAGACCACCAAGTAAACCAGCCAGGAACGGGTCTATGCCAAATGCCGTAAGCAGGAAAAACTGAAAAACCCCCAGGGCCCCCGGCAACAGATTGTTGACAAGATGGCCTGAACCGAATGCGGCCTTCTCAAGAAGAGGTATTTTATATCTGGCGGGAGTGGTTTGGTTTGACATAAATCTGAATGTTATTGTTGTTCGGAATTGCGCCTTGCCTGGATTTCAGCTTTGGTGGGCGGTACCAGTACATCTTTCATCAGTGAATCGAGATCGCCGTCATAGGTTTTCGTGATCGGCATGCCGTCACGGGTAAGCCCGTCAAACACCCCGGCATCCACCAGATCCCAGATCGGGTACTTGGCCTGTGCCTGCAAATTGATCAGCCCGAAATGGTTTTCGGAACCGAGCGGATTTCCGGTGTCTTTCCAGGGCTCATCGAAGGCCTCAAAATAAAAGACGGTGATCCCGTCGCGGTCGGACCAGTTCCGGATATGATCGTGGTAGAGGCCGGATTTGTATTCATCCGTGGCGCGGGATCCGTCCGGCCCGTAGACCTCATTGGATACCGTAGCCCAGCCGGTTTCACCGACATGAACCGGTATATCGACGCCGAGATCCTCCATATAAGCTACCACGCTCTCGTACTGATCAATGGCGTAATCCCGGGATCTGATCATGGCCGAGTGTATTTTTTCTATGTCGTCCAGGTGCATTTCGTCTTCGGGCACACCCCAGAATTCGGGATTGTAATGCGTGTCGTGCATGGGATAAGTGTGCATCGATATGAAATCGACGGCGCGAATCAGCTCGTTGAGATCCTCATTGTGATATTCCTCGCCGCCACCACCCCAGGATGCAAAATTGTCCGAACTGGTTATCCAGAGTGTTTCAGGCAACGCTCCCTGCCGTTTCAGATCCTGCAGATGATTGACCCACCGGAGGATGATCGCCGGCTCCACGTAATACTCCCATGCCCAGTGCACCATCGCCTCATTGCCCACCGCAATAATTTTTACGATATCCGGATACTGTTGCGCCAGCTCAACGGCCCGGGCTATTTCCCCGGCATTTCGCTCGCTTTCTTCATCGCGGATTCGCTCGGGTTCATCCGTCCAGGCATTTTTGCAATCGATCCAGGCCCCAAGCATGAGATACATTTCAAATTCCGGATCCTCTTCCTTCAGCTCCCGTATGACTTTCAGCAGATTGGCCGCTTCATCATAGTGCACGTTGTACGTGCGTAGCAACCGAATACCCATGGCATGCAGGAGTTTCACATCGTCTCTCAACTGAGGGAGATCCGGCTGTATATCCCGTGTGGTTTCACGATAGGCGCCGAAGGAAATCGCCTGGTATGCGGAATCTCCGAGTATTTCCTCTGCTGTAATCCGGATGGAGGAGAAATCATGGCGGTCCTGCCGGGTACAGGAAATCATGAGTACCACTGCCAGGAGCAGAATCAGTAACGGATAAAGAGTTTTATTGATGTTATTCATGGCCGAAACGTCAATCAAAAATTAATAAGACTCGCTTCCCGCAGGGAAACCCTGATCTCCCTGATTTCAGCCGTTCTGCGAAATACCTGCATGCTGGTTTCATCATCCAGCTTCTTTCCGCTGATTTTCCTGGGTCCATTATCAAAGAATGTGATTTCCACCGCATCCTCGTCTGTAATTTGGTACACCACCGGAACCTGACAATACGTGAAACAGAGTGCCTTTTCCGGAAGCGCAATGCGCTGCTTTTCCTGTTTGACATTCACAAACTCCAGGCTGCCGGCATCGGTTGAAAATTCTCGCTTTTTCAACAAACGAGGACTGAAGGTCAATTGCCCCTGATCGATGAAAACGCCAAGCTCGCCGAAGCTGACCAGGATGTCCTCTTTCACCTGCCCGGTCATGCCGGGCTGCTGCGCCCCCCGGTGACTCGGTGTGTGGGAGTAGGGATCGGTCGGAAACGCCCCGTACTCAGCGGGCGACTTGTGAATCCCAATACCCTCGCCAATTTCATAAAAATGGGTTGCCAGTGCCCTTACAACAGGATCCTGCTCCTCCTGCAACATCGCCTCCAGGGAGACCTCCTGGACGGCCAGATGCAGTTTGGAGACCATGTGCCAGTAGATGGATCCCAGCCCCTCATAGGCGAAGAAGGTGCCGGATCGTCCCGTAAAGGCCTTGTGGTTGAATACCTCTTCAAAAATCTCCAGGATCAGGTCCGTTTCCTGTTCAACAAGTTGGGTATAGCCGCTATCCATCAGTTCACCCAGGGCCGTTCTGACATCGCCGGCATTCCTGAAATTACCGTTGAAGTGGTATCCGCCCTTCACATCCTGGTTAACCAGTGTGGAATTCCCGTCGGACAGAAGCTTCTGAAGCAACCGGGATTTCTTCACCAAACTTTCCGGGATGTTGTTTTTTTCAAGGAAACGCGGCAGCTCTTTATTGGGATAAAGCGTGTAACTGTTCTGGTCTTCCCGGTACAGATCGCTGCTCCGCAGGGCGTCCAGCAGTTTGGCGGCCTCTGTGGGTTCGAGATATCCCGAACTCAACACAGCAACCTGACCCTCAAGCATCTCACTTAAATAAGAGATGGAAATGCCGCCTTCGTGCATACTCATGATGTTGTAGGCATGGTAGAGATGATCCGGCCTGCGGTTGGCTTCAATGGAATGCTCAAGATATTTCAGGGCCGTAACGATAAAACCGGTTATCCGGGCCATTGTGATTTGTTTTTTATCTCCACTGAAGCCCTGGTCATAGACCCTGGCTCTGTAGTCGCTTCCGGCCTGCCCGAGCGCATCGGTTATTTTTTTGCGGTTGCGGTCGCCGATGCGGTCGCCAAGCAACTCCTGATGCTCATCGAGTACTTCTTCCATGCGACCGAACAGCTCCCCGAGCTCCTCTGAAACCCGGACCTGATCAATGGTTGAACCTGCGATCAGATCCTCAAAGAATTTCAGAAAACGTCTGAGATAATAGAGGGTCACCATGGAAACCCCATTTCCCACCAGTGCATTATTGGCATCATTCCACTCCGGACGCTGTGTATTCATCCAGATACCGCCTTCCGGAATAAAGTTGGATAACTTGGCCAGAACCGTTGCGAGTAATTTTTCCATGAAATTGACATGGTGGATCTCACTGGCGTTGCTGCCGATCAGTGTGGCGTCAGCTCCTTTCGCGGCTCTGTTTTCGCGGATGGCCCTGTCCAGTGCTGCATCAAATTCAATCGTGTTTTTCGGATCCCTGGCAATATCCTTATAGGATTTGATACGATAGGGCACGTTGGCATACACGAAAAAATCGCTGTCGAACAAACGCTCGAGCGCATCCGGCTGATATTTGTGATAAAACTCCAGGAACTTCAACAGGTAGATGATCTGATGGTCTCCCCAATAGCCGATGTAGGACCAGGGGTTGTCCGGCTCAATGGTCTCCCAGTCAAAGCCACCTTTGGTGACACGATAGGGGTTATAACCATCGAACGTGGTGGCATTCAAAAACTTAAAGATCATCCCCTCGATGAAATCCGGGTAGGAATGGACGAGTGCTTCCCAATTCTGGAACAGATCCCGCCAGTTGCCCTGATAATCCAGAATCTTTGATCCATCCAGCTCACTGTGGGTATTGATGGAGAATTGGTTCCAGGGCCGGCTGGGATCACCATGCCGCCGGCTGAATTTCAACGGCAGGTACTCCTTGCAAAGCCGGTACATATCAGGATCTTCGCAATCGTCCAGTCGTCTGTAAAGATCCTGCGCATTTAATGTATCACTCAGCTCATCCAGAAAATCCTGATTCCTTCCGACTACCTCTTTGCTGGCGTTGGACAGATAGGAAACGAGATCCTTTTTTTCTATCCGGTAGTTATGATCAAAGGTGCCGCCGCGCATAATATTGAAGAGCACATTCGAATAATGGCGGGCATCTTTTCTGGGATCGGCGGTCAGTCGCGTTGCATCGGCACCCGATGTAAGTTCGGTTAATTTCGCAGTTCCCTCTTCGATATCTGTTTCGACCAACTGATCCAATTCCTCGTTTTCTGTGATTGCCTGGTTAAGCGCAATGATTTCGGGATGGCTCTGGTTTACATTGGCAATGATCTTCCATTCCCGGGACTCCTCTTTTCCAAATTGGAGATCTGTGTGAATGAAATAGGCCCCCTTTTCACCCTTGATGTCCTTCTCATCCCCGACGGGCTTCCCCTTCCTGAAATTGTCCAACTGAAGAGACGAGACCAAATGCTTCGGACGATCAAAACCCAATGACCAGGCCACGTTGGCTTTCAACGCTTCACTTGGTTCTGCCCTGTCAACGATGATAGCGCTCAGGGCGTAGATACCCAGTCCGGTATCATTGATGAGTTCATTTCGTTTGTAGGCATCAACCAGGTTGCTGAATGCGTTTTGCATATCGGGTTCAACCCCGTGCGGCATGATGTTTTGGATCCCATCAAGCAGCGTTATCCGGTATTCGTTATCGGAAACATTGGTTAGTTCCGATTTCCGGATAAATCCATACAGGTTGCTCGAATTCCACTGGTAACGGAACACAAGTCCGAGATCCTGATTGATCTCTTCAAACATGACTTTGTTGCCGTGAAAATTCTTGTATAGATTCCGGCTGATGTCAAACGTATCCTCATTGCGGTCGGAAAAGGGTTCCCATACATGAACCCGGTCACCGGTTTCAACCCGAAAGATCGACTTGCTGCCGGTTATGTCCGCAAATTCCGTGATTTTGTCATCGGTGTAGTAGGGAAACAGGGCATACTGGCTATTTTTACGTCCGGCCGAGAGACCACCATTGCTTGATATGAACATCCAGTGGTTGGAGTCACTCACCACGTTCATGAAAAACGGACGGAGTTCATTGCTATTCGTGATCTTGAACCATGTTTCTTTTTCGAGGGTGATCGTTTCGATATCCAAGGTGTTCCAGAATTAGTTATTTATGATTGTAAGTTCCGATTGCTGCCGGCGAGCATTTCCGCTGGTTTGTTTTGAATCCATCGGGCAGGGACGCCTGTATAGACCCGAATGGCATTGACACCGATCTCTTTCAATAAACCCATCTCATAGTCGAGTGCTTTCCTGATAATTTCGTCGGACTCATCCCATACAACATATTCATAGTTGGTACCGACCGGGAAATAATCCCAATTCATCCCCTTGACCATCGCGGAATCGCCTTCTACAAGCAGAACCCAACCATCCGGGCCTTCTGAAACCTCTACCAGATTATCATTAGCAAGGCTGGTGCCAGTCAGATTTAAAAACAGGCAACAGAAAATTAAAACCTGTATGATACTTTTCATTTTTGGGATATCACTTGGCATGACAGACCAAACCGCTTCGGCATCATTACTATGACTGGCCGGGCTCAACGGTTTGCCTATGGACAATAATTGCAGATGCGTTCGATGTTCAAAAAAGCCTCATCATGAGACGGGTATATGAAAAACCGGCCCTCACCCGGAATCGAACGAAAAAAATTAGCGTGAAGGCATTTTTAATTTATATTTCACACGCAAACTATGCAAATTATTTTTACTAAATGTAAAACATTTCTATTCTTTTTATCCAGTATCCATCCTGCCTGAAAAACTGTGGTGCTGATTCTGTCCCCCTGTACACGCTCGTAAGTCAATCCCGAAAGAACTCTTACCAGTGCCGTTTTTAAAGCTTTTATGACAGAATATGGAAGTATATGCATCGCAGAAACCACCGTAAGGTTACTACGCATGACCGAACGTACAGATGGCACAACCTGTTCGATCTGGAATTAAAAAAGCTCATAAGATGGGTGGAATAAAAGCAAATTATTTCCCATTTTTGCAGCGACAAAAACTTGTGGAGTAACTTTTTTAAAACGGTCTGGAATCAGCAAAACAAGAAGTTTGGTTATCCTTAAGGTTTGGTTATCCTTGAAAACCGAAAGTTATTCCTCGGCGGTCTAAGGAGCTTATTACCGACATCATACATGACATATTTCAAATCAAAGCCGGATAACGACACTCTCCGGAATAAAAAGCATAAAACAGAATTGCCCTATAAAATTGCGGATCTGCCCACCAGCGATCGAATTGATGATCTCTTGTCACGAATGTCGCTAACCGAGAAAATCGGGCAAATGACGCAGCTTGACATCACTATGATCAATACGACCGGGGAGCAAAAGGATGTAATCCTCGATCCGGATAAAGCACGGGACCTGATTCTGAACCACCACATCGGTTCATTTTTAAACGGTGAGGCGGTTCCGCCTGGCACATGGTATAAGTATATGCATGAACTTGCCCGGATCGCCGTGGAAGAAACAAGGCTTGGGATACCTGTTATTTACGGTATCGATCATATTCATGGTGCCAGCTATCTCGAAGGAGCTACCATTTTTCCGCAAAACCTCAATTTGGCAGCAACGTTCAATCCCGAACACGCCCGTAACACCGGGAGGATAACGGCACTGGAATCAGCCGACCTGGGTCATCACTGGATCTTCGCTCCCATATTCGATCTGGGGGTCAATCCGCTCTGGCCACGAATGTGGGAAACCTATGGTGAAGATCCTTTCATGGCTGGTGTCATGGGTGCTGCTTATGTCATCGGGCTGCAAAACAACGAAGATACCATCCCATTCAGACAGGCAGCCACCGGCAAACACTTTCTCGGCTATTCTGACCCACGTTCGGGATGGGATCGAACACCCGTCCATCTATCCATGCAGCAGATACATGAGTTTCACCGTCCGTCATTCCAGAAAGCTGTTGATGCGGGCCTGAAAACCATCATGACCAATAGCGGTGAAGTTAATGGTGTTCCAGTCCCGGCTTCTTATGATCTGTTGACAGAACTGCTTCGCGAAAAAATGGGATTTGAAGGGGTTATAATTACGGACTGGGATGATATCGGAAAGCTGGTTGACTTCCATTATACGGCCGAAAACTTCAAGGAAGCAACCTATGCCGCGGTCATGGCCGGCATTGACATGAGCATGACTCCACTCCACCTTGAATTCAATACCTCCCTTCTGGAACTTGTAAAGGAGGGCCGCATCCCGGAAGAGCGGATCGACGATTCCGTGCGCAGGATTCTCAAACTAAAATTTGACCTGGGACTGTTTGATCATCCCCTGCCGCGGGATGACAGATTTGACCGCATTGGCAGAGATGAAAATCGGCAAAAAGCGCTGAATGCCGCTCAAGAATCCATCATCTTGCTGAAAAATGAACACAACGTGCTTCCGCTTACCGGTCCTGCAAAAATCGGTGTCCTGGGTCCATCTGCCAACAGTAAACGAAATCTGTCTGGGGGTTGGACTATTGCGTGGCAAGGTGGTACAGAGTCACAGAATCCGAAAGACATGCACACCATCCACAGCGCCCTGGTCGATGCGTTTCCGGATGCGGAAGTCCTGCTGTTCGGTCCGGATGATATCCCTGATCCAGAAACCGCATCCGCATCAGCCCGAAAATCCTTTATTGAAAAGATGGACGACCTGGATGCCCTGGTCTATGCGGGAGGAGAAGAGCCCTACTGTGAATTTGCAGGAAATATCACCGACCTCAATCTCCCCCATGAACAAATTAACGAGTTCAAACTCCTGTCACAGTCAGCAACCCCCCTTGTCCTGGTTCTGGTCCAGGGACGTCCACGCCTCATAAACAACATCCTGCATGATGCAGAGGCCATCCTATATGCCGGGCTTCCGGGTTTTGAGGGTGCCCGTGCCATCGCCGATATTATCAGCGGAAAAATAAACCCGTCCGGTAAAATGCCCATCTCCTATCCGATGGAACCGAACCATTTTCTGCCCTATAATCATAAAAAAAGCAATTTATACTTTTTTGATCCGGCCAGGGCAAATCAGATTGTCCAGGATAGCCGCACGACATCCCTGTTTCCGTTTGGATATGGTTTGAGTTACACAACTTTCGAATACACCGACCTGATACTCAGTGCAGATACCATGGATGAAAGGGGAAGAATAGTGGCTACCGTGAAGGTATCAAATACCGGTCAGGCCGAAGGTTTGGAAACGGTACTATGGTTTACTTCTACCCATGTCGGACGCATAACCCGTCCCGTTAAAGAGCTGAAACACTTCGAGAAAATCCCCCTTAAACCAGGGGAATCTGCAACCCTTGAGTTTGTCATAACTCCCGACCAGGTTTCCTACCCTGATAAAAACGGAGATATAATCCTTGAGAAAGGCACTTACAGTATCTTGGTTGCCGACCAGAAAAAAGAGTTCCGGATAACCGATTAACGGCATTCTGATATTGCCTTATTCGTGATTCCGCATAACCCTTGATCATTTACCGGCAATCACTTCAGGAAATTCACCGCTTTCCGTCCCAGTCGATCGTCAACGCCGGGATCAAAACCGTCACACTTACATTCTATATCACACCAGAAGAACATCTGTATTACCCGGAACATACCGGTGAAGCGGTGACCGAAAGTGGTTACTATACACTGATCATTGGAAATCTTTCAGCTAGTTACTATTTAAATGTGCCAGAGAATCACAACCACGGCCCCTACTTCTGGCATTATTCCAAAAGTCTGCTGAAACAAATCCGGAAGCCGAAGATTTTTTGCAACATTTATCCCCGTGGCATAGCAGGGCCGTATCTCTTTCACAGGAGCTCGGGCTTTTTTACGAAACCGAATCATGCTCCATTCTTACAATCGGCACCTTCCTGATTTTATGAAACCGAATCTTTCTTCACACGATCAGATTCCAGCTTCCTTATTTTACGCTCCCATGCACCGGCCCATGAATGATAAACCGTGAGCAGCGCTCTGACATATTCGGATTCGTGCTTCTGAAGGAAATCATAGATACTCTGGCGGAGATACCGGTTTCCTTGCTCATCCCTGGCTGTCATCACGACCCCTTTTGTGAGTTTCAAAAAAGCATCGGTATGATCATTCTGAAATAATTCGGGTAATTCGTCATCCGAAAACTCCGCCGCTGATGGAATATATTGGATTTTCACATCGGTCTCTTTCCCCTTCCGGGCCTCCTCCAGGCCGTTTCTGGAAATTTCCCAGACCGTCCGGAACATATCCGGATTGATGTGAACCAGGCATTTCATGGCCGTAATATAGCTGATATCCGGAAATACGCCATGTTGCTTTATAGCAATGGCATCCTTCCAGATATGCCTGATTTTATCTGCAGGGCCTGAAAGACCGTAACCGCCATTATGAAACGCAACCAGTCTGTGTTCCCTGGTAATTTCTCCGGGTGCGATATAATCGGGCTGTATGTCGTGTCTGAGCAGCTCATTAATCACAAAAAAGTGCTCAAACGCAGATAAATTTTCTTTTGAGCGGGAAAATGAAACCTCCAGGGTAACCTGATCCCGGCAATGCCTTGCGGTAAGCACCATTTCCATAGCCACGATCTGATGAATGGTGGCTATAAAAATACGGATTGCGGCCAGTACCTCCTGTTCGTTTGGTGCGATGACCAGCGGCTCCTTATCAGGCTCTTGCCCGGGTTTTTCCGGAGCTGGCAGATCGATACGCATTCCCTTATAGCGATGAAACATCAATTCGAACTTGTCTCGCAGCTCAATCCAGGGCAGATCAAACATCTCCTCGAGAAGTCGATGCTTGGGAGCATCACGCAACCAAAACGGGCACCGTTCCGCTGGTTCAATTGAGAAGCGGGTGAACCCGGCATCCAGCATCTCCTCAAGCTCTTCCGGTGTCGATAGCTGACACGCCTCTGCTGCAAATCCATCTTCATACCCTTCCTGAAAAATTGCCCAGGTAACGGCATCCATCGCATCTTCGGGTTGAAACTCAAGCTCCTTCAGCTGGCGAATGCACTGCCTTGAAAAAATGAGATCAGCTTTCCCCGAAAATGCAAGCATTTGCGCCTTGCATGACAAACCCAACACATCACCAAAAGCAATGCTGATGTTCCCGTTCTGACGGCCGACAGGCGCACAAAAAGGAAAATCCTTCCGTAACTGCTGCGCTACAGACCGTGTTATCCGGCATTTCCGGATTACAAAATCGGAAAAGCGGGCGATGTCTCTCCCGGGATAGCGTGCCATCGCCTTGAGAGATGAGGCCCCAAGCACAAAAAGTGCATTGCGGTTATTAAAACTTCCGGCCAGAAAATAGCCGCCCCGCTCCCCTCTGCGCAACGACGCCGGGTACACTTCCAGATTTCCCTGACCATCGGGAAGTGACACGGTAACAGGGGAGTTGTCGCCCTTTTTTTTAATCTCCCCCAACTTTGTAACCAGATCGCGACGATTTGAAAAACCGGTAATTGTCATTATTCCATTCCGTTTATCGCTAAATACCTTTCCGCCCATTCATTACAAACAACAGTGCCAAAAACGGCACAACGGTTACAAATGCTGCTATCCAGAGATGAATCACCTGAAAAGCCGGTAAAATATCAAGATAAACAAGTCCGATTCCGACAACAACCTGCAGCAGAATTCCCGTTAACGTCAACATCGCCAGCAGGGGAAGAAATGGCCCAAGCTGATGCTGACGTACCAGATAGAAAAAGACAAGAGCCATAATGAGAGTTACCCATGAAAAACTTCGGTGGATGGTATCTACCAATCCCACCTGGTCAATCCATTCTCCGCGATCCAGCAGCGGATAACCCGCTTTTACCGCCTCCAGACCTTCCCGAACCTGTGTGCCCAAAACAACCTGGACCAACATGGCCAAAAGCAGCAGCATCAATACGGAAATTAGCTTCCGGCGGATACCGGGATCCATTGCGTACCGGATACGATCCCGGACCGATCTGAAAAATGTCCACACCAGCACCATCAAAATGATCAGTGCCGTGACCATATGTACCGTAATCATCCACCCTTCGAGTCCGCCAAGCACCACCTGTCCTCCGAGCCAGCCCTGAAACAGAACCAAAATCAATGCTGCTGCAGCTCCCAAAAATACAGATGGTGAACGTGTGATATACTTCAGCGAAAATATAAATGACATCAGAATGAGGAAACCGACCAATACTCCAAACAGCCTGTTGACATACTCCATCCAGGTTTTAAACACATTAAACGATTCATGATCATAACCGGACGGCAGATCGGCCGCTGTCATTGGTGGTATCCAGAGCCCGAAACACTTCGGCCAGTCAGGACACCCCAGTCCGGCACCGGTTGCACGGACCAGGCCACCAATAAAAATGAGCAGAAAGGTTACACCAATGGTTAGCAGCGCCGTTTTCTGAAATAGATTCAACCGGGAGAAGAGGGAGTTCCAGGACATGATTCTGTTGGGTAATAAGTAATTTAATAGCCAAAAATAGCTTATTTTTTTGTAATTTGAGAATCTGTTTTAAAAAGCTGTCCGAAACCAATGTGATGAAATTTCCGCCTGAAAATCCCCTTTTTCTGCAAAAAGCACAAAGTACCCTATCTGATTATCTGACACTCACAAAACCCGGAATCACCCTTCTGGTTTTAGTGAGTATGGGAGTCGGTTTTTTTCTGGCTTCGGGTGGTGATGTTTCCCTGATCCTTTTTATACATGCCGCCATTGGTACCCTGATGATCGCCGGCGGAACTGCGGCACATAACCAGTTTATCGAGCGAGATCTGGATAAAAAAATGATCCGGACCGTGAAACGTCCCCTCCCCGCCCGCAAAATCAGGCCGGTACACGCCCTGATTTTCTCGCTTTCCCTGATGATTATTGGCTTTCTCTATCTCTTTTTTCTGGTAAACCCGCTCACCGGTTTCATCTCCGCACTGACATCGGTTCTCTATCTCGCATTGTATACCCCGCTCAAGCGGATCAGCTTCATCAATGTCATGGTTGGTGCCGTTCCCGGTGCCCTTCCCCCTGTAGGAGGATGGGTCGCCGCCTCCGGATCCCTTACCGACCCTGTGGCCTGGATTCTGTTCGCCATAGTTTTTTTGTGGCAGGTACCCCACGTTATTGCAATTGCCTGGCTCTGCAACGACGACTACCGGACAGCCGGTTTCCGGATGCTTCCGGAAAGCGATAAAAGAGGCTTTGTCTCCGCTCTGACCATTCTCGGTTGCCTCATCCTTCTGTTCCCCGTAAGCTATTTCCTCTACTTGATGAATATGGCAAGCCTGTTCTACCTCTTCGGTGCCGTCGCCGCCGGACTACTCTTCTTCTATTCCGGACTTCGTTTCCAGCTCTCCAGAACCAAAGACAATGCACGAAAAGTGCTATACGGATCACTGATTTACCTCCCGGTCGTCTGGGTATTTATTCTCACAGACCTCTTTTTTGCCTGGATTCTCTAGGCACATCCGGCACTGAAGTCAAAAACCAGCGTATTTCCCGGTTCGCTGATCCACTTGCGCTGGAAGCGCTATTCTACTAGATTATCTAGAGTATATTAATTAATCAATTTGCTTTGATAATCATATACATTTGCAGCGACGCTCTCTGTAACAGACGGAAAAAGTGCTCTTATCCATCCAACCAAAACGACTAGATTCATATGAAACAATTATATAGATACGTTTTTTTATCCCTGCTTTTCACAGGTATAGCATGTATGAATTACAATTTGACCCAGGCCCGGCCCGAAACCCAGGGGTGGGGAAATATCCATGGTATCCGGATTGACGGCCACCTCATGGAGTTTGAGTCCAGTCTTCGGGTAGTCCCGGAAAACGGAGAAAACGAAACCCGGACCGCAAAGGAGCAACAACGGCCCAACTATCTCCATAAAGGTGATCATGAGGTTATCACCACCAATATTGACAGTATCTATTTCCATGAGGTGATTCGCGATCTTGGTAACGGCCAGGTTTCGGTGGATGTGGAAGTGACCGCCCACGATGACACCACGCTTACGGGGGTATATTTCAGTGTGGAACTGCCGGCCGGTGACTATCCCGTTGGTTCATTCCGATTCATCGATCCTGAAAACCGGGATTTGGAACGTTCCGTGATATTCCGTGACCTTGAGGATGAGGTCCGCGGCAAAGCAACCGGTATACATTTCAGCACAAACCGGCGATCTCTGAAGGTCACCGCATCCTCCCCCACCGAAGTGATCGTCAAACCCTCAGATCGGGATGAATATGCCGTTGTCCTCTACATGGCCATAACCGAAGGGGCCATGAATCAAGGAGATACAGCGGAACTATCCTTTCTGCTGGATGCCGGCGGGCATGTAGATCGCAAACCGGTGCATGTCTCGGTGGATACCGGTGAAAAAGGAAACCGGTTTGATGGTTATGGCGGAAATTTTCGCCTTCAGAACCCGGACACAGATCCCCCGGTAATTGAATATAACCTGGAAAACCTCGATCTCGCCTGGAGCCGTATTGAATTCCCCTGGCGTTTCTGGCATCCGGATGAAGATGTTGATCCGATCGAAGCCGCGGAAGCCGGTGAACTTCATCCCCGGGTGGAAGCGGCCATGGAAATGGCTGCACAACTTTATCACGAGGAGGGCCTTCCGGTGATGATTGCCGTCTGGTCAGGTCCGGATTGGGCAATCGAAGGCCCGTATCGTACAGGTTATGATGACCAGGGTCGCCGCGGCAATCCGCTTGACCAGGATAAAGCCGAAAAAATTTATGAGTCTATCACCAAATTTGTGCTCTATATGCGGGACAACTACGGTGTTGAAGCGCAATCATTCTCGTTTAATGAATCGGATCTCGGTATTTATATCCGCCAGACCGGTGAGGAACATGCCAAATTGATTCGCGAACTGGGAGCCACCTTCGAAGCGCATGGCCTCTCCACCAAACTGCTGCTGGGCGATACGGCCGATGCATATGGATACGATTTCACAACGCCCGCTGCAGAAGACCCCGAAACCCATCCTTACATCAGTTTTGTTTCATTCCATTCATGGCGCGGTTGGGAAGATGAAACCTTCCAGACATGGCATGATATCGGCAACAGAATCAATCGTCCGCTGATCATCGGCGAGGGAAGTCTGGATGCCGCTGCATGGCAATATCCCGACATTTTCGACCAGCCGGTCTATGCGCTGCATGAGATCAAGATCTACACCCGGATCATGGATATTGTCCAGCCGGCAACCATACTGCAGTGGCAACTGACTGCTGACTATTCGCTCCTGGCCGGCGGAGGGGTGTTTGGCAATCACGATGAACCGCT
>Ga0207421_10002434_pt1 | contig 23034 bp, 30 predicted proteins | sample SodLakKL_010_SED_4_FD_187542 | JGI IMG/M metagenome (GOLD analysis project Ga0207421, IMG submission 187542) | Alkaline sediment microbial communities from Lake Tanatar, Kulunda Steppe, Russia - 8KL_010_SED (SPAdes) (version 2) | ecosystem: Environmental > Aquatic > Non-marine Saline and...
GTTGATTGAATGTCAAAAAGGACATATCTCCAGACATGCTCGTTAAACTGTAACCCTTTCTCATTTAACAACTTTTCCCGAAGATAATAAAAAGTCTCTGTGGTTAAAAGGAAAGGTTAAAATAAGTAGTAAATCGATTATATAAGATATAAGGAGGTCTGTAGATGCCCAGCAAAAAAGAGCGTATCCGTCAACAGATAGAAGGTTACCAAAAGCAATTGAAAAGGTTGAAGGCTGAGAGGGAAAAGTTGATCAAACAGAATAGGAAGATGAAAAAAGAGGGTAGGATGATCCTTGATGAGAAAGCAAAGCTCTTGGATGAGAAAGAAGAGAGGATAGAGGAGTTGAAAGCAGAGCTGGATGAGAAGGGGGATCTGGAGGATCTTACTGAAGAGAAAAGAGAAGTTCTCGAGTCCATGGAAGAAGAGAACAAAGAGATGAAAGAGGAGATAAGAGAGCTTAACGAAGAGAACCAAAGGCTCGATGAAGAATTGGAAGTTTATAGAGCGAAATATACGTTACCTGCGATAACTTCCGAAGAGATACTGGAACTACGGACGAAAACCAGGGTGGCCGGTGATATCAAAGCGGAGCGTAGTGTAGAACTATATGATGGTTCCGAGGTGGACGGTTCAATAGATGCGAAGGGGAATTTGGACCTAGGTACGAAGTGCAATATACACGGAAATTTGATCTCTAAGAAAGGGAAAGTGACCGTTGGAGATACCAGCTCCATCGACGGTTTCATCAAAGGATCCAATATTGTACTGGGGGATGGTGTTGAAACCGGAGATTTAGAGTGTGACGGAGACATAGTGGTTGGTGAAGAGGCCCGAGTTGGAAATATCTCGGCCCTGGGTAACGTCGAACTGAAGGAAGGTGTGAGGGTCAACGGAAGCGTGGAATACGCTGGGATTATGCGTGCCGAAAGCAAGGTGCTGGTGACCGGCTCTCTTCTTCCTAGGACCAGAGAGGAGATCACGAGTGAAGAGATGGTGGAGGAACCAGGGGAAGAAGAGGGGAAAATAGAAACGGCGCATGAAACAGTGGAAGAGGAGGTTGAAAACGAAGAGGAAGACCTCTTCGGTTCAGAAGAACCTCCCTTCGATGAGGAAGAGATGAAAAACTGCCCCATCTGTAATGCCAAGGTTCCCGAGGATTTCGCTGTATGTGATAGCTGCGGTGCAAACATTAATAAATGAGCTACCAATCAGAGCAAAGGATGTCTTTCAAAAGGGTAAAAGGGAAGATAATAAAACACCCTAAGAAACTATCGTTCGACTATGTGCCTGACAGACTGCCCAACAGAGAAGAACAGATCGATCTACTGTTCACTCTGTTCAGGAGGGCAATCGAATCCGGTGTATCACAGAACGCCTTTCTTTACGGAAGTGTAGGTACCGGTAAAACAGCTACCGCAAAAAGATTCTGCATGGATTACCAAGGATGGGCACAAGAGAAAGGGCAGAGGGTAGATTATGTTTTTATCAACTGCAGAAGGCGATCTAACAAACAGCAGGTGATGTGGAAGATAATATCACATTTCGACAAGCACTTTCCCGATAGAGGCTTCTCCGTAGGAGATATGATGGAGATCCTCAACAAGCATATAATCAACAAAAACACCCACCTTTTCGTAGTGCTGGATGAGGTCGATACCCTGGTCCAGCGAGACGGATCAGATATCATATACCTTCTCTCTCGATTCGAGGAAGAAGACACCGTCCCCGAGGGCAGGATATCACTTTTACTGGTTTCACAGAAGAACGTGCTCGAGCTCCTTGAGGATAGTGCTCTCAGTACCTTCAAAAGAGGTAACCGGGTGAAATTCCCTAAGTACGACACAGATCAACTGCAGGACGTACTCGGTTATCGGGCAGAGCTCGCACTGTTCCCTGACAGCCTTGGAGAAGGTGAATTGAAGTTGCTCGCTACAACCGCGGCCTCCGAGCGTGGAGATGCACGTTTCGGTATCGAGTTGATGGAGAGAGCTTCTTTGATCGGTGAGAGTAAGGGAAAACGACGGGTCGAAGCGGAGGATATCCGCAGTGCAAAGGCTGAGATCGACCCATACTTCACCGAAGAGAAGATACGCGAGTTGAACGTCAACGAGCAGCTTATTTTACTCACGTCCGCAAGACTACTTAAATCGACACCCTTCACCACCACCGGTGAGATAGAGGAAAGATATGCAGTCATATGTGAAGAATACGATAAGAAAAAACTGGGGCACACACAGTTTTGGAAGTATCTGAACACTCTGTCCGATTATGGTCTATTGAACGCGCATACCGTTTCATCGAACAAAGGTAGGACCACCGAGGTTTCTCTATCGGATATCCCGTCAGAGGTACTGGAGTCGCGCTTGGATGGGATGTTGAGGGGTTGAATGTTCGAGTTCGACGGGAGTAAAGTACTATTCGTAGTCACCGCACTCGCACTCATCGGTACTTCGTCACTTTTTCTCATAACCGCATCACAGGAGCCTCCGGAAGTTCGTGTCGGTGAGATAGATTGTCAATATCTGGATACGGTCGTGAATACAGAGGGTTATGTTATGGATATCCGTAATTTTTACGGCACATTTCATGTGACCATAAGAGAACCGGATGATGAACATCAGATGGTGGTGTTGATCCAGGGAGAGATGATGGACCAGGTAGAGCAAAAGGAAATGATAGTCCCAGGTGCTGTTGTTTCCTTTGAAGGGCGTGTTGAAGAATACGGTAATCGTTACAGGATCCGGATCGCGAGTCACAGTGATGTGAACGTGATAGAAGAAGCACGCTCCAGCTTCACTACCATCGAAGCGATACTGGAAAATCCCTGGTGGTACGAGGGGACCGATGTGAAGATCCGGGGTGAAGTAAAGGATCTTTGGACCATCTCAAGGGGTACCCACATGATCATCTGTCCCTTAGATAACCCATACCGAAGGCTGACATGCGAGGTGGATGACTGGTGGGTTGATGGTGATGTGGTGAGGGGTGATCTTGTGGTCATAGAGGGGGTGTTCGAGTACAGCCAGTGGAAGGGTATGTGGATGGTCAGGAGCCAGGGAAGGCCCGAAGTTCACTGATTCAGCGATCTCAATACCATCTCTTTTATCTCTCTTGTGGAGGTGGAAAAAGTATCGATCCTCTCCCCATCTATATAGAGCCAGTCCCAGTTCCACGGTACGACGGCGTACCTTATTGATTCATCCCTGGTATCTATGGTGTGAAGTATATGGTTGATCCTCTCATCTCCTATATCATGCACCATGTCTTTGATACTTTGGGCATGGCTGATACTGTACGGACACCTGTTACTGTAGCCCTGTTCTATGATCAACCTCGATGAACTCCGCATAGGGTCATAGGTATGGTCGACCAAGGAGGGGGGTACCGCATCATCATCGAAGGGTTTCCACATGAGGTGAAGATGATCCTGGGTATCAACCGTGTTGAATCCTAACTCCTCCATCATGGATACCGGAAAATGTATCGGGTGATCCCACGCAAGTACGGCCATACCCTCATAAACAACTCTACTTATCTCCAACGCCTCTTCCAATAATCGGTACTCCATGTCTAGGTGTTTACTATCATCCTCACCTTTCCAGTGAAAACACATCAGCGTGCATGTACCGGGGCCGATGATGGGCATGGGAGCTTTGTCGGTAGGCATATACTGCACGAAACCGACCGGCGCTCCGTCGGTGTAATGTATCAGACCTTCCATCCCGTCTCGGATCATCCCCTCAGTCCACGATACGATCTTCCCGATATCTCCTTTGAAGTCCTTCCCCTTCAATTCCACTCCTCCTGGACAGCATATGATGTCCTTGAGATTCTCATAGGTCAGCGCTGCGAAAGCATCTTCTACCATACATGTACATCCACAACCTGTATATTAAAAAATACCCACGCTTTCAATCAATAATTTTATATAGACTTGAGGCACACAGTTCATGTGAACAGGAGACCGAGGACGGCCGACGGGGTTCGACCCTGAGGAAAGTCCCCTCTCCGCGGAAAAGGTGGACCGTCGCAAGGCGGTGAGGTGAGAGCCTCGGCAAGGGCGCAGAAACGACACGTCCTTCAGTGAGCTTTGAAGCGTGCGAAGCCTGCCGCAAGGCAGAGCGAGTTAACCCGCAGAGCTGAGAACTGGAGGGACCGATGAAACGGCGACTCCCCACCGGAGCAAGTCCAAACATGTCGGGATGATCATTCCGGGACCGGCGGGTAGGACGCATAGATGAATGCCGTTTGAAACAGAAAGGGGCTTACTACGGTCACCTGTTCACTGATATCTACTCAACGGACTTCGAAGGAAATCTTTAATACTCCTGCAATCTATTTACAGCCGAGTGAATATCATGGTAGAAGCATATTGTGTAAAATGTAGAGAGAAGGTAGAGATAAAGAATCCGAAAAAAACTGAGCTGAAGAACGGACGCCCTGCAACGAAGGGTACCTGCCCTGAATGTGGAACCAAGGTTTTCAGGATCGGAAAGTGAGAAAAAACGTATAACCCCCTTTCCTTATTCTTTTTTTATGTACATACTTGGATTGGAAGGAACGGCTCATACCTTAGGAGTGGGCATCCTCGATGAAGATGGGGCTGTGTTGGCCAATCTGCTCAACACATATTCTCCCGAGGAAGGTATCCATCCTAGAGAGGCGGCTAATCACCACGCTAGAAAGATACTTCCAGCTCTGGAAGAGGCCATGCAGACTGCGGATATCCAACCCTCGGATATCGGCCTCGTTTCTTTTTCACAGGGGCCGGGATTAGGACCTTGTCTTCGTACCGTTGCCACAGCTGCTAGAGCTCTATCATCATCTCTAGATGTTCCCTTGGTAGGTGTGAACCACTGCATAGCTCATATCGAGATCGGAAGACTGACGACACCCTGCGATGATCCTGTGCTGCTATATGCATCCGGTGGTAACACCCAGGTCATCGCATTCACAAGGGGAAGGTACAGGGTTTTCGGTGAAACGTTGGACATCGGTATAGGTAATATGCTAGATAAATTCGGAAGGGAGAACGGGATGCCTTTTCCTGCCGGTCCCGTGATCGAAAAGATGGCAAAAGGTGGAGATAGATTGATCTCGTTACCCTACAGTGTTAAAGGCATGGATGTTTCCTTCTCAGGTATATTGACCGCCGCTTTGAAATCCGACGCTGAACTTAACGATCTCTGTTTTTCTATGCAAGAGGTCTGTTTCGGTATGCTGACTGAAGTGACGGAACGGGCCTTGGCCCATACGAGGAAAGAAGAAGTGCTGCTGGGTGGTGGTGTCGCAAGGAACGAACGACTCAGGAACATGGTGGAAACCATGGCCGAGGAGCGTGGAGCCGCAGCCTATGCACCTCCGGGTCCATTGTGCGTGGATAACGGTGCCATGATCGGGTGGACAGGTTACCTGATGTATCGGGCTGGACTGACAACACCGATAGAAAAGAGTGCAGTGATGCAAAATTATCGTACGGATGATGTTGATGTGATTTGGAGATAGTAGAAACGTTTTTATGAGCAGAGCACATCATGCATAAAGGTGGACCCATGGTTGAAAAACCCACTGAAGGTATATGTGGAGCGTGCGACTCCGAGGAACTAGAATTCTTCGACGACGGTTCGGGTAGATGTATCAGCTGTGACCGTGTTTTTAGATGGGATAGTGAAGATACAAATGATGATAAGATCCTTTCTAAACGAGCTGGCAGAAAAAGTGCTTTTAACCCCGCCCGACGACCTGCAGCCGCAAGATCTGAAAAGGAAAAGTACACCGGCTTCATAAAAATATTGATCGTCGGATTCCTACTATTGATAGCTGGTTATTCGCTTATGTTCTCGATGCACGCCATGGAGGATTTTGTGGAAGAACCCATCGAGTTCGCATCCACTTTGGTGATCCTGTCTTTAATGTTTGTGAACATCGGTATCGTGATTATAGGACTTGGTCTAGTCATGGGTGCTGTGAAAGCAGAGCACATGGATGAGGAGATCCGTGCATGGATGTTGATGGCGATGGCAGTGCTCCTCGGTGTGTTCCTAGGGCTAGGTAACTTCTTGTTGATAGTCAACCTGCTGTGAACCTTATTCTTTTTCCATCATCTATTTATATCTCTATAGCACTCCCTCACCGGAGGCTAGCACTATGAGCGAAGAAAAAAAGGTTACCAAGGAAGAACTCATTAAAAAGGCAAAACGCCCGGCCAAACTGGCCATGAAATGGCATCCGTTTTACAAAGGGAAGATAGAGGTGTCACCAAAAGTCCAGATAAGCAGTTTTGACGATTTCGGTGTGTGGTATACCCCAGGTGTTGCAAAACCCTGCCAGGACATCCACGCCAATCCACAAACAGTTTATGAACACACTAACAAATGGAACAACGTCGCCGTGGTGAGCGACGGTAGTCGTGTACTGGGACTCGGAGATATCGGACCTGAGGCTAGTATGCCGGTGATGGAAGGAAAAGGGTTATTGTTCAAATACCTAGGAGGAGTTGATGCATTCCCGATCTGTTTGGATGCACATGATCCCGACGATATAATCCAAGCGGTCAAATGGATCGCCCCCTCGTTCGGTGGGATAAACCTTGAGGATATATCCAAACCAAAATGTTTCTACATACTGGATAGACTCAGAGAAGAGCTGGATATACCCGTCTGGCACGACGACCAGCAGGGTACCGCCGCCATAACGCTTGCGGCGATAATCAACGGTCTTAAAGTGGTCGGTAAAGAACTCGATAAAGTCCAGATAGGACTGATAGGTGCAGGTGCAGCCAACCTGTGTCTAGCTCGAACTTTATTGAAAGCCGGTGTACCCGAGGAAAATCTTACTTTATGCGACTCTACAGGACTGCTGCATGCAGATAGAAAGGATCTAGATAAAGAGAAAACTCCGGTAAAATGGGAGTTCGCTCAAAAGACCAACAAAGAAAAGGTGGATGGCGGTCTACCTGAATTGATCGCGGGTAAAGACGTGGTAGTTGCCGCATCAAAACCAGGACCGGATACGATCAAATCGGAATGGTTGAAAGAGATGAAGGAGGATGGGATCTTGTTCACTGAAGCCAATCCGATACCTGAGATATGGCCATGGGAAGCTAAGGAAGCTGGCGTTCGTATAGTCGGCACCGGTCGGTCCGATTTCCCGAACCAGGTGAACAACTCCATAGGATTCCCAGGGATATTCAGAGGGACTTTGGACGTTAGAGCGAAGACCATCACCGACGAGATGCATATAGAGGCTGCTTACGCAATAGCAGAGGTCGCTGAAGAACAGGGGATACACGAAGATTATCTGGTACCTACCATGGACAATACAGAAGTTTACATAAGACAGGCTGTACGAGTGGGACTAAAAGCCATCGAACAAGGTATCGCTAGAGTAGAACTCAGTGAGGAAGAACTCAGAGAACGTGCTGAAAAAGTGATCCTTAGGAGCAGGAAGCACACCGAGAAACTGATGGAGACCGGTTTGATCGAACCTGCACCTGAAGTAGAATAAAACCCCCCTTCTTTTTTCCTTTTTTTCAAAAAAAATATATCCCTGTAACACATAGTGTTCTCCGTGAAGATATTAGCCGTGGCAACTGACAATTTCGAATTCTACTACGACATAGTCAAGGAATTGAAGCAGAGAGATATCCCCTTTGTCAGCCTCTCTCCTCGAGATTCCATACCGAACACCGTGGAGGTGGTGGTCACTTCAAAGACGGAAGCCCCCATCATAGACCACAGCAGAGTTATAGCAGTGGGAAAGGATGTCCGTATGGGTATACGGAAGGCTTTGAACGCTCTATCCGGCAAATCCTCATACCAGCGTTTGATAGTGGGAATCGATCCCGGTACTAGACCAGGGGTCGCCTTACTGGGTGATGGAAAACTGTTGGAAACCGCCTATGCTGAGTCACCGGAGGATGTCAGGACGATAGTTGAACGTTACATGGATGGCTACGATTTTCAACGTATGGTGGTACGGATAGGACACGGAGATAAAACTAACAGGAACCGAACCCTTAATTCCCTCACTGGTCTAGCGGTGGGTACGGAGATCGTGAATGAGGAATACACTACCATACAGAGTGATTCACCAGATCTTGAAGCCGCTAGAAAGATAGCTCTATCCAAGGGTGAGGCAGCCTATGGACCGCATTACGTGGAAGCTACAGAGGGGGAACAGAGGGAGATGCAGAGACGGAGCAGATTACAGAGCGCTGGTGACATCACCATCTCCAAAGAATTGGCTAAAAAGGTAGTGGAGGGGGAGTTAAAACTGAGTGAAGCTATAAAAAGGCAAAAAGAAGGAAAGAAGGAGGACTAGTATATCCTTTTTAACGACCCCAGCGCTGGTTCGTAAACGTGTCCCAATGATCGTAGGTTCTTTACAGCCTCTTCGAACTCGGATTCGGATATATTTTCCCTATCCATGACCTCGTTCATTATGTCTCCATAATCGATACCGTTCTGGTGCTCATCTTCCATCTCCTGCATCACATCTAATATGAGCTCTTCTAGATCGCTCTCTTCCACTTCTTCTTCCTCGACCGGCTCTTTTTCTACAGGAGTCCTTTCGTACTCGGGTAAAACATACATGAGTGAATCTTCCAGCATCGACCAATATGTATCCATAGATGGCGATGAATAGTGTAATGCTGCCCTCTTGATACCTTCAGCGAGGTCTGCATCATAACCCAGTTTAACCAACTCTTCCACCGATACCTCTTCCATCCTTTGTGCTTCTTCCATGGCCTCCAGCCGTTTTTTCAACGAGCGGGAAGCTTCAAGGATCCAGTAATCACGCAGTTCTTCCGATACTTCCTTTACACACTCACACCTCAGGGACGTGAGTACGGTTTCATCGTCCGGTCGATAAATACTAGCTTTACCAACAACAGCCACGAATGAAGGTGGTTCCAAAGAAGAGATGGTCGTGGCGGCACCGGGCTGGTACTGCCCGGCGGTCACGAAGTAAGTACCCGTTGGGTCTGAAACCCTTGCCCGCCACATGGGATCTTCAGGTGTACCCAAGTTTTCCGTTTCTGTGAGCACGCCTACCATGTAAACTCTGTTCACCATGGCGCCCAGAGGGGTGACCACGTATGAAGGAGTTCTCTCGTTCTCGTTACCACTTATCTCCATGGTCGATTGGTTGAATTCTTTGGCGAACAATCTCCATGCGACCTCTCGCTGTATCATGCTCATACTCTCACCTCATCGAGTAATTTACGGGCTTCTTCTTCCATGTTCACTTTCTTCTCCCGAACCTGGTTGGCGATCAGCATCAGTCCGTAATCGTCGCAGGTCACGTTCCCTTTTACACGGAGTGGTTGAGCGATCAGTTTGTCTTCCAATTCATCCTTGATTATCCCGTGGTCCATCCGATCCCTGGCGAGCTGCATGGCCTCATCCAGGTCGTATCCTAGAACCTCTTCTGTTTCCTCACGGGAGATTATCACAGTTAGGGCACCGGTACCGTCGTCCAGTATGCCTTTGACTCTTAAGTCAGGTTCTCCATCGACCTTACCGTGTATCCTGCAGGCGCTCTTTTGAACAACTCGGTTACAATCGGGACACCTGAATATCAGGCCGCTCCCGTTCTTTATATCGATCATGACGGCGTCCACGATGGCATCCACCGCTCCACCTCTGCGGGCGAGCTGTGATATGGTCATCATGCCGGACTCTTCCAACACATCTTTAGGCGGTAGCTCATCGTCGTCGAAGGTCTTCACTTGAGCGTTATCATCAAAGCTGAACTGAGGGATGCCTCTCCACGAACGTACGTAACCACCTTCGATCTCAACGACTTGATCTTCTTTAAGTTCAAAATCGTGCCATGCGCTGAACTGAACCTTACCGGTTTCATCTGCGAGTATGCCTGAGAAGAGTTCCTTTTCACCATTCTCCGTTTGAACTATCTTCTTTTCCACAGACAGCACTCTTCCGAGAACTATGAGCTGACTCATACCTTCCCGGATGTCGATTATGTTGCAGCGCTGAGGCTCCCTTTTGAATTCAGGTACCTCGTCATCATCCAGCATCTCCATCTTTGCACGTGATCCTACGTTCACCTGTGGTTTATCGTTCCACGTGTTTGCATAGGCATTTATCACATGAACGGTATCTCCTTTGTCCAAAGGTTCTGGAAGAGGTTCCCATATGGTGAACGGTATAGTTCCGGTATCATCACCGAATATACCATAATGGATCTTCTTGGGCTCTCCGTCAACCTCTATATCTTTTTCATTGATAGATAATATCCTAGCTTTCAACTCAAGATTGCGCTCGAGGCCCGTGATATCTTCTATCTTCTTCTCCGTCCGTGTGAAGAGACTTTGAGGATCTCCTCCCAACTTTTTTACTATGGATCTTTTGGCCTCCGCCAGGTTTACCCCGTAGGAACCGATCCACTGCTGGAGTTCTCGTTCGACTTCTTCTTCGCTTACTTTTCCGTTTAGCGCCCGGGTTATGTCTTTTATATGGGGCGCGAGTTCTTCGTTTTTCATACTATCACGCTTTTTTTCGAATGTGTTTTCACCCTAGTACCTTGTGATATTTAACCGTTATCGAGGGGGGTAAGAAAATGAGTAAAAGTGGAAATGGTTTTAGGTCGAGGGGTCACTCTGGATACTCTTCGATCTTGTCGTAGTTCTCTCTTATATGATTGAGAACTATATTGCGATCCCTCTTCAGATGGGATTCGTACCAAGCTTTGACAACGTCCTTCAAGACAACGTGGAACTCGTCAACGTCCTTGTCCTTCAAGGGGAATTCCGCTTCGCACAGCATGTAGCGAGCGTATATGCGCTTCCACCCGCTGTACTTGTAATACGTTTCTCCTTCACAGTATTCGAAGAACATACCGACTTTGAATACATCTTCCTCAGTATAATAATCTATGAGTAAAGTGTCTCCCGCGCGATTCTCTTCCTGTGTTTTATCCATCAACCTTATGGTTCGAACGTTGGTGAAGTCAAAGTTCTCTTTGAACTTCCAATTTTCAGGGAACTCCTTGATCTTGGCAAATGAGCTGTATTCGGGCTTCATGCTGAAGTGAACGTTTATCTTCTCGAAGCGAATCCAGATCCTCCAGAAATCCTTTATAAATTGTTGATTGAGCTCTGCGAGTTTGGAGTCCCTCTCACCCAAGTCCCTAAAGGTTTCTTCGGTCTTCTTCTCCAACTCTTCATCTAGTTCGTCGAACCAGTCGGCAGCTTCTGTCTTTTCCTTCTTTTTTGAAGCCATGATATCACTTTATATATTTTTAAGACTCCGTTAATCTAAGAGGTAATGAGTATGGGCATATAAAAGTTTTCTTTATGATATCGTCGTTTTCTCCATCTTTTTTGAGTTTTTGAAGATAACCTTTATATCCCAAAAAATCCCTTATACTCATACATGACTGGGGGTAATCAAGAATGAACTGTGAGCTTTGTGGAAAGAAAATTGGTAAGCCAAGTACTGTAGAAATAGAAGGGTCGACCCTTCAAGTCTGTCAGGACTGCTCTAGGCATGGAAAAGAGGTTTTCGATTCCGATAAAGGGGGTGTATCGAAGGATGAAATCATGAAAAGGATCCAAAGGAAAAAAGAAGCCTACAGCAGTACAAGGAACCAGGGAGGAAAAAAGGAACTTGCTCTGGATTACAGCGATAGGATAAAAGAAGCAAGGATCGGCATGTCTCTGAATCAAGAAGACCTGGCAAAGGAAGTGCACGAGAAGAAATCCGTCGTCGCCAAGCTAGAGAAGGGAGATCTACGTCCCAGCGACGATCTGATAAAAAAGCTTGAAAGCACCCTACACATAGAACTGATGGAGGAATATCAAAAACCAAAGACAACTTCAGTGAAAAGCGGTAAGGGACTGACCATAGGAGATCTGATAAAAGAAGCCCAGTGATATTAGGATTGGCACAGCTTATCTGCACGCTTCTTCAATTCAACCAAGGATACATCATAGTATAGCTCCTTCCTCACATTTACCAATCCCTTGGATTGCAGTGCGCTTAGATTGTTCTTTGCGATCTGATTCGATACCTCAAACTTGTGTGCTAAGTCAGAAACGGTGACCTCACCACACTCGAAGATGAACTCGAACATACTCTTGGAGAGTGGAGGAAGCTCGATATTGGCTATCACGGTATCGAACATCATGTACTCGATGGGTTTGCGATCTATGCAGTAATGAAATGGTACTTTATGAAGTGAGTGGGGGCGCTGAACGTCCTTTAACGTATCTATCACATAGGTGTATCTGTCGGTAGGAGTGTAGGCACATAACCGTATCTCCAAGGGTAATACCCCCTTGCGTGCGTCGGTCCAGATACCTCTGAATTTTTTTAATTGAGGTTCATACATACGCGGAATATCCTGGGCGTGGTGATACTGAGATTTGGTCTTGATCGAGATGGGTACAAAAAAATCAGAGATGTAAGCCCTTATCATCACCTTATCGTCCTTCACACGGTTGGCCGCGGCCCATCGGTTGAGCGAATCAGGGTCGAAGTCGAACGTTCGTGCCAAACCTCTACCAGCTTTCTCCATTACCTCCCGGGTGGGCTTGGAGAAGTTCCAATCGCCGTCAAGGACCGGCTTGAGAAACTTGATCTTGATCTTATTAAGGTATTCCTCGTGATAAAGGGCATCGAGGAGGGACGTGTACTCCTTTCCATTTATGAAGTATTCCAAACTGGTTAGTCTGTTTCTATGATTCTCATTACGGGCGTAGATGACCTTCCTGAGCTGCTTCTGTGCATAATCGTCGTATTCATCTTGGGAGTTTAACTCGAATAATCTCTCACACCGTTTTATGATGCCGTCCATGTCCATTATCCGTATGAAGTTCACTATCAAATATTTTTCTACTAAAGGAAACGTTTATTACACCCCATCCCCGCTCCACCGAACATGAAGAAGAACCTTCTGCTCGGAGTAGGAAATGACATACGTGGAGACGATGCCATAGGAGAGGAGATCGCAAGGGAGTTCCAGCGAGAAGGATGGGATGTGGAAGACTGTGGTACCATGCCGGAAAACTTCATCCCACACATCGAGGAGGGGGTCTATGACCAGGTCGTAATAGTCGACGCCGCAGATATGGGTTTGGAACCCGGTGAGATAAGACGGGTGCCCAGGGATAATCTGGGCGTATTCACCATGAGTACACACGCGTTACCACTATCACTGGTGATGGATTTTCTAGCAAAAAAAGTGGGAAGCGTGACTTTGATAGGGATACAGCCTAAAGACATGTCCCTAAAGGAAGGCATGACTCCAGAACTAGAGGAAGCTAAGGAACACCTTCTAGAGCTTCTGATGACCGATGAATGGAGAGATATACCGTGCCTGTAAGATCAGGGATTTAGTATCATATCGTCTGAGTACTTATCCAGTCCAGCTATCAAAAATTCTTCCGTCATCTCGAAACAGTCTTTTGGACAGATGTTTGCACACTGTGCACAGAATGTACACCGGGATACGTAGTGCTTCACCTTTCTTTCTTCAGACTTGAACACTAGGGCCTCGGCGGGACATACTTTCAAACAAAGCTGACAGCCGATGCATGCGTCCACATCATAGGATAGTTTCCCTCTGAAATCAGGAGGAAGCTCCACAGGAGGATTGATCGTAAGATCGCCGCTCTCGATCAAAGAAGCAGCGGCGTGCATGTTGTTCGGCGTATATTTGACCGGAAAAGGATTCGTTGCCTTTTTGGTCAAAAGCTGTTTGATTAGTGTGTATATGGTGGATGTTGGCATTTTTTATCACCTCATATTGCACCTTCTAATACTACAAGCACGGTTCCCAGTAACCCGAGTAAAGTCATGGGTACCCAATAGAAATAACTTGCCTTATCGATCTGGAATCTTGCCACCGCCACTCTGACTACAGAAACTCCCACGAAGATTATTATCAGCAGTTTTAACAGGAAGAACAGTACATCTGCTACCACGTTCAGTACTACATAACCTGCGAACTCAGGTCCACCGAAGGAGTACCACTGAGATAGGTTATGCGGGAACAAGAGTGCGATCAACAGCGTCCCCACGACCACCATCTTGACGGCTTCGGAAAGGTAGAATACACCTAGATTTCTGCCGGAATATTCAACAAAAAGTCCACCTCCCAATTCGGTTTCCGCTTCAGCCTGATCGAAAGGAACTTTGGATAGTTCACCGGGTAGTACCGCGAACAAACCTATGACTATCAAAAACAGTCCGAAGGCGCCCATGGCTCCTACCTGCCCCCATATAGGGGTGGAAGATATAGTTGCCAAAGAAAAACTCTCGTACTTCCAGGCGATGGTAACCGCTGCGATGGCCAGTGGGAACTCATAGCTCATCATCAAAACGAGTTCACGCTGAGCGCCGACCGTAGCATAGGGTGAGCCGGAGGCCAATCCTCCTACCGCCATGGCCACAGCGGGGATAGCTAGAAGATAGAGTAACAGTATGAGATCTCCATAACCTTCCATAACTGGCTCGAAGGGGCCTAGAGGTAAATATACCAGAGCCACAAGCGGAGCTAGTAAAGCAAAAAACGGAGCGGCGTTGAATATCCACGGAACAGCATGGTCCGGTACGATATTCTCCTTCATGAACAGTTTCTTAACATCCCTGAACGGCTGTCGTATGGGAGGACCTATCCGAGCTTGCATCATGGCGGTTATCTTACGATCGAAACCTTTGTAGAGCAGCCCCAGAAATATCCCTATGAAGGGAAGTACAAGAACGAAAAGTATCCTTACCATCCAATCTTCGTAGCTCATAACGACCCCTCCAGTATCTTCTTCGTCTTTTCAACACTGAGTACATGCAGCTCTTCATGAGTATAGCTATATCTCTCACCTGAGTTTATCTCTACTATCTCAGCACGATCCATACAGCCTATACACGGATCGATGCAAGCAGCGATGATGGGTATATCCGCTATCTGTTCACCCATGAACATGGGTGCATAGGTGGTAAGATTGTTGTACGTAGAAGCTCTGATCTTCCAACAGTCCAGTTCTTCCTGCCCCTCTTTTAAACGGGCATAATGGAAAGCTTCTCCTCGGGGTGCCTCGATCCGCCCAATGCCTTCACCGTCGGCCTTTTTCAATTTGTTCAAAAGCACGGCTTTCTTGGGCTCACTATCTATGTCCCCTTCCGGCATCTGGTCAACACACTGTCGGATCAGGTCTATGGACTGAACAAGTTCCTTCAGCCTTACCAGTGTTTTTGAGAACACATCGCCTGTATTCTCATAACCATACCTAGAGGGGATAACATAATCAAGGTCCAGATCGCCGTAAGCCGCGTAGGGCTGGTCGATCCTAACGTCCTTCTTTACACCAGAAGCCCTTACCGTGGGACCGACTCCACAAAGGCGTAGTGCCTCTTCCTCGGTGAGTATGCCGATATCTTTTGTTCTCAACCTTATGCTCGGATCGCCCAGGAATATCTCCTCGAGTTTTTTATAAAGCGATTCATAATAATCAAGAGTTTCGTTTACTTTGGGATACATCTTTTCGGTGATGTCACGCCTGACGCCACCGATGGTCCACATAGAGTAGTTGACTCTATTTCCGGCGATATACTCGAGCAGATCCATCACCTTTTCTCTCACCTTCCATGTGAAATGCAGGTGTGTGTCGAACCCGATCTCATGGGCGGCAACACCGGCCCACAGAACGTGAGAATGGATCCTTTCCAGCTCGGCCATTATAGTTCGGATGTACCTCGCCCTGTTGGTCGGTTCTATCCCCGCCGCATGCTCGACCGCCGTGGTGAACATGTGTTGATGGACTATCGAGCATATCCCGCATATCCTTTCGGACAAAGGTATGACTTTCAGAGGATTACGGTGCATGCCCATGAATTCTATACCTCTGTGATTCATCCCGGGATGGGCTTCTGCATCCACGATCGTTTCTCCGTCCAATCTGAAGTTGATCATGAACGGTTCTTTCAGCGCTGGATGTATCGGGCCGATTGGTACCTGATAGGTTGTATCCTTATCACTCATCTTTTCCACCCCCTTCACGAGGGGTATCTTCGGTCGGCGGGTTCGCCGCTTCTTCTTTATCGTGAACGTACCTGGACATGTTCTCCATGCCGGTTTCGTCCCATCTCCAAGGGTAACGATCTTCAGGGAAGCCTTCATCCAGCCACAGTCTTCTAGAATCGGGTATGTTCTCAACTTTGATACCTAAGAATTCCTGCTTTTCACGCTCTGTTGTGATGGCCCCGGGTACTAGATCGGTGATAGTTGGAATGGTTAGGTCGTCTTTGGGAAGATGGACTTTGATGTTGACACTAACTTCATCTCCCGGGTATCCATAGTTGACAGCAAAATGATAGATCAACTCCACTACGTCACCTAGGTCAGAACCCGAAGTAACCGACAGGTGAGGGATCTGTATATCCGATATCAACTCGATACTTTTACGGAACGATCCCCGAGATACCGTGAACCATATCAACTTGACTGGTCTATTATTTAATCCTTTTTTGATCTCTTCTTTCCTGAGATCGCTGATGCTATCCCCGAGTCCTTCCTTGAAGTAAGATTCAAGTTCATCAAGACTCATGGGTAAATCTATAGTATTCATTTATCATCACCTCTTAGTTTTTCGAGGTACAACCATGCTTCCTTCACACCGTTTATCACATTCTCAGGTCGTACGGGGCATCCGGTCACATAAAGCACGTGAGCGTCGTCGGGTAGGAGTGTGTCGATGGGTCCGTCGATGGCATAGCTATCGTAGAAAACACCGGTAGTACTTCCGCAGTTACCGATAACCATCACAACCTTTGGATCAGGGGTCTGTTCGTACACCCTCATCACCCGATCCTTCATCTTCCGGGTCACAGGACCTGTGAATAAAAGGACGTCTGCATGACGGGGGGAGCCTACAAGCTTGATACCGAACCTCTCTACATCGTAACGTGGAGTTAATGCCGCAACGATCTCGATGTCGCATGCGTTACACGAGCCACTGTTCACGTGGAAGACCCATAGCGCTTTGTCGAAGGTTTTTGTGAGTTTCATCTTTTAACACCTCTTAGATCAAAATATAAACGTATATCAGTACCAACGCCATCGTTATGACCATCCAGTACACATAATCGTTCAGTATCCCTGTATGACCTTTCACCAGAGGATCAAGATACTTTCTTAAAGCGTGGGTGAATCCCCAGAAAACGTTGTCACCACCTACGTGTATCAACCTTACATCTTTAGGGGGTGCATTACCGGAGATGAAAGGTTCACCTTTATGTTTTGTGCGCTTGTAAGCCGGGTTACCCAGACTGTAGAACATGTAGGCGACCAATGCAGTCAAAACCAGCACAAGGATGAATGCTATCGGACTCCACATGTCCTTTAAGATTATATCTATCAAGCTGTCACCCCCAGGGCTTCAACTGCAGGAACGACTATCTCGGCCACCACGTAATTGGGGAACAGACTGAATACTACAACGACAGCAGTCAATATACCCATGGCCAACAGCATCGTTGTTGGGACCTCTCCCTTGGACAATCCTAGATCAGGTCCAAGGAAGGCGTTGTAGAACACTTTTCCGATCAGTGCGAAGGTGATTATGCTGACCACTAGAGCGATTATCGCTAGTATCGGGTGATATAGGTATATGGATTTGTAAATCAGCAGTTTTGAGCTGAATCCGGAGAGAGGTGGTATGCCGGCTATCGACAGACCGCCGATCAAGAAGAACATCGTTGTGTAAGGCATCCTGTGTGCCAAACCACCCAACTTGTTTAGATTTCTCGTACCGGTAGAATATACTATCGCTGCGGCGGACAGGAAGAGTAGGGCTTTGTAAACACCGTCATTTATCATGTGGAAGAAGCCCCCTTCCAATGCCAACGCACCGAAGGTTGCATAATCCCCATTTTCAAGTGTACTGAATCCCACACCCACCGCCAGAAGCATGTAACCTATCTGAGATACGGAAAGGTAGGCGATCAAACGTTTCACGTCGCTCTGTTTTAGAGCCATGGACACGCCAACGAACATGGATAGTAATCCTAATATGATCAGTAATCCGCCCAGGGCCGCTGTGCTGACAGAATATCTGAAAACTACAAACAATATCCTGAACAGAACGAAAAGCGAACCCAAGGAAGTGATAGCGATGAACGGTGTTACCGCACCAGGTGATTCCGTATAAACGTCCGGAGCCCACATATGCATGGGTACGGAACTGGCCTTCATGGCCAAAACCACCAGGATTATGGAGAGTGCAACTCTATCAACGACGCCACCGTTGACACTTTCGGCGATGGCGAAGTAGTTGAGTATACCGTACTCACCGTAAAGAAGTCCTATGGATAGTAGTAAGAAAAGACCGCCTATGACGCTGATAAACATGTATTTGAGCGCGGCTTCCACGCTCTTTCCCTTATAGTTGATGAAGGCGACCAGACCGCATGAAGCTATAGATGTGACTTCGAACCAAACGAAGAGGTTGAAAAGATCAGCGGTCAGGATCATACCGTTGACTCCGGCAAGTGTCAGAAGGAACAGTGTGTAGAATTTTTCCATGCCCGACTGTCCCTCCATGAATGCGAATGAATAGATACCCGCACCCAGGGCGGTTATCGCGACGGTTATGGTAGCCAAAGCCGCAAAACCATCGGCAACGAACATTATCCTAAAGAAAGAGAACCGGGTTATTTCTCCAGTCTCTTCAGCACCGAACACGTAAGCCCAGCCTTCGGCTGTGAACACCTCATAGGACATCACCGCGACGAAAAGAACGGTCAACAGCAGTCCGATCATGAATACAGCATCCCTTAGCTCTTTGGATATCCTATCGGCCAACGGAGTGAGGAAGGCGAACAATAGAGGTATCCCAAGTATGAAGGCGGGTGATGCGTTAACTAGGTCCAGGCTCATTCTTTGCACCTCCTTGTTTCATGTGAATCCGTTGTACCATAGTGTTTTTTCAGCATGATCACGAAGGACAGCATCAACGCTGTTGTTGCGACGCCGATGACGATACTGGTCAGTGTCAATGCATGTGGTGTTGGAAGTACCATATCTACGTCGGGAGCACTGGTCCAGATCGGGGCCACATAACCTTCACGATAGGCCAATGAAACTAAGAACAAGTTGACCCCGTTCTGGATGATGGCAACACCCATTATCATCTTGATAAGATTTCTTTTAAAGAGGACCGTGTAAAGACCCATGATTATCAGCACCGCCACCATGACGAAGGGTAGTGCATAGAACAAGGAATTCATGCTTCCACCTCCATTGAATCACTGCTCTTGGCCATCATCCAAAGTATGAGGCTCAGTGCAGCTGTGACCTCCAAACCGACCATTATGTTCATCAAGGGAACCGTACCGCCGGTGTTTATGTATCCGGGGTTTATCCCCTCGGCAACTCTACCGCCGAAAAGACCACCGGTACCAGCACCGAAGTTATAGAACAGAGTGGCTCCTAAAAGGATACCGAGTATAGCAAGGAATATGAACAGTGTCAAACCGATGGATTCTACCGAGGAGAAGTCCTTTTTGTAATCTCGGAATGAACCGTAGGCGATGATCAAAAGTGCTGTAGAAGATGCAACCACCGCTCCACCCTGGAATCCTCCTCCAGGTGTGAGATGGCCGTGGATTATCAGGTAGATACCGAAGACGATGATGGGGACCACCATGACATCTGTAACGGTCCTGACCACACGAGACATCTTCCAGTTCATTTCTTCACCTCCAATTTCTTGATCTGATATTTACGTAAAACCGTTAAAACACCGGATACCGCGGAGAACAGTACTGTCGCCTCGCCCAATGTATCGAGTCCCCTGTAATCGAAGAGTATAGCGGTGACTACGTTGTTCACCTGGTTGTGAGGCTGACTGTCTTCGAGGAAATAGTCGTCCATGTCCGTGTTAACAGGTTCTCCAAATCCACCGTCTTCACCCCTCATCTCGACAACCGCCAATATCATGAAGGCGAATATCACCAGTAGGGCGATCAATGCGAATATCTTCCTCATTTGTATCCCTCCTCTCGCTGGCTTGCCCTGATGGCAAATATGAATATGGCTGTGGTAAGAGCTGCCCCGACTGCGGCCTCGGCTATGGCCACGTCAGGTGCACGCAGTAGATAGAACTGTAAAGACAGTATCAAACTGGATGCACCCAAGGCTATGGCGGCGGATATCAGATCCTTGAACCATATTACCGCTGCCGCTGTGATCACGAGACCGAAAAGCACCAATAACTGAAGTATGAAGTATATCATCTATTTCGCCTCCTTATCTTCTAAATCGTCAACCACCGCAAACTTGGGTTTGATACCTATGCGGTGGGCGGCTCTAGCTATCGCATGTGCGCCTGTTGGATTGGTGACCAGTATCGCTACGAGTGCGGCGATGGTATGCAGAGCCATGTTCAGATACTGGTCCTGAGTGGGGTTCCAGTAGTATCGGTATCCGCTGTAAACGATAACAGCGAAGGTCATGAATATGGTTCCGAACGTCGTACATTTAGTGGCCGCATGCAATCTTGTGTACACATCTGGGAACCTGTGTAGTCCGATGACTCCCAGACCGTTGAAAACCACTGCTATGATCAGGAATATGTAGAGTATGGTTAATGTGATCATCTATTCATCGCCTCCTTCAAGGTACTTTGCGATATAAAGGGTGGTAACGAATGAAAGTATGGCATATACGATGGCTATGTCGATGAAAAGTGTCTCCCACGTTGCAGCACCTAATCCGATCATACTGCCTATAACGAGCGTGTTTATCGTGTCCAAAGCAACGGTTCTATCGGCTGCGGTGGGTCCAAGGAACAACCTAAGGATCGAAACGATTATGTAAACGACAAAGACCCCTACGATGAGATAAAATTCAAACGATAGGTTCATTCTGCAAACCTCCTTATCCATGGTACAAAGCGTCCGGATATGCTCTCTGTGGGATCGTCTCCAACCTTTATCCAGTGTATGTAAAGCTCGCTTTTCTCCTCGTCCACGTCCACCGTGAGGGTACCCGGGGTGAGGGTTATGGAGTTCGCTAAAAAGGTCACACCAAGATCTGTTTTCAGATCCGGATCTATCTTAACTATACCCGGTTCGATCTTTCCAGTTATGACCCTATACGCCACATCAAGATTGGCCTTTACCATCTCTATGAAAAGTGGGATCATATAAACCAGCATGATGATCCAACGGACAGGGTTTAGCATCCTATAATTGTCAGACCTACACAGTATATTACTGGCGACCGCACCCACTATGAGTGCGATAGAGATGCCAAATATCAATTCCTCGATGCTCCATAGGATAGAGCCTTCGATCATGGACTGCCCCGCCGCGAGGGTCATGAACAGGTACACGAACAGGGCAAACAGGAAGGTCGATATGAACGCCTTGAATTTTTTCATGGTTTTTCCTCCATAAGTAAATGCACATCCGCTTTTTTCTCGGGGAGGACAGCTAGGTTACAAGAGATGGCTCTCCCATGTTCAATCACGGATGATCTCATACAGTTCCTGCGAATATTCAAAAATATATAAGACTTTCGTAATGTCGGAGATGATTATTCGAGATACAATCAAAAAGGTTTTAGTTTAGTAGTTTTTCCACTCATTCGAGTTTGTGATAACCATGACGGAAAAAATCCTAGTCACCGGCCCATTCGGTCAGATAGGCTCTGAACTCGTGCCGGAACTGCAGAAAAGATACGGTAAAGAGAACGTGGTAGCCCTGGGTCATCGGCACATCCCAGAAGATTACGAGGGAGTGCTAGAGAAAGGGGATGTCAGGAACAAAGAAGAGATGGAAGAGGTGATCAAAAAGCATGAGATAACGCAGGTTTACCACTTAGCTTCACTGCTTTCAGCCGTGGGTGAAAAGAGACCTCATCTTGCATGGGACGTGAACGTTAACGGTTTGAAGACATTTCTAGATCTCGGTGTAGAACACGATCTGAAGATGTTCTGGGCCAGTTCCATAGCCGTCTTCGGACCTACTTCACCGCTGCAGGACACACCACAGCACACAATTCTCGAACCCGTTACCATATACGGCGTTACCAAAGTGACTGGGGAACTGATGTGCCAGTACTATCATAAAAAGTACGGCTTAGATGTCAGAAGTTTGAGGTATCCCGGTCTGATAAGTTATAAGGAAGAACCCGGCGGAGGTACCACCGATTACGCCGTGGAGATATTCTATAAAGCCATAGAGGAGGGCGAATACACCTGCTTCGTCAAAGCGGACACAAAACTCCCCATGATGTTCATGGAAGACGCCATCCGAGGTACTTTGATGGTGATGGACGCTCCCGAGGAAGATATAACCGTTTGGACCAGCTACAATCATACAGCTTTGAGTTTTAACGTAGAGGAATTGGAAGCGGAGATAAAAAAGCACATACCGGATTTCAAAGTCATCTACGAGCCTGACGAGAGGCAGGAGACTGCCGATTCATGGCCGGACTCCATCGACGACTCGAAAGCTAGAGAGGACTGGGGTTGGGACCACAGATACGATCTCAAGAAGATGACGGAAGTCATGCTGGAGAACCTGAGAAAGAAATTGTCTGAATAGGGTTTTGAACCGATCAAGTACCTTGAAGAAGCTTTCTTAGTTCTTTCTTGTTACTTTCATCGGCAACCGGACATACGTTGGGATCAATATCCTCTAAGACTAGAGCTCTTGCAGTTTCCCGGCACGACTTATAATCACATGCTCCACAGCTGTGTCCGGGTAATGCCAGTTCGATCCTCTCAACGAGTAATCCTTCTTTACTCGAGTTTTTGATTATGTTCTCCTTACTGACTATCTTACCCGTTATAACACCGATCATGATGATGGCGGGCACTGTGAATATATATCTGACGATCATGAAAGACACGCCCATGAACTGTGCTTCTACGATCAACATGGGCATCTTGACTACAGCCCAGGCGCTGAGTATTATCACTATGTTAGATACAGCGGAACCTTTCTTTAGCAATGTGTAACATACCGGGAACGCCGCGTATATGGGACCGGCTGAAAAGGAG
>Ga0207421_10002436_pt1 | contig 23024 bp, 19 predicted proteins | sample SodLakKL_010_SED_4_FD_187542 | JGI IMG/M metagenome (GOLD analysis project Ga0207421, IMG submission 187542) | Alkaline sediment microbial communities from Lake Tanatar, Kulunda Steppe, Russia - 8KL_010_SED (SPAdes) (version 2) | ecosystem: Environmental > Aquatic > Non-marine Saline and...
CGTTTTCTCCCTTAGAAATAATAAACCCCGGTTCGGCAGCCCGGCTGTCATGCCCTGTTTCCAGGGGGTAGACCCGAGGCTTTGCGTCCCTTCCTTTCGGAAGGTTTGCCATTATCGTCAGGATTAATTTCTCTTCCTGCAGGGCTTTTTTGGTGCCCCTCTATAAGTAGTTATACCGGCATTTTAAAATTTTAGACACAAAAAGTAAATTATTTTAGAGCAGGTCCTGCAAACTAAAGATTTTATAAGGTTCGGGCTAATACAACTGCTTAGCCTAATGAGGATAACCAAAGCGAGTATAACGTGCAATTATAGAAGTACCGGGGATACGAAATTTGAAGTTTAGCCGGTGTAGTTCCGACGTAACCGATCAGCAAGCGAAAACTTTATGCCATCTCTACCCGCATTTCTTTGAGGCCACTATTGAGGAGGCGGGAGACTTTTCGCTGGTTTAAACCCAGCTTTTTCGCCACCTGTTCCTGGGTCATTCCTTCATAGTAAATCAGATGGATAACTTTTTTCTGCAAATCATCCATTTTTTCAATAGACATCTTGAGGGTAACCACATCTTCGATGGGCAGCTTAAAGCTTTCGTAACGGAGGCTTTTTATTTTAGACAGGTCAACTTCGTCCAGGGGAATGCAGCCAACCTGCATCGCTTCAACTATACCGTCCTCGCCAACATTAGCCTTTTCAGCAATCTCGGGCAGGCTTGGCATATAACCGTTTTTCTGGGCCAACTCTTCAGTTATTTTAAGCACCTTAGTCTGCAGGGTTTGCAGCCATTCCGGGATCTTATAGGGCCCGCGGTCGCGTAATTCATGGCGGATTTCCCCGGTAATGCAGTGGACAGCAAATGTAGAGAACATGACTCCCTTTTTGGGGTCGAATCGATTAAGCGCTTTAAGCAGACCCTCATACCCGGCCTGGCGCAGGTCTTCATCAACTGTGCCGGAACTGTAAAGACCGGCATAATAATTAACCAGGGCCTCTCCGGCTCTAATTACGGTAACCTTGGCCTGCTCACTGTCATTTTCCAGGAAGTCAAGAACAGCTTTTTCCAGGATTTCATTTTTTGATTTGTTTTTTGGGCTGCTCATTTTTGAACCTCCAAACCATACCGCTTTCCATTAAACTCTTATTCATAATTGCTGCTAATATTGCAGAAACAGACTTATTATCACACTAATTTCATGATTTGTCAAATTATTCGTTATTCATTAGTTAAAATATGCTCATTACTGGCATATTTAAATAAAGTCTCTGCAGAAATGTTAATCCCAATGCGTGCCGGTATATCCTTACTACGGCTCGTTTTAACCTGTTGAATTTGAATGGAATCTTCTTTGTTGCGAAGGTGGTCAAGCAGTTTGATTTGGCCCCTGTAACGGCCCTCAAGCTCGACTATTAAAGGAACACGTATACCGGCTGAGCTTGAATCTGATTTATGTTTCTTATCATTGAGAAATCTCACTTTGAGCAGGCGCAGCCCACATTCGTCGGAAAGCACTTCAAAATAACGCAGTACCTCTTCTTGGTCATATACTTCTGGAAAATCTATTTTATAGCTTTCAGAATAATCTTTTTCAGAGCCGCTTGCTCCTTTATTTTCCACCAGTTGAAGGTACCTTGCCTGCTCATTAGTAAGCGCCTGCTCCTCTTCTTTTATTGCTTTGTTAAGCTCGTTCAGATTATCTTGTACTAAAGATAAAAACCGCTTCTGAATATCCTGGAGACGATCTAATGATTTGCGGATTGTAATAACATCTTCAATCGGAAGCTTGAAAGTTTCTTTTTTAAGGGATTTTAAAGTTTGCAAGTCTAGATCTTGCATTGGAACCGACCCTGCTTGCATAATTTCGGTAATGCCATTTTCAGCTATGTTCAGCTTGGATGAAACATCTTCCACAGAAGGCATTGTATTGCTCTCCTTAGAAAGCTCTTCAGTAGCTTTAATTACATTATCCTGCAGCTGCTGCAACCATGTTGGCACGTCAAATAATCTTCTCTCATTTAACTCTTTGCGTATTTCACTGATTATACAGTTCGTAGCATAAGTGGAAAACTGCACTTCCCGGCTGGGATCATATTTTTGAAGAGCAATCTTAAACCCTTTTTTTGCTGCATTTTTTAGACCAGGATCTGTTTCTCCGGGACTATAGATACCGGCATAATATTCAATCATGATTCTGCCGATTCTTAAAATACCATCTTTGGCTTCTGTGCTGCCGGTTTTAAGATAATCCTGGACTATTTCATCCAGATCTTGTTTTTCTTCAGGATTACGGTCGATATCCACTTTTAAATCCTCCTGGCAAACTACTCTGAAGCACTTAAACCCTTTCCCTTAACAGAATAAGATTGTTAAACCGGCTTTTTGAATACAATAGCATGAAGCTTAATATGATCAGGCCAGCACCCTCAATGCTTCTTCGATCGTGGTTACCCCTTCTCTTACCTTTAAAAATCCGTCACGACGCAGGGTAATCATTCCTTCCTTAACTGCCACCTTGGCCATTTCTCCTGCTGAACTGTTCTTAAGGGTCATTTCTTTTATAGTGTCTGTAACACGCAGTAGTTCGTAAACTCCGACCCGGCCGGTATAACCTGTATTGCTACAGCGCAGGCAACCCACATGCTTGTAGATAGTTATCTCTTTTTCATCACGTTTAAAAGGAAAGTCAGGTATTGACTTTTGCAGCTCTTCCCTGCTGATGGTATAAGGTTCACGGCATTGTTTGCAAAGCACCCTGACCAGGCGCTGGGCCAGGACTGCATTTACCGAGGAAGCAGTCAGATATGGCTCAATACTCATATCTCCAAGCCTTGTAAGTGCCCCGGCTGAATCATTGGTATGCAGAGTTGACAAAACAAGGTGTCCAGTCAGGGCCGATTCAATGGCGATCCGGGCAGTTTCATGATCCCTGATTTCACCGATCATGATAATATCAGGATCATTACGAAGGATTGAGCGAAGACCAGTGGCAAAGGTAAGTCCGGCCCGTGGGTTTACCTGGACCTGGTTGATTCCATTCATACGGTATTCAATAGGGTCTTCCACGGTAATAATATTTTTTTCAATGCTGTTCAGTTCTGACAACGCTGCATAAAGTGTTGTGCTTTTTCCGCTGCCTGTCGGCCCGGTAACTAAAACACAGCCGTAAGGCAGGTGAATGCTGTCGCGAAACTTTTTTAACTGGCTTTCCGGGAAGCCAAGTTCTGGCAAAGTAATTAAACGAGCGCTGCGATCAAGCAAACGGAGGGTTAACTTTTCTCCATAAGCTGAAGGAAGAGCAGCAACCCTGAAGTCAATTACCCGGCCATCCATTTTCAAGGTTGTCCGGCCGTCCTGTGGGCTGCGCCGGTTGGCAATATCCATGCCGGCTATAACTTTGATCCTTGAGACCAGCGAAGCGTGCAGTCTAACCGGGGGCTGCATCACTTCATGCAGAACACCGTCGATGCGAAAACGGACACGCAGACTTTTTTCCTGGGGTTCTATGTGCACGTCACTGGCGGCGTTGCGGATCGCCTGGTTAAAAATCAAATTGGCCAGCTGAACGGCAGGCTTATCACCGACAGAACTTTGAATATCTTCCGTTGCATGAGTTTCATCACGCTCTTCATAATCAGCATCGCTGCTTGTTTCAATATCGGCACTGGTCCGGGCATACTGCTCTATAGCTACTTTTAACTCACTGTCAGAAACACAGACCGGCTTTACTTCATACCCGGTGATCAGCCTGATATCATCAATAGTGACAATATCATTGGGATGCATCATCGCTACAACCAGCCTACTGTTATCATAACCAATTGGCAGCGAGTGGTAGCGCCTGGCGGAATCCGGATCAAGCAGGGCAGCAGCAGTAGAATCTATTTCATAATCTTCGAGGGATACAAAATCTACATTGGCCTGGTTGGCAACAGCCCTGGTTACGGCTTCTTCGTTGGTAAAACCAAGTTCAATCAGGGTTTGCCCAAGCAAACCACGCCCACCTTTTTGCACCTTTTTTCGGTGCATTTCCAGGGCTTCTTCAAGTTGTTCACGGGTTATATCGCCATTCGTGATTAATATTTCACCGATACTGTCACGTTTAGAGCTTAAGCCAGCCCGTTGAGTTTCCATATTCTACACCCCACAAGAAATACATGCTGCTGGAACTTTTAAACAGTTTTGACGTAAAAGTATTCTATCACTAATTATTGTGGTTGTAAAAAGCGCTGGCAGAGATAGAGACTCTTAAAAATGAATCTGCATCACCGGCGCGGGCAAGTCTTAGATCGTCCACCCGAACAGCCCGGCTGCCGTTACGCAGCTGCCTGAGGAAGATGCGGATATCTTGAAAACTTCCTTCGACAATTAATGCAAGAGGCATTGCTGTATATTCTTCGGTAGCATTGCGTCCATCAAAACGTATTTCAATTACTCGTAGATCGTTGTCTTCGGACAGGCGCTGAAAATAACGAATTAATTCTTCTTCGCCGGCCCGGTCTGGTATTAGCACTTTCGCAACTCTCAGCCTTTGTTCATACTCTGCAGCATTATCGCGGTGGCTCATTAATCGGGTCAGGCGGGTTTGGGCAGCAACTACAGCCATCTCTTCTTCTTCCACTTCTGCACGCAGGTTGCTCAAATTGTTGGCCTGGATATAGATAAGCACTGCACTGAGGATTACAACCAGCACAGCAAGGGCAGGTAGCAGGTAATCTTTGATATTACTTTTCTGTGCTTTCATTTAGCTGTCCTCCTCACCAGAATCCTGATCTTCATTTCCATTTTCATCGCTAGCTATATCATCAATTTCAAAAAAAGGATTGCCCGGTAATAAACCTGCGTCCAGGGTAAATTGAACCGCATCCCGACCTTGATATGTGGTTTCAGTTGAAACGCGAACCCTGAGATCTTGAATCTGGTCCATCTTTTCAACGCCTTCAACCATTTCAGCCACGCCGCTGTGGTTATAAGCCCAGCCGCGCATATTAAAGCTGCCGGTATCATCTGAATAATTAACATTCAGATCTGAAAGCCAGATTCCGGGAGGCAGGGTCATTCCCACATCCTGCATCAATTCAGCCCATGGAGGAACAGTGCCCATGGCTGAATTGACCCTGCTTTCAGCAGCTGTCATTTCATTGAATAATATTTCATACTCCTGCAGGGCAGCTGCCTGATCTTCCAGCATATTTCGTTCACTGCGTAGAGATTCCAGCTCGCTTCGGACCATTATCGTGCTGACCAGCAAAAAAGCATATACAACCAGGGCGGCAATAAACAATAGCCCGACAATCCTGAACAGGATACCCTGCTTACGCTCTTTTTTACGCTTTTCTTTTATTTCAGGCGGCAGTAAGCTGACGTATTTCACTATGATCCCTCCAGGCCGCGGCGGGCCAGGCCGGCGCTGATTGCGTATTCTACAGCCTGGATGCCATTATTTTCAAGAGCTTTACCGGCATTATTAAAGGCAGCAAAGGGGTTAACTAAGCGAACGGATAGATCAAGAGCTTTTTCCAGCCGTTTATCAATTCCTTTAATGCGCCCTCCCCTGCCGTTAAGAATAATTGCTTCCACCGGAGAAGAGTTTTCCCTGTTTTGGTAATAATTTAGAGAAGAACGGATCTCTGTTATCAGGCTGTTCAGCCATTCTGCATAGGCTCCTTGACCACTTTCCGCTCCCCTGTCTGATACTTCGAGAACATCTTCGAGCGAGCAGCCAAACCTGTCGGCTAAATCTTTTAGCTTAACCGAGACCAGCCTGGCCATTCGGGGTCGTCCGCGTTCTGAAATAAGAATATTACTAAGACCATTAGCCACGTTTACCACGGCAACCGTCCTGTCCAGGGCCGCTGCAGGCAGTATCTGCATTAAGCTTAAAATTGACACATCTATATCTGCCGGTTCCAGTTTAGCCAGCTGCAAAGCCTTTAAAAAACCATTGAGCATGTCACGGCGGGCAGCAACCAGCAAAATTTCAAGCATAGTTTTATTTTCTTCGTTGGTAGTTTCACCAATCACCTGGTAGTCTAAAACTACACTTTCCAGGGGTATCGGCAGTTGCTCCTGGGCAGTGTACTTGATCACATTGTCCAGTTTATCGGGCGGAACTTTATAGATTGTCGCATGCCTGACCAGAACACCCTGGTTCGAAATTCCAAGCAGGACCCTATGATTTTTTAAACCGCCTGATCGCCATAAATTGCTGAGGGCATCCCCAACTTTCTGGGGTTCAATAACCATCCCTTCTTCCATAGAGCCTTCCGGCATTTGGTCAAGAGCCAATTTAACAAGCTTAGGCTTGGCAGCGCTGCCGGCAGCTTCAACTGCCCTGGCCATACCGGTATCGATTTCCAGCCCTATTGCACTTTTAGTTCCACCAAACGCCATCTTTAGACAACTCCCAACTATTTAAATCTGGGTGATAACGGTAAATATGGGCAGGTAAAGGGCAATTAACATGCCGCCGACCAGTACACCAATTACCACGAGCATTAGCGGTTCAATTAAAGAAGTTAACCCCTTGGTCATGGTTGCTACTTCTTCTTCAAAGAAATCAGCCACCTTATCCATCATCTCGGGAATATCTCCTGTTTCCTCACCGACGGATATCATGTGAGTTACCATGGGAGGAAATACCCCGCTCTCTTCTAAAGGAGCAGAAACTGTGCTCCCTTCCTGTATTTTTTCTGCCGCATCCCTGGCAGCATCAATGACCACTGTATTGCCAGTAGCATTTCCCGATGCGGTCAGTGCTGCCACTAAGGGAACACCAGTTGCCAGCATTGTTGAAAAAGTCCTTGCAAAACTTGCAATAATTGATTTTTGAATTAGTTCACCGAATACGGGTAATCTTAACTTAAGTTTATCCAATCGTCTCTTACCGGTATCACTTCTTGCATAAGAGCGGATGGCAAATATGAACAGGGCTAAGACGGGAAAAATGATATACCAATAGGCTTGCAGTCCGTCTGATGCGCCTATAATAATCCGGGTTGGCAGTGGCAGTTCAGCATCTGCCGGGAAAAATCCGACAAAGATCGGAACCAGGAAAAATAGCATGGCAAACAAAATAATTACTGCAAAAGCAATAACTGCCAGCGGGTAGAATGAAGCCGATTTAATATTGTCACGCAGCTCTTTATCTTTTTGCAGCTGGTTGGAAAGACGAGACAGGGTTGCTTCCAGCGAACCTCCAGCCTCACCGGCATCGATCATGTTTACATAAAGCTCAGAAAAGATATTGGGATAACTTTTTAAGGCTTCACTGAAGCTGACCCCGCCCTCTACATTGCGGGCAATTTCTCCCAGGGCACTGCTAAGTGTATTATTTGTGACCTGTTTGCTTAAAGTATATAGAGCCCTGGTCAGGGGAATACCTGAATTAATCATCGCCGCCAGCTGGCGGCTAAATAGACTTAGATCCCCGATTTTGACTTTTGAGCTGATTTTAAAGGAGCCAAAGAGCGAACCTTCTTTGACTTCTTTAATTTCCATGGGCATTAGGCCCATCCCGCGTATTCGCTGGACCAGGCTATCCTGATCTTCTGCTTCTAATCGGCCAGTTACAACTTCTCCTGACTTGTTTATTGCTTCATAATCATAAGAACCCATAGCGGTTCCTCTCCCTGGAATAAATTCATATTAGTCTCTATTCTTTCTTTCTTAAAATGACTGTCTATGCATCATTCTTTCCATTTCATTATGATCTATACATTTCTCCAGCGCTTCTTCACGGGTGATCTTCCCATTAACATAAAGATCTAACAGGCTTTGATCCATGGTCCGCATTCCAACGGAATGGCTGGCCTGCATAACCGAGTATAGTTGATGTTCTTTCGCTTCTCGTATCATGGCCCGCACTGCAGTAGTTGCTTTTAGAAATTCCATGGCCAGAACCCGTCCATCACCCCTTGTATTGGGTATTAACTGCTGCGAGAGAACGGCCTGCAGTGAACTGGCCAGCTGCTGGCGGATTTGATCACGCTGATGTTCCGCAAAAACGTCTACTATCCGGTTTATAGTCAGCGGCGCTGTCTGTGTATGCAGGGTAGACAAAACCAGGTGCCCTGTTTCTGCCGCTGTCAGGGCAATGCTGATACTTTCAAGGTCACGCATTTCACCGATGAGAATCACATCGGGGTCATGTCGCAAAACATGACGCAAGGCGTTGGCAAATGATCTCGTATCAATGCCCACTTCACGCTGTTTGACAGATGATTTATTGTGAGTGTGCAAAAACTCAATCGGGTCCTCGACTGTAACTATATTTAAATCCCTCTCTTTATTAATTACATCGATCATAGCCGCAAGAGTCGTAGATTTGCCGCTGCCGGTTGGCCCGGTAACAAGAACCAAACCACGGGGTAGAAAGCAGAGATCCCTTACCCCTTTCAGCACTCCAAGATTTTCAATCTTCGGTATATCGTAAGGCACTATCCTTAGTGCAACAGCCGGGCTGCCCCGCTGAAACATTACGTTGCCGCGAAAGCGGGCTACATCATCAATGGCATGTGAAAAATCCAGCTCCAATTCTTTTTTCAGCATTTCCACCTGGTACGGCTTTATAACCTGGATTAAAAGTGCCTTCACATCCTCAGGTTGAAGGACTGGGTATTGGTTTATCTTAACCATCTCACGGTTGATCCGAAAAATCGGCGGCTGCATAGGGACTATATGGACATCGGAAGCTCCCTTTTCTACAGCCATGGTTAGCATCTGATTCATCGAAGTTGGGTATGTGCATGATTTAGACATCTAATATCTACTCCGTAAGATTGATTTCTAATCTGAAGCTTCACTGTTTTCATCTTCTGAGATTGCTTCTTCACTTGAACTGGTTATAAAGACTGCTTCGAAGTTACGGTTGCCATAAATTGTGAAAGAATAGCTTTCGCTGGTCGATATTTCCGAACCGCCTTCAATCCAGCGAACAAATTCATATCCTTCCACTGGTGTTGCTTTAACAGTTACAGATGAACCCTCTGTGTATGACCCTGCACCATCAATGATTCCTCCAGTCGAAGGGACACCGCTGACGCTGACAGTATATGACCGTGCTGGCGTGGATTGCTGTTGCTGTTGTTGTTGGTTGTCCGGCACCCACTGTACCGAATCGGCACCTTCGGCTTCTATTTCTTCATCATCAATCTCAAAAGTAAATGGAGTAGCCGGTGCACCGGAAATTGCCTGGATCATCTGGTTTACAAGCTCGATATTGTCTGGCGTACCTTCAGCAATCAGGTAGCGAATCTGACCACTGCTGTTGTTGGCGAAGTCTCGGGTAACTTTCATTTTAATATCATAAGGCTTTATGATCGGGCTATCCCAGTCCATGTAAATGCTCGGCACCGGATCGGGGTGATCCCACGTTACCCAGCCCATATCAGTTCTGCCGTCACGGAAACCGTCCAGCAATATGCTTAAAAGGTCAACGAGGGCTTCGAGTTCTTCCTGGGCCCTGGTACCGGTGGCCGTGGCAACCGGCATTCTGATCTTGCGCCCGCCCCCTTCAGCAAAAGAAGCATTATCAATGACATCAAGCGTGTTAATCAGCTCCCTGGCCTTACCCAGAGTCATTGGGGTGCCCTGCATCCAGAGCGCTTTCTGGTTTGAATCAACACTGAGGCTCTGCACGGGCATGCCAAGCTGCTCAATATAGCTTTCCATATCGGATGCGGAAACATAGAAAAGATCATAGCGAGAAAGAAACATTCGGTTGGTAAAATCACCGTAGAGTCTGTCCCTGTTGCCGACGATATAATTTTTACCCAGGGTCAGGTAATCAAGGCCTTCTTTTTGGAGGACGATCTGAAAGGTTGTAATTGGAGAGAGCGTATCTGTCTTGAGGGTAATCTGGGACGGCTCTTCAAGGAATATAACATTGACTCCCATTTTATAAGCCAGCATTGATAAAACATCAAGAAGATTGGCATCTTTAACATTTATTGAGATTCTGTCAGTGGAATTATGAGTAGCCCGCGGCGTGGTTATATCTTCACCCACATCGGCCCAGAGCTGATCTGACAGCACACTGGTATTGCCTGCTTCAGCTGCTGTAAACTCTACTTCTGGATTTTCTGCCTGTTCACCATTGTCAGGGCTTTCAGCAACCGGCACCGTTTCATTTTGTACAGCTGAAAGTGACTGCTCCTGGAAGGGCACTTCAGAATTAACGCTAATGGTTGCTACCAGTAAAACGATTATGCCAATTAGTCCAAATAGCAGGCGCCGATCAATTTGATATGCATGATTGCTTCTGCGCTTTTTTCGCATTTCCTATATGTCCTCCTCAAGCTCTTCTTCATCCTGTTCAATATCATAGTCCAGTGACCGTGTTTCCGGAGCCTGGTCAAAATACAGCCTTACTTCCTGGTTATGAGCCCGCAGGACTACAGAATCCCTGACAATGCTGCGAACTGCCCATAAATCATCTACATAATCTCCCTCGGAAACAATATATGAAGTACCGCTTGATTCAATAATTGCCAGGGGTCCACCCCGGCCGCCGTAGAGGACACCGGTTAGCCTCATCGGATCAGAAAAGGGATCTATATTTGCATCAAATGTAGACCACTCCTGGACGTTACTATAATTGTTGTTATCATTACTGCGGATCTGCTGGGGAAGCACTTCGGCAACGCCGTCCACTTCATCAATATTGTCTGCTGATTCAACTGCAGCCATATCGTCACCGACCGGTTCTTCTGAAGCAGTGCGGTCACGCAAAACAACAACGCTGTATATGCTGAGTGTAACGGCTACAAGGAGGATTAATCCGGCAGTCACCAAATAAATCCTGTCTTTGAGGAAGGTCAAAATTCTTGAGGGTTTTACATCAAGGTCTTTTCCGGGATCGTCATGCTGCATCTTTAACACCTCTCAGTCTGAAACGTAGATTGCCTCAGCAATTCGTAGGTGCATTTTAATGTGAAATGAGCTGATAGCACCTGTTCGGCAGCCTGGCAATCATGCTCTCGATATCATTAAGAGCAGCAGACCCATGGCTTTGCGTCACTGCCTTTAGGCAGTTTTGCGTTTTGACGGCAGGCCAAGATAACTTCTTTAATTTAAAATTTTAACACATTTCATAATTTAATCAAGCATTTTTTTCTAATATATGTGAAAATTACTTCTAATTGCTATAAACGGATCTGTTCTTCTCGATTTACTAATTCTTTACTATTAGCCTGATTCCTGCCAGTTAAACATTTTTTTTTAATTCTTTCTTAATTGTTTTTTCTCTTTGCTACAAGCCGTTCCAGCATTCTAGAAAACCTGGTCCAGAAAAATTCTTTTTCGGATATTGGATTAACCAGTATTGTATACAGGCCCAGGCGGTTTCCGCCTAAGACGTCTGTAAATATCTGATCACCAACTACAGCTGCCTCTTCAGGCTTGAGATCCATTTTTTCCAAAGCCCTGCGAAAGGCCTTCCGTCTTGGCTTAACAGCATACCAGACTGCCGGAATACCAACCTCGCGGGCCAGCTGCCCTCCTTTTTCTTCGCTGTTATTGGAAACTATACAAAGCTTGAACCCTTCCGCTTTAAGGGCTGCAAACCATTCGGTCAGACGAGGGTAAACAGTACGGTCGCTCCAGGCAACCAGGGTGTTATCCATATCGGTGATCAGACCTTTTATACCGATTGACTTCAGGTAGGCAGTATCTATCTCGAAGATATCATTTAGTTGTTGATCCGGTACAAGCAGGCTGCGCAAATCCTTCACTCCCGTTGTAATAATCATCTAGCCAGGAATAAATACCCGACTTACTGCTAAAAGACATAAATATAAATATTAACCATTACTAATGTACAAGCTTTGCCATTAACTTTATCATATTGAGCAGTTTTTTCACAGGTTTGTTTAATTTTAATCAAATTTTACGCTTATAACCTTTTCAAGGCCTTCACAATAGGATATTATAATCTAAACCAATGCAGCAGCGAACGCATAAGGAGGAATTAGTAAATGTATAAAATAGCGGTTTTGCCCGGTGATGGAACCGGTCTGGAACAGGTTAACGAAGGTTTGAAAGTACTAGAAGCAGCAGAAAATAAATTCGGTTTCAAACTGGAAACCGAGCATTACGATTTAGGTGGCGACAGGTACCTGAAAACAGGCGAAATATTACCGGAAAGTGTCCTGGAAGAACTAAAAACTTTTGATGCAATTTTCCTGGGAGCAATCGGCCACCCTGACGTCAAGCCGGGCATCCTGGAAAAGGGCCTGCTTTTAAACCTGCGCTTTCAGCTCGATTTATATGTAAATCTGCGGCCGGTGAAGTTATTCCCCGGTGTTTCAACCCCACTTAAGGATAAAGGACCGGAGGATATTGATTTTGTCGTTGTCCGCGAGAATACCGAAGGGCCCTATGCCGGAGCCGGCGGTTTTCTGCGCAAGGGCACCCCGCAGGAAGTGGCCGTCCAGGAGTCAGTTAATACCCGCTTCGGAGTAGAGCGCTGCCTGCGTTACGCCTTTGAATACTGCCGCGACAAAAGGGACCGGAAAAAACTGACCCTTTGCGGTAAAACCAATGTTTTGACTTATTCTTTTGATCTATGGGAAAGAGCGTTCTATGAAACAGGCATTGAATTTCCCGGGGTTGAGCTTGATTATGCCCACGTTGATGCAATCAGTATGTGGATGGTCAAGAACCCGGAATGGTTCGATGTAATTGTAACTGACAACCTCTTCGGCGATATTATTACCGACCTCGGTGCCATGATCCAGGGTGGCATGGGCATTGCCGCCGGCGGTAATATTCATCCCGGTAAGGTTTCAATGTTTGAGCCGATTGGTGGATCAGCTCCGAAGTACACAGGTAAAGGGGTAATTAACCCGCTTGCTTCGATCTGTTCGGGAGCCATGATGCTTGATCACCTGGGAGAAGGTGACGCGGCAGACCGGATCGAGGAAGTCGTGGCAGAAGTATGCAGCACAAAACTTAAATCACTAAATGCCGGTCAAATGGGTTACAGCACCAGCGAAGTAGGTGACCTGGTAGCCGAAGCCCTGTAAGCCGGGCTAGATTTAAACCAGTTTTCCTTCCGCAACCATAATTACCCGTCCGCCAACAGATACAGAAATTGCGCCCCCCTCTTTTTTTGCTTTAAGCAGGAGCAGCGAGGGGCGCTTTATTTCGTATCCCTGCTCTACCCTAACGTCAACTTCACTACCGTCAAAGTAGCTGTTTTTCACCAGGTATGCTGCCAGGCAGCCATTAGCGCTGCCGGTAGCGGGGTCTTCGGAAATACCGTGAAAATCATCAAACATACGGGCGTTAAGATCGTTCTCTTTAGCATAAGTTTCCGGGCCGAAGACCAGGATCGATTTTGCATCAGAATGATCAATAAGTTGAAGGTAGCCAACCCGGTCAATGCGGCAGGCCTTCACGGCAGTTAAGTCTTTTAAGGGAACTATAATAAAAGGCAGGCCGGTTGATACTTCCTGCACAGGATAACGCATGTCTATAAAATCTTCCGGAATACCCAGGGCCACCGCCACAGCAGATGGTTCAAAGGTTTTGCCAAAGGTCGGGTTTATTTGCTGCATCCAAAGAATATCAGGTTTTCCATCTTTATAGCTGAACTTTACAGGTATTTGCCCCACTTTCAGGTTTAAATTGACCTGTGGCAGGTCACTGCCAATGACATACTGTTGGATAATGTAGGCGGTTCCCAGGGTGGGATGCCCTGCAAAGGGCAGCTCTTCATCCAGGGAAAATATCCGTACATCATAACCACCTTCTCTTACCCGGTCGGTAAGAATAAAGGATGTCTCCGAGAAATTCATCTCAAGGGCAATCTTTTGCATTTCTTCATCCGACAGCCCACCTGCATTCCTGACTACAGCCAACTGATTACCGGCATACTTTGTTTCCGCAAATACGTCAACCTGGTAAAAAGGGTAATCCACCTGTGTCATCCTCCCCACTTGTCTGCTGTTTAAATAATAAATCTTTATCAAGGAAAAGACAACCTTGAAACTGCTGGCAGCTGGCTGGAACATTAATCACCAGAGCTCAAACTGACATGTCCTTTTATGTATACATATACACAACAGATGTCAACTATACTTCACATTTAAGTTTCAAACAATATATGAGCTCGTCGATCATGGCCCTATTATAGAGGGATTCTTTGTGAGCGTCTTCGAAAACCAGCCTGTTAAAAGATGGTACAACCATTGCAACAGTTATTTACAAGAAAATAGATAACTGCTTTGCCACATCAATTTCTACAGAAAGGAGGTCTCTCTATTGGATTTTTCCTTAAACGAAAATCAACAAATGATTCGCCAGATGGTTTGCGAGTTTGCCCAAAATGAACTGGCTCCACTGGCTGCAGACCTGGATAAAGAAGGCCGCTTTCCCCAGGAAATCCTTAAGAAAATGGCCGAGCTGGACCTATTCGCCCTACCATTCGATGAAGATTATGGTGGGACCGGTGATGGTTACCTGGCTTACGTTTTAGCTGTTGAAGAAATATCAAAAGCCTGTGCTTCAACAGGTATAACTTATGCCGCTCATTGCTCGATCGGCACAGGGCCGGTATACCTCTTTGGCACGGAAGAACAGAAACAGAAATGGGTTGTGCCCTGTGCCAGTGGCGAAATGCTGGCAGCTTTCGGGCTGACAGAACCTGATGCCGGCTCCGATGCCGGAGGCACAAAAACTTCTGCCGTGCAGGACGGAGAAGAATGGGTCATCAACGGCAGCAAATGTTTTATTACCAACGCCACTTATGCCGGGTTAGTGATCATTACTGCCGTAACTGAACCAGGCCAGGGCGCTCATGGTATTAGCTCTTTCCTGGTGCCCGGAGAAGCTGAGGGCTTTAGTGTTTCCGCTCCATATGAAAAGCTAGGCCTAAAAGCTTCAGATACAGCAGAAATAGCCTTGAACGATGTGCGCCTGTCAGCTGATCACCTGCTGGGCAAGAGGGGCGAAGGCTTTAAGCAGTTCCTGAAAGTTTTAGACGGCGGTCGGATCAGTATCGGGGCTTTATCTGTCGGTATTGCCCAGGCTTGCCTCGATGCAGCTTTAGGTTATGCTAAAGAGCGGCGGCAGTTCGGCCAACCCATTTCGAAATTCCAGGCTATCCAGTTCAAACTGGCCGATATGGCTACAGCGGTAGAGTTAGCCCGCACTGCCGTGTATAAAGCGGCCTGGTTAAAGGACCAGGGCCTGCCCTTTACCAGGGAATCGGCCATGGCCAAGCTGTTTGCATCGGAAACGGCAGTTAAGTGTGCCCTGGAAGCGATCCAGATTTTCGGGGGCTACGGCTATACCAGGGAATACCCGGTTGAACGTTACCTGCGGGATGCGAAATTGATGGAAATAGGTGAAGGAACATCAGAAATACAGCGCCTGGTAATCGCCAGGCAGCTGGGATGCTGACCATAGTTAAGTTTTCAAGGAGGGATACAGATTAATGAATAAACGAGTTGCCATAGTTGGCATTGGTTGCTCCGGCTTCAGGACCACTTCGACGGACCTGTCTTACCGGGAAATGATCTTTGAAGCAGCAACCAAATGCTACGAAGATGCCGGGGGCATTCACCCCCAGTCGATCGATTCTTTTGTTGCTTCATCGGAGGACTTTATGGAAGGAATCAGTATTGCCGATGAATATGTCCCTGATCAGCTGGGCGCTGTTTTAAAACCGGTCCAGAGTATTGCCGGCGACAGCCTGCAGGGCATAGCTTCAGCCCTGATGCAAATTCAAACCGGGCAGCAGAGTATTGTTGCCGCATCAGCTTTTTCCAAGGTATCAAACCTGTCCCACTATGAAAAGGTGGCTGCATACGCTACCGACCCGGCCTATGTCCGTCCCCTGAAAGAGCACCCCTATTTCATTGCCGGGTTGGAAATGAACCGCTATTTACACGAGAGCTGCAGCACCCGCGAACAGTGTGCCAGGGTGGTCATTAAAAACAAGTACAATGCCCTCTCTAACCCGCGTGCAGTTTACGGATCGAAAATTACCACTGAAGATGTGACCTGTGCGGAACCGGTCTGCTTCCCCCTGGGACAGTTTGATATTAGCGGCCATCTGGACGGGGCCATTGTCATCTTACTGGCTTCAGAAGAGAAAGCCATGGAAATGACCGACCGACCGATCTGGATTAAAGGAATTGGCTGGGCTACAGACACACCCAATCTTGATTCTCGCAAAGACGGACTGGGCAGCGCCCTGTACGCAAAGCTGGCTGGAGAAAGTGCTTATAAAATGGCCGGCATAAAGAGCCCGGTAAATGAAATTAATTTTGCTGAAGTAGACGATACCTTTTCATATAAAGAGCTGCAGCACCTGGAAGCGCTTAATTTGTGCGGTTTCGGTGAAGCAGGCAAGCTGTTGGAGATGGGCTGCTTTGAACCGGGAGGCGAACTGCCGGTTAACGTTTCAGGCGGCAGCCTGGGAATCGGCTACCTGCACGAAGCCAACGGCCTGCAAAAGGTAATGGAAACTGCCCTGCAGCTGCGAGGCGAGGCAGGAAAAAGTCAGTTATCAGGTGTGGAAACCGGCCTGGCTTTTGCCTGGCGTGGAATACCGACAGCTACAGGAACCGCGGTTGTATTAAGTAACAGGCTTTAAGGGCCTGAATAAACGGAGGGTTGAACAATGAGAAAAGTAGCAATAGTGGGCGCAGGCCTGACCAAGTTTGTACGCAGGGCCCTGGAAACTCCTAAAGAACTATCCTTTGAAGCTACAAAAACGGCCCTGGACAGCTGCGGCCTGAGCCTTGATGATATTGATTGTGTTGCCCACGGCAGCGCTCCCGACGCCTTTGATGGAATTCACCAGAAAGGAGAATACTTAGCCGACGGCTGTGGCGGCTGGAATAAGCCGACCATGAGGGTTTACGTAGGTGGAGCTACCGGTGTTCATGCCGTAGTCCACGGCTGGCACCACGTGGCCTCGGGTATGTTTGATCTTTGCCTGGTAGTTTGCGAAGAAAAAATGTCTAACGCCATGCCTCATGCCCAGGGCTTTTTCCTGACCATTTTCGATGCTATCACCGAACGGGCCCTGCATCCCAACCTGCTGTGGATTTTCGCCCTGGAAATGAACCGCTATATGCAGCGTTACGGCTATACCAAGGAAGACATGGCCCTGGCTGCAGTTAATAATAAACGTAACGGGTTATTGCACCCTTCTTCCCAGTTTAAAGATGAAATTACAGTTGAAGATGTTTTAAATTCTGAGACTATGGCCTACCCGGTCAGCCGCCTTGATGTCAGTCCTGTATCAGACGGCGCCGCTGCTGTAGTTTTGGCGGCAGAACCGGTAGCCAGGCGTTTAACCGATAAGCCGGTCTGGATTGAAGGAGTGGGCTGGACCCTGGATACCGCTTACTGGGCCACCCGTGATCTTTATTACCCCCGCTACCTGGATAAGGCGGCCAGGATGGCCTACGAAATGGCAGGAATCAGGGAACCAGATAAACAGATAAATATTGCGGAGCCCTATGATCCCTTCGACTACAAGGCCCTGCACCACATGGAAGGCCTGCAGCTCTCACCACGAGGCAAAACGGTTGAACTTTTGCGTGATGGTCACTTTGCACGTGACGGAAACCTGCCGATGTGTCCTTCCGGCGGTTTGCTAGGGGTAGGAAACCCCATTGCAGCAGCTGGAACGATGAAGATCTGCGAACTCTTCTGGCAGCTTAGGGGTGAAGCTGGTGAACGCCAGGTGCCGGGCGACCCGCGTCTTGGCGTAGCCCAGGCCTGGGGCGACCTGATGCAGGTCAGCTCTGTGGTAGTCACAGGGATTTAAACCAGGCATTTAAGACATATGGTGAATCAGTCAATCAAATTGTTAATAATCTGGCAAGGGAGGTTTAAAAATGAGCGAGAAACTTAAAGTATCGGGCGGAACAGCCCTTTCAGAAGAGGATATCCGTTCGGGTAAAATATTTGTTACCGAAGACAGCCTTGATACTGCTTATGCCTGGGATACAGGAGTAGCAGTCAAGCGCTATCTTTCTGAATTAAAACAGGGCAGAATTATAGCTACTGAATGCCGCAAGTGCAATCGAATCATGCTTCCGCCTCGCCTGTTTTGCGAACTTTGCTTTATACCGTGCAATGAATGGCGCTATGTTAAAGATACAGGGACGATCAATACCTTTTCTATCTGTCATGTCCACTGGGATGCAAGCAGGATCAAGGAAGGTGAAAAGCCGCACCTGCCTGCAGTAATCGAAATAGACGGTGCCTCTGAAGGAATGGGTATCATGCATATTTTAGGCGAAGTTGAGCCGGATCAGATTGAAATAGGGATGAAAGTACAGGCAGTGTGGAAACCTGAATCGGAACGGACAGGTTCTATAACTGATATTAAATATTTCAAGCCACTTTAAGGAGGGTCGAAAATGGGTATTTTAGAGAGAATCACCAGGAATATAGATAACCGCTACTGGGATCCCGGAGTTGAAGCTTTTCCGGTTAAAAACCGTTATACTGCCGGTGTGGCCGGTCAGCGTTTTTTCGAAAATTTAAAAGAAGAAGGGAAAATCTTCGGAACAAGATGTGAAGCCTGCGCAGTTACCTATGTCCCGGCTCGCTTATATTGTGAACGGTGCTTTATGCGCCTGGAAGAAGAAGACTGGATTGATGTAGGCACTGAAGGGATTATCCATTCCTTTACCATCGTTCATAAAACATTAGAAGGTGAAAAAAAAGAAAAGCCCTCAGTGCTGGCAGCAATCCAGATTGCCGATGGAATGCTAATACACAGGATAGGTGAATGTGAGGAAAACGAAATATATGTCGGACTGAAAGTCACCGCCCACTTTAAGCCAAAAAATGAGCGCCAGGGTGGTATTAACGATATAGATTATTTCAAGCCACTTTAATGCTAATCTTTAAAGCTGAATTACTGCTTACAAAAGCCCCTTCAGACTTAACGAAGGGGCTTTTGTTATAAATAACTTGCTTAATTAATACACAGTGTAAATCCTGTCAAGTTATTGTTCTGCAAAGCGGGTGTTACTGCTATCGCTCTTTTCATTCTTTTCTTTTCCATTATTGCCCTTGGTCAGGTACTTCATAATTTTACTTAGTTCATATGCAATAATCAAGACACCGGGTACAAATATCAGCAGGATCAACCCCTGGCGGGTCTGCACAAAGTTAAGGACGTATCCTACATAGGGAACGGACCCGGTTACTCTACCAACTACATTCTCAGCCAAAACCGGATTTGGGTCATTGACATTGTTAGCATCTCCACGGGTGACAAATTGCATACTGTCGTTTTTCATGATATCAACAATACGGTGTGTTGTCAGCGAGTCTGAATCTGCCCGGCTGCGGTAAGTAATTACATCTCCGACGGCAAGTTCACCGGTATCAACTTCCCGGACAAAGGCCAGGCTGCCAGTATCAAACTCAGGGCTCATGCTACCACTTAAAACAATATACATCTGGTAGCCTGCTACTTCCGGCACACCGCCGGCAACCCTGCTCTGGATCAGGAAAAATGACAAGGTAGCCATAATGAGGAGCAGTAGAACAAAAAGCACATTGCCAAGGATCGAAAAGAACTTCAAAAAGCCGCCTTTTCCTTTTTTGCCTTTATCCTGACCGTCTTTCTTGCCTTTATCTTGATCATCTTGCTTTTCTTTTTTTTGGGCATTGTTAAGTGTTCCCTCTTCAATTAATTCATCAAGTTTTAATTTCCCTAGCTCCTCGTCCGCTTCACTGCTTTCGCCAAACAGGAAATCATCGGCTGTTTCTCCAGGCAGTTCTGATATTTCACGCAAGCTCTTTCTTTCTGTAGGAGCTGCCGGAGTAATTTCAGGTTCATCAAACGGGGTCGATTCATCAGGCTGTGTATCGGCTTTTTCTTCGAAAAGCTGATCAAAAAACTGGTCATCTTCATCAGTTACAGTATTTTCTTCAGTACCACGATCAAAAGACAGATCATCATCGAAATCAGTATCAAAAGATACCTCTTCCGGCTTAACTTCTTCCGGTGGTGCTTGTGCATGCTGGATAGGGGCAGAATCATCTTCCTCTGGCGCATTCAGGGTAACATCATCGAGAAAATCTGCCGCCGGCTTTATGAAAGCTGCATCCGACTGATCAGTATCCTTAGCATCTGCAGGAGTATCCCATGGCTCTTCCATGGCATCCTCCTGGGAATCATCTTTAAATAGATCATCAAGATCCTTTACCTCTTCATCGCTTTCCTCTATCTTACTTTCCGCTTCAACAGGTTCTATAAAGTCATCTTCATAAAACATCCCTGAAAGATCTTCTTTTTCTTCTAATACCTCTTCAAGTGGTTGATCTGTTTCAGTTTCATCAGTAGCCAGCTCTAATTCTTCTGACTCTTCCCTTTCCAGTTCTGCACCCTCTTCCAACACTACCTCTTCCGGCTCACCGGACTCAGGAAAATCATCAAATAATTCAATACCCGCTTCCTCTTCTAGCTCTGATTCTGTTTCGAGGGAAAGATCTGATTCCAGGGTATCCTTTGAATCCTGCCCGACAGATTCTTCCGGTAAAATGTCATCAAATTCATAGCTCTCTTCAGTTACCTTTTCATCCTCAAGCAGTTCTTTGACTGTAAACTCGTGTTCCTCTATAGGCGGTTCTTCAGCAGGATCAACGGTTTGAATTTCATCTTCCTCCAGGTCTTCTTCCAGGGGGGATTGGTCTTCTGAAGGGCCTTTGAAAACAGTTTCGCTATAATCATCTTCAAGATCGCTTTCCGTTAACTCATCACTGCTGTAAAACTCATCTTCCTCTTCAAGCTGTTTAGGTTGCGGTTTGTCCTTTTTGCGATCAAAATCAAGAATCATACCTCCGCCAAAACTGTCAGTGCTGGAATATGTCTCAGTGTGGCCAGCTTTTCTTTTGCTCGCTGCGATCCTGACCCGGGCTAAAAATTCTTCTTTTTGGATAGGTTTCACTAAATAGTCATCGACAGCCCCGGCTTCGATAGCTTTATTAAGCTTGTCGTAGTTTTCGCGGTTGATAAGAGCCATTACGTGTGAATGCTCACTTTTAGTACGCAAATCACTGAACAGCTCGGAAAGCCTTTCTTGCACTAATTCGAGATCTACAATAATTATTTCAGGTTTAAGTCTTTCAGCTGTTCTGAGGAGAGTCGCGGTAGAAAAGCAATTTATAATGTCTGTACCTTCAGGTGACTGTTCAACCATTTCCTTGATATCGGCTGAAGAGATAAATTCATTGTCTACATATAGTAAGTACATATATAACCCCCCTTAAGCTAAATGCTTTCACCTATTATAACAGAAAGTATTCATAAAATTCTACCTATGTTTTTTCCCGCCCAGTTTGTTCTGCATTTTCCAGGTTTATAATTCTGATGGGACACCAACGTTAAAACAAAATAAAATCCTGTTCCGGCAGCCAGGCTGTCATAGCTATATTGTTAGCCTTAGACCCTTTAGCTTTGCGCCCCATCCTTTCAGATGGTTTGCCTTTATCATGCAGGATTATTAAAAAAATACTTAAATGCTTTATAAACTTTATTATTGTCTTTGTCAAATAAATTTTCTGCTATTCTATAAGAACTGTCTAATTTTATTACCGCCTACCTGTTTTGTCTTGCCTCTTCCGCATTGCTCTTTCGCAGGCTGTATCCGGCTAGCAGTAATAGCAGACCTGAGATGAAAAGTCCCATTGATACACCATCAGTTCGCGGAAGCGGTGGATCCACCCGTGGAACTTCAGGTGCAATTATTATAACTTCGGGATCTTCTTCGGGTTCCGGCTCAACCTCAGGGTCTTCAGGATCGACAACTGTTTCGTCCGGCTCCTCAATACCAATATAGTGGCTTGGGTCACTATCAGTCACATTTGCTCCTGTTGGCGGTGAACCAACAACTGTTCCAACATTAGCATATTGCCCGGCTTCAGCCACCCCGGTAGCTTCATAGAGCCATTCCTCCCCGGGCTGCAAGATGCCATCTTCATCAACATCGCCGCTTACATATGAAGGGTTAACGCCGGGCATATTATCGGTGACCATGATGTTACTCAGTGGAACATTGCCAGGGTTTGTAACCACATAGGTCCAGGTTACTTCATCCCCAACTGTTATTTGAGGTCCTGTTGGAAGGTCGGCATCAATCCCGTTTGTTGCTTTTTCAATGTTGATCGCAGGTTCGTCCGTTGGAATACCGTAATAATGACTGGGATCACTATCATTCACACTACGCCCTATCGGCGAAGTTCCAACAACTGTTCCGATATTAGCATATTGACCTTCTTCAGCTAGGCCGGTAGCTTCAAATATCCATGTTTCCCAGACCTGTAAAATGCCATCTTCATTGTTGTCACCACTTACATACACGGGGTTGACTCCAGGGATGTTATCGGTAACCTCAACATTGCTTAAAGGAACATTTCCGGTATTTGTTACCTCGTAAGTCCAGGTCACATCATTACCAACGGGAATAAAAGGCCCTGTAGGTAGATCTGCGTCTACACCATTGGTATATTTTTCTATATTAATCCCCGGTCGATCCGGTGGAGGGGGCGGTGGATCATCATCGCAAATGGTGTAAAATACAAGCTCTGTTTCCAGGGTTGAGCCCTGAAATTCATTGCCAGATTCCGGACCGGGCAGAATTACCGTAAAATCTAAAACTGCCTCGTCGCCATGTTCCATGAAGATAACAAAAAGCGCATCTTGAATTGCTGATGGGTCGCCGGCTATCGGTCCGCCTACCATCGGTCCGCGATATAACTCATCACCTTCAAAGCTGATGACCAGAATCAGCTGTTCAAAAAGACTACCCAATTCTCCGAGTTCTGGATCTCCGTCAACCCAGTCCCAGGTAAGATAAAGATTTGCAGAGTCTATACCGCTTTTGGTTACTACAACCGTTTCGGTATAACTGTCACCGGGGTTCATGTTCTCAATTTCAAACAGGCTTACCTCGGGGTCAAGAGAGACACGGCAGGGATGGCCGTTTTGATCCTGAGCCCATGTGTAGTATGGTTGAACCATAAACAGAAGCCCGGCCAGGAGCAT